>Ga0126342_10001203_pt1 | contig 35056 bp, 29 predicted proteins | sample Cyp1metagenome_FD_92528 | JGI IMG/M metagenome (GOLD analysis project Ga0126342, IMG submission 92528) | Coral microbial communities from Lord Howe Island, Old Settlement Bay, Australia - Cyphastrea 1 metagenome | ecosystem: Host-associated > Invertebrates > Cnidaria > Coral ...
AAGCTTGCAAGGACTACTTCCCAGTCCAACTTTGCACTACAAAGCTTGCACATAACACGTTCCAGTACTACTTTGTACTACAAAGCTTGCACAAAACACTTCCCAGCACTACTTTGCACTACACAGCTTGCACAGACGAAGCTGCTGATTTCTTTGTCCGACCGGTACCCCCGGGGGAGAACATTTCGGCAGAGCTTCAAACAAAGATGACCGACCTCCAAGAGACAATCAGTCGACTGGCGAATCTGGGACTTACCGAAACCGAAAGGGAGCAGACGGCTCCGATGTACACTGAGGATGACTCCGTGACGATGACCACAGGGGAGGATGACCTTCCACGAGGTGGACTGGGTTTCTACCCCGAAGCCGGACAGGTGCCCCAGGCCCTGGGTTTGCACGCCCGGTGGTTCAACCTCTGATCCACCATCCGGTGCGGTGGATGCTGGACCCCGAGAACCACGCCTTCCTGAGAATCCTGTACTACCTCTTTCCACAGGTCGACTGGGGCTGTGTTTGTGGACGACTTCTGCTGGCTCCTCGGGGCAGAAGAAGCAGATCATATGGCCACCTCCATACTGGCCACATTGGTGGCTCTGGGGGTTCCACTGAGTTGGAAGAAGACCGACCTGGCAGAAGTGAACACTTGGCTTGGGTTTGTCATCCACCCAAACATCCCCCAGGTTCAAATGATTGCAACCAAGCACACGCTTGTATTGGACGTCTTGGAACTTCTCATTCAGAACGCAGCAATGACTGCCAAATCCATTGAACGAGCCCTAGGCCGCCTTCAATGGGCCACAGCGGTATGCCCCTTGACAAAAAGCCTCATGCAAAAATTTTGGGCTTGGAAGATGGCGGTTACTTCCTCAGGCAGACCACCGAAAAGGTTCGTTTACTGGCCCTCTTAATGAAGGAGTTGTTCACCACTCCCTACCGGCAACTTGCCCAAGTCCCAATGGTGGGGATGCAGCGATGCTAGCGCTTCTGACACGGGGGAGGCCTACATTGGAGGATGGCTGCCAGACTCTCAGTTGCCAGCCAGGCACTCAGTCTATTGGTTTCACTTTCAGATTTTTGAGTCCCAGTTCCCCTGAGCGTTAAAAGATGGAAATCCCAAGAAGCGGATTGCAGCCTTAGAGTTGCTAGGCACTTTGGTGCTGGCCCACTGTATCTTGAGACTGCAAGGCAAGATTGCCTCTGCAGTGAGAATCCCTGTTGGCAGTGATAATCAGGGCAACGTGTTCTCGTTGCTGAACTTAGCTTCTAAGAAACCACACGCTGCAGCCATTTTGATGGAACTCGTTTTGCTACTCCATGTCGCGGGCTGTGCTTTGGCGCCTTGCCATGTACCTCGAGAACTCAATCAATGGGCGGATGATTTCACACACCCGCTCTACGGTGGCTTCTCATTCGAGCCCTATCTCGATGTGAGAGGCATTTTTGCACAGTTTAACCTTTTGTCTAGACTCACTTCTCACCTTGATGTAGATTTTTCCCATGCTCCCACCCATAATCCCGTGACCGGATTCGGTGGGTTGTCCTGTTCCCTTTCACCTTTTAAGCCAGGCGTGCCCAGTTCCGTTTGATTGGACCGGCGGAGATTTCGACCTGGCACACCTGGTTGATTGAATTTTGGAACTGTACAGATACAGTACATCAATCCCAGACACAGGGAACCAGGACAAACTGGCACCAACCACTGCACTCGGGGAAAGAGACTGAAGGTTGGTGATCAGCTGACTTGTGTGTGAAAAGGACATTTTTTCACACTTACATACATATGAAAACGAGCAAAAATAAATATAAACAAATAGTAATAATATGTAATAATATGTAATAATAACAATTATGATTTAATACTAGCAATGATAAATAGGAATGAATAAAAATCCAAAAAATATCCATGTATTGAACCGACACCTTTTTTCTGAAATTGATGATGATCACAGTATTTTTTACAGCCGCGGTGCAGAGACTCTTTTGTCTTCTTGGCTGCGCCCACGCCTTGCGTTTAGCTGACTTTTTGAGTCGGAGCAGGTAATGGCAAAGAAATAAATAAATATACATAACAATTAATGCATAATGACAAATCTTAATCAATAACAATAAATAACAATAAATTTAAAAACGATAATAATAATTAATAATCAATCATAATAAACAATAATAACTAACAATAAATAATGTTAAATAATAACAAATAATACGAATTAATGATAACTACTATAATAAATAAAAATAATAATAAATAACAATAAATAGTGATAAATAACAATAAATAATAAATAAATAATATTAAATAATAATAAATTATAATAAATGATAATAAATAATAATAAATGATAATAAATAAAAATAATGATAAATAATAATAAATAACAGTAAAAAGTAATTTACAATCAAAAAAAAATACCAATAAACATGCCAATAATAAATTGTTAATAATGAATAATATATATATATATATAGATAGATAGATAGATAAATAGAGGTTTGAAGATCTAAATAAATAAATATACGTACGTGTATATATATAATGACATTTATATTGATATGTATGAATGTATGTATATATATATGATTTATACACGTTCATATATACTTATATACACATCGTATGTGTCTTTGTATGCAGACATGTGTATAGCCACTATGGCTGTTTCAATGTCCCTTGACTGTGCCAAGGCCAGACTCACGGATCCGCTGGTTGACTCGGCCCTGGGAGCCTTGATCACAGGCTTTGCCGGCAGCCTCTCCACTGTACCTCGTCTCGCCTTTCACTCAAAGATACCAAAGATCTCAAAGATCTCAAAGGCTCAAAGCTCTGGTTGCCGCAATTATATATATATACATGTGCATAGATGTATGCAGAGATGTATGTGTACTAATGTGCAACCAAAAGAACTACATTCCTCGTTTGATATTCAACAAATTTATTCCAACTCCAAGAGAACCTCCAAATTTCAATTGGTTCCCACCACTTTCTAGTCCTTTCGTCCAAAAAAATTCTGGAAGCAGAATTATTCAAGAATCCTTCTCAAGTCCTATTCCAGATAAGAGGAAATAAATACAACTTGTCAAACCAAAACTATTGTGCTCAATCTAAAGCTGCTACGTATGTACATGGCAGATCGAGCAACAAAACTGCCACCTGTTCGTGTCGTTCATTGTGCAAAAGGTTGCCAACAATCACGATATTTATCGGACGTCGGATGCACACATTTGTTTCAATCAAACGTCAGAAGTTGGCAGCTAGTAGTGGTTCGTGTGATGCGGAGATAGCTTTACTCTGAGAACTTCAGAAGAGGGAATGCCCATGATGTCAACTTGCCAGGTACTCAATTTGCCTCCTAGTCAAAAAACTTATAACCACAGCAGAAAAAACTGCAAGTACAAACTAGTTGAAATCAGCAGACTGGATCCAAAATCAGAAACTACATTCAAGATCCTTTTTTTGCTGGGTATTGGACTGTGTTTTTGTTAAGGCAAGTAGATTTCAAAACTGCATCTAGAGACCATCAATGAAAGACTGAGAAACTGGAGAAAGAAAACCTGCGAGGTCTCCACTCTTGTGAGCGAACTACGAAGTGACACACTGGGTGGCCTACGCCTGCGTCACTTCAAATGCATTGGTGCTGAGAGCCCTGAGTGCATGGCATGCTTTCGTCTTTCAGATTGCAGGGTCTTTGCGAGGAAATAGTACGCTACTATCATAGTTGCTCGCTTTTCCAAGTGTTGCTGTAGTTGTCGCAGGAGACAGTTAACAATGTGATGCTACAAACTTACACCAAGGTTCCACATACTTTCTTGACGTGACCTCAGTGAAGTTTGCTAAGTTTGCTTGATGATCAGATGTGTTTGGTAGACTCATTTGGAAAAGGGAGTCGATAAGAGGTGCTAATCAGTGAGGTGTCTCTTGCTGCCGCAATGGCTGAAATTTGGCTGCATTTGGGTCACAAGATATCAAATCTGTTTGAAGTTCATGGTTTGATTGATTTTGCAATCTTGCACTTGAGGTATTGATCCCAATTGACTATACGATGTGCTGATTCCATTTGACCTGCCAACGAACACAGCAAAGCAGATAAAAAGATGAGTGTTTGCACACGTCGCGGTCCCATTTGCAGTACTTGTATCATCTTGTATCAACTAGGTGACTTCTTGGTCCTTGGATGTCCTTGGTATTCACAGCGCAGTGGCAATTGGCAACACGGGACACGACAGCTAGAGCCACCTGGAGTTGTTTGGCAAAGACCTCAGGTCACAGCCGTCGCCAGAGGGAAAAAATGAGTCACTTCAGAGTCACCAAGTGATGGGGTCAAGCCGCGCGCCAAATTGGAATCTGTGATTGAAATTCATTTTGTCACCCATCCGGCAAGTTTGAAGAATCTGCAAGATTCTGCAACGCATTGCTTCGCGCAGACCTCGCGAATTGCCGCTTGCAGCTTGTTTGCCAGGCAGTGACTGAAGCTTGCGTGCTGACGGATGATGAGTTTCTTCAGCGTGCACGACAGCAGGAGGTGCGTGACGAGTATCAAGGGTCAGCAGAAGCTTACCCAAGGGATCGAAAAGGGTCAGTCTCTCACCGACCCCACTATGTTTGACATGACTTTAAGCTGAAATGGTGGAGGTTCTGGATGGCTCAACATTGATCTTGGGCCTTATTTATCCAGAGGACTCCGATTGAATCATAGGGTTATGCAAGCTGTGGTAGAATGAAATGGAGCTGAATACCACACCACTTTGGTGCCTGTGGAAGAGTAGATGGATGATGTGCAACATTCATATTGTATCAACATGTATCAACATGTATCAACATGCTTTCGTCATCTTTTGTCAGTATGCATAGGATTCGCGTACTGGAAGTAATGGCGTCCGAGCACCTGGCTCTTGGCAGGGTGCCTCAATTTTCGGAATGGCCTCAAGGAAATCTGGTCACTTTCAAGTAGGCTATGGCAGGCTAAAATAACGGAGGAGCATCCGATGACCACATCTGGTTGTGAATATGCGTGGACGTGTATGGATGATATGATATGATGCTGACCGTTTTTGTGGCCTGTCCTTGACAGCTGCCCGACCAGTCGTATCCTGATTGCAAACGTGGGCGACTCCCGTGCAGTTCTATGTCGAGCAACAGCTCAAGGCGCTGCCGTAGGGAGCAATCCTAAGAGTACAAGTACCCCAAGAGCATGCAAGAAACCTAAATGGACGTGCACTTTCAGGAGGTGAAGAAGCCCGTTTGCATGCATTTCGACTCTCAGAAGATCACAAACCAATCGCCAGCATCTCAAATCTCAAGGGGGCTGACTTGTCCTTCGCCAAATTTCGGTTGGATCCAAAGAAGCATTGAACAGCTGGTTATCAGTCGAGATTCGTGAAGCTGCCAGAGTGGCACAGAGGTCCCAACAGAGCAGAAAAGGATTGAGGCCAGCGCAGCAGATTTTGAATGATTTTGATACATTTTGCCTCGCAGCACAAAAGGATTTCAGATTCCGCCTCTTTGTCAGTTTTTTTTAGTGCAGGCCAAAGGCGGTATTGTCGACCTCCAAGGAGTGTGGCGAGACAGGGCCTCAAAGCACTTCAAAGCATGTGGCATCATTTCCCGACGTTTAATAGACATTTCTGCATGAGAGACAAGAGCATGACACGCACAATATACATCAGAATCTTCAAGGTGTGTTGCTTATCACGGAGAAATGGGAAGGAAGGTTCTTTCAAAAGACAACGCAATACATCAAGACACGTGTGGCAACGGTGATATTGCAGCTCAGGAAGTCGGTTCTTTCTTTAGTTTGATTTTGATTTCATTTTTGTGGTGTGTTGTAGATGTCAGGTGAACAGATTTCAATGGGGGAAGCGGCTCTAGGTCAAACCAAAGATCGGTAGCTATTTTGTTTAAGTCCACAAACGGCTGTGCCCCGTTTGTGGTAGTACTTGTTCATGGCTCGCTGGTACAGTGCCACTACATCATATTATGTTGTAGTTGTAGTATTGTTGTAGAAAGTTTTAGTGCCTTAGGTCGTTTGCATCATGCGAAGTCTGTACACCGTGCTCTCACAAGCCGATTGGTACGTCGTATACGTCGTAAGACCAGGTAGGACCAGGTAGGATGTGGTGGTATGCTATGGCACTGCATTTGCACAGTGTACACATCAAATACATCGAATAGGTTCAAATCATTTCAAATCACACTGTGTTCGTGGTTCTGTGGGCTGCAGTATTTAGGCCATGCTTACAAGGCGGTGTCTAGTGCTTCGTGAAAAGTTTGTAGCTCATTGTAGCTCCATATAAGTAGTACTTTTGTGGTGCTGTATGTCGTCGCACATAGGCTCTGGGCAACCGACATTTGGGATGGAATGCACATGAGCTCCATCTTTGTAACTCTTTGTGGTCATTTATATAGTCAAAACTTGTTGGTTAGCTCATTGGGCATGTACTAGATGCCCTATGGATTGATTCAAGACCATCTGTAGCTGTCGACCAATCAACTGTTTGCCGTGCTTCTTTGAAAACATTTGAAAACATGACCGGGCATAAGACAGAAAACAATCAAAGCAGTCTTCAAAGACACCATGCAATGTGATAGACTGAGACCCATGTCAGGTTTTCACGCCTGGACCAGCCAATTTCGCTGGCAAGCACATTGCCCGGTGGGGTTTGTGCCTCAACTATCCTCAACACCGAGTTGAATGAATCTAGCATTTTTGTAGATGCAGCAAAGCTGTCAGCAGCCCATCTTTGTCTATTGACTGCAGTTTTTGTGGACAGTTGTTTTCTCACAGCAATTATCCAAACATATCCAAACATGGTCCATGTTTGAGCATGCTGGACCTGGCCTATGTCATCTATGCGTTTGCGATTTTCTCATACTGTATGTGTTCCGTAAGTCACGATCCATTTCTGGTCGGCCCAAACAGAAATCCGTTGGAATCCAATGCATCCCATTGGAAGTGCCTGTCTCCGGGCACCTCCCTATTCATAGTCCTCTGTCTTACTGCCATTTTTGCTGACCCATATCTTTGTTGTGGGCCATCATTGTCATCGAAGCCGTAAACTTTCCTTGTCCTTTTTGGTACCTTCCGCCTTGAAGATCCTTGAAGTTGTCGTCTTGGTTTTTGCTACTGCTACTGGTGGGGTTGTCATAGTCGTTTTTTTCATCCTGGTTGTGCCGTTGCTCTTGCATTTGCATGGACCTTCATTCATGCCAAGCAGGGATGTAGTGCGAAACCGATTCGACATGCAGGATCCACAGCAAAAAGCATCAAACAATATCAAACATGCATATGTATAATGTACATATAATATGCGTGTATATGTATATATATATATATATATACACACGTGATATGTAGATATGTATATGCGTATGTAAATTCTGATCGCAAGTGAATTCTGATCTGACACACAAGGTGTGCAAGTGACAATTGAAAGTCGCTTTCCATGCAGGCCTTGCAGTATCTAGAGCCTTCGGGGACGTTCTGTTGAAGGCATGGCGGCATGGCGTTCTGTCCACGCAAAACATTTGGACAGCTGGAGGAGCCAGAAAGATACGGTTGCATGGGAGTGCTGCAGGGCAACTCAGTTTGCGCAACCGATGTGAACGCACGAGCCTGGTGTCTTGACAACGGCCAAAAAAACAAATCGAAAATACGACAGTAGACTCTGTAGACCGTAGATGTGAGTCTTTAGTGATACAGAGTGATATTGAAGGATGCCTTGACAACAAGTGGAAAAAGCCGCAGAATGCAAAGGCATCGTGATTTGAGATATTTAAGGCACACCTTGGTGGGAACACAACTGACGCAACTGATCAGGCCAGGAGGTTTGATCACTGCAATGCCAGAGATCCGGGTCTTTGACCTCGAGCCAACGCAGGCGAGAAATACAGCAGTAGACTCAGTAGATGCGGATATTTGGTCTACAGACGTGCACATTTGTCAGGCCCTTTCAGGTCTGAACAATCGTGTCTCTTTGCAAAGTGCCCTGTGTTCAGTTTGATGACATCTTGCCACAGCAGAAGTTGTTCATGGAAAACAATGCTAGATTGATACCTTCATGTCACTCCATGTTTCACTCCCTGCAGCTATTTTGCCCAGAAGAAAGGCAGCCACTTTGTTTTCCCAGTGGAAATTGTAGCGATGGATGCGCCACCCTCGCCGAGTCTGGGAATTGAAAGTATCAAAAATGCAGAACACCTGGAAAGCACATTGCAAGGGTTGAAGAGTCTTCGCTACCAGAGCTTTGTTGATCTAAAACCATGGTTGGATGAAGATGGAAAGGTGATTTGGTCACCATTGAGAATCCAACTTGCACGGCTCGTCTTTTCTCAAGGATTTGAGACAACAATGGGATTTGTTATTGTGAGCAATTTGATCCTTATCATGATTGAAGCTGACAGGGATGCCATGTGCTACCCAGATTTTGCAGACCGATTCGATGAATGCCCTGACCGAAGCTCTCTGAGCCCATGGATCTCCAACCTGAACCTCATTCTTTTGTTGACCTACTCACTGGAATGCGGTATTCGTTTCTTCGTGGAGCGGAGTCACTATTGGTACAACGCCTGGAATATGATCGACCTGGTAACAGTGGTTGCGGGATGGCTCAGCAACGCACTTGCAGTGGTAAATTTGAATCTGCTGAGACTGGCTCGATTGGTCCGAGTTGTACGGGCTGTGAGGGTGTTCATCTCCATCCCAGAATTTTACCTTTTGATGACTGGGCTTTATTCTTCAATCAAGGCAATTCTTTTTGGTTCTTTGATGCTGGTCTCTGTCATTCTTTTCTGGGCTGTACTGGCTGTGGAGCTTTTCAATCCGATCACTTCTCGCTTGGAGTTCCCTTCTTCCTGCGATCGTTGCTCCCGAGGATTCGGAAGCGTTGCTTCAGCTGGCTTGACATTTTTCCAGCAAATTGTTGCGGGGGACTCCTGGGGTACTATCTCTGTGCCATTGATTGAAAAGGCGCCATGGACTGGGCCCATTCTGTTTCTTGTGATCATTTCCATTTCCCTTGGGGTCATGAATCTCATCCTTGCGGTGATAGTCGAGCGGGCAACCGAAGCTCGTGACAATGATCATGACCAAAGAATCAAGAAAAAAGAGGCTGAACGCTCCAAAAGCATGGTTGACCTTGCAGTCCTTTGTGCAAACATGGACAAGAACAGCAATGGTCTTGTTTCACTGGAGGAGATGGTAAGTGGCTATGATCAGCTGGATTCATTTCGGAAGCTGATGAAGCAGATGGATATCAAAAGAGACGAGATGCAAACGATTTTCAACGTTCTGGATAGTGACAATTCTGGAGAGGTATCATATTTGGAATTTTGCTCAAATCTGGGAGGTTTCCAAAAGCGGGATCCCGTAATTATGCATTCAATTGTACATTGTGCTGTGATGGAAGTTCGCAAGTTGATAAAAGATGAAGTGCTGGAGGCCATGCACAAGCATCATGAAGAAGTGATCCAGGGACAAAAACAGCTTCTCGCAGCTGCCGGCCTGGAACCAATCCAGCTGGATCAGCGCCGGGTGAGCAAGAAAGGGCGGGCAAAGCAACAGCAATTTGCGGCTGGCCGTAGATCTATGCCAAGAGAGGAGCCAGATTGGTATGAGGAACTTGCAAAGGGCAAAGCGTTTGAGGCCCTTGCCAAGATGGAAAGGGAGTTGCAACCATTGCTGGAACGAGCGGATGCCATTGTTGCTTCATTGGCTGAGACAGCTACCACTGGTAATGCTGACCAGCAAACACAGCAACTGTCAATCAAAGTGGATCGGCTACAGTTGCCAGCTGTGGATGAAAATGACATTCTAGACACAGAGGAGGATGACATGGATTTGAGATTCCGGAAGCTTTGCGAAGGATTCCAGGAGCAACACCGGAAAGCAGAGTTGATGCAAAAGCGGCTGCAGGAGGTTCTCACTTATTTGGAACCCTCCAGAAGAGGTGAGCCACAAGGGGTCTCACCAAGCTCCCAAGACCAAGACGAATTCCACAGAAAAATGTTTTATGTGTAGCCTTTCAGATCTTTCAGGCACAGGGCTGTCGCAACTCTCATGGCAGTTTGTTTTTGGGGCAGAATAAGCTTGCAAGTGTGTACAGATCGCATAGATTGACCCATGGCCACAGTTTGGCTCGATGTCAACAGGTAACGTCAGAATCCATCAGACTCCTACATGTCCTAGCCAAAGGTTTCTCCAGAACTGCAGCAATAAACGACATAACTAGCCTGCTTCAGACAATCTTCAGACAGACTGTGGCACTCTTGAGGCTGAAGGCCTCAAGACTTTGTGATCGCAGGATCCAAACTTGAAAACGGGGGCTTGCACAAACTGAAAGTTCTGCCAGCGTCCCGTGGAAGGCTTGAAGGGGGCAGTACAGTGCCGATGCCGCCCTTGCTATTTGTGTCACCATGAGCCGTCAAAGTCTTACATGGTAAGCAGGCGGTCTGGCCAACTCCATGCTCCTTTGTCATCAGGGTTATTCAGGAATCATTGATACAAATGGATGTTTACTTAACGTCCATGATCATCTACGCTGCGGTTTGGCTATACACTGTATCCTAGTTGAAAGTGGAGTGCACAGAGATTTGTAAGGGGTGCTGGCCAGACTTTGCGTTGAAGAGCTACCTGAAGATCTGCTAAGCAGATGTTCAAATTCCGATCGGAGCTTTGCGCAGCGGATGAAGTAGAACCACGCTGAAAACAGCTCGCAGGTGCTCTCGCCAACTTGACCTGAATGAATAGAAGTGTCAGTCCAATCAGTCTCACAGTGGAGAGCAAGAACGAATCAGCCACCGGTCGCAGACCCTCCTCGTTCGGTGACGCTATCAACAGATTCCGGATGGTTTGTTGTAATTTCGTGACCACTCTTTCCACTCTTTCTCATTTGATATATTTGATCTCCTTGGATTTTGAGCACTACATGTTGAAGTCAGGACCGCTTCTTGATATTGGCATGTGATGGTTTGGAGCTGAGAATCCGAAATGGTAATGATTCCTCTGCAGAGAGGACGAGCCTTAGCTAGTGGGCCATCAGTCTTGAAAGATTTCCAGAGATGCTGAAAGGCTAGCTGGCTAGCTTTGATTTTGAAGCTCTAAGTATACTCTATATATATAATACAGTCTCATCTTCGATTCATGGGACACCATTGCGAAACTTCCAGTTTTCAAATCGAGATGTATGACCCGCAATTCCAATGTGCTGAGGTGTTTGGGACGTTTTGCAAGACGAAGATGCAGTTGCTGTTTGCTCCAGTCAAGAGCGGAACTGAGTTTGGGAGGTTAATAATAGATTTTTGAGTTTACCTGCTTGCTCAAGCTAAGATACATCCATGCTACTTGTAACTGGTGACAGCCCTGGACTGGTGACAGTTGAAGATCATATTCCGCATTCCAATGATGCAGCATGATCGGTATATAAGAAGCAGTGCTTCAAATGCTTCGCTTCGCGAGACAATTGCGGTTTGTGTCACAAGGCTGGTGCTCAAGAAGCTGCATTGGCCCTTGTTCGACGCTCCTTTGCAGACCCTTGACGAAGCATTCAGAAGCTGCAACACAAGGGGGTTTCACACCAATTCATTTGAGCCCCTGAACGAGTATCCGAGTATCCAAGTTTAGTGGTTTCATTTTCAGCTTTGTGTTTCTGCAAGCAATCAACATCAACATTATGTTGGCAGCAAGACAAAACATGTCATTTGCCAGGCTGCGAGTGATGACAACCTTACTGCATTGGTCTTAACATGGAGGGACACTGAGTGAAAGAGGAGCATGAGAGATCAAAATATATGAATAAATCTATAACATCCTGTATGTTTTGTGTAATATTGTGTAATTATAATTAATTATATGATATTATGTAACTGTAAGACTTATAAATACAAGAAGTGACTGATCTTTATATCACCGCCTGTTTACCTTGTAACCTGACCTATTCTTTTTCTTGGGATGGTATTCTTGGGGGTGTACTTTAAATGTAACGTATATTTTTTGGGGGTGTGGGATCAGAAAATGTAACTTTGGCCCCCACACATTGAAGAGCTACCTGGGAGCCCTAGGTAGGATATGTGGTGCAAGGCCACTTCCCACGTTTTATGTTCGTGCTATAAATCAATATGGCTTTCATATGGGTTTAAGATACTGAGCCGTTCCATCACAATCTTACATTTTCATACATTTTCGATCTAGCTACTCACCCGGGGCGTGTTTGCCAGTGCATTTTTGTGTATCTAAAATGTAAGTCAAAGGCTGCAAAGGGAAGAAATGTGTGCGTTTTTTTTAAACGTGTGGGAATCTTCCTATCATCATTTTATACGTTTGACCATGATATCATGTAACCATGTATATTCAACATATTTCAAAATACAAAATGAACAGTGTACGGTTAGGAACTTCTTTCCATATTTTCCTCCTAAATATGTCCTTTAAAAATATTGTGGGACGATGGGGGACGTGGGGTTTTTGAAATCAGATTTTTCTGTTGAAAATTAGTTGAGTCTTTTTACATTTGAAACTAAGATAAAATTTGGGAACTTAAAATGTTTTTTGTAAAGATTTTTAGGTTGATTTATTGGTCGGATCTAACCGAAGGGATCTTGAATACGATTAATAAAAACATGTAATTGGGATATACATAAGCTAGAATGAATTACATATAAAATAAAATATAAATATAAACAAAATTAACACATACGTAAGAAAATTACATAAATATGTTTTTATGGATTATTAGGATATAATATATTTAAAATAAAAATTAATATTAATTAAATTTATAATTATATTATATTTATATATATATATTTATTTATATATATATATAATATTAAATATATAAATTATATTAATTAAATTAAATTCTTAAAAATATTATTATTATATATATATTTTTAATATTTATTGTTTTTATTTTAGGTAAGATTATTAATTTTTATTAAAATAATTATTATTTTTGGATTTTTGTTGTTTTTTTTTATTTTTTTTTCGATTATGTGTATATTAATTTTATTTTTATTTTTATTTTGCTAATTTTTTATTATATTTTTTTATTAATTTTTAAACTTAATATATATTATTGGACCTTAATTTGGAATTTTATGAACTTAATTTATATCGCTGGACCTTAATTTGATACCTTTTTAATTTAATACATACCGCTGGACCTTAATGACCAGATAAAATACTAGAAAATATGCTAAATAAAATATTAGATAAAATACTAGAAAATATGCTAAATAAAATATTATAAAATATACCAAATAAAATTTGAAAAGGATTAAAATAAAATTTTAAAAAATATACTATACAAAATGTTAGAAAATATGCTAGAAAATATACCAAATAAAGTGTTAGAAAATATTAGAATATATTATAAAAAATATACTAGATAAAATATTAAAAGATATATTTGATAAAATATTAAAAGATATATCAGATAAAATGCCAAAAGATATATCAAATAAAATGTCAGAAGATTTGTCAATAACAAAATATATAGATATCATGGTGGGGATAATTCGAAATAAAATTATTTGAATAATTATTATTTTTAAATAATATTAATTTTTGAGAAAATTATTAAGAAAATTATAATATGTTATATAAATATAATATTTAAATTTTAATTTTGATTTTTTTTTAATTTTATAAATATAATATATAATTTATATTTAATTAAATTTATATATATATATTTAAAATATAATATATATATATATTAAATAAAATATTATTAAATTAAATAAATTATTATTATTATATTATATCTAAATATATATATATAATTTGTAAATGAAATAATGCATAAATTGATAAATTGAAAATTAATTGATTTTTTTTGTGTAATTATTATTATATTTATTTTTATTATAATTGTTGGATGTAATTTTTTAATATTATAATATAAATATATTTTAATTTGAATTATAATTAAATATATTATAATGAAATTATATATTTAAATAAATTGATATTTTTATTTATAATTTTATTATATAATAATATTGATAAATTTAATTAAAATTACTATTATTATATATGATTTCTTTTTGCTAATATTTATTATTTATGGGATTATTATATTTGTTTATTTTTATATTAAAAGGGTAAATATATATTGGATATCATGTTATTTTGAGTAGAGAAATCATGTCAAAAAAAATATCGTAATTAGGATTTTGTAGTTAGCGAACATATATTATATTTTATAATAGGTTTTTTATTTTTTTAATTTAACATTTGAAAATTGGAATTATAATTTCTAATGATTTATCTTGGAATATTTTTGGATATATAGGTAATTTTATGATTTTTTTTAATCATTTATATTGGATTATATTAATTTATAATTTGGATCCTCAGATTATTTTTGATTCATGATTATTTAGTAGTAAAATAAATTCCAAAAAAATCGAATAAATATATTTTCTAATATAAAGATATTAATAAGGAAAAATGGAATAAATTTGGTTTTAAAATTAATTAATTGAAATTTAAATTATATATAAAGATAATTTTTGTTGTTCCATAATTCTGAATATCGTAATATTTTTAAAAAAACATAATTCTTGGAATCCGATGGAAATCCCACGATTATATATATATATTCGGTAAATATTATAATTTATATCCCGGAAAATAAATTAAAAAAATATAATAAAATTATCAGAAATTATTTAATAAAAAAATATAATTTTTTAATAATAAAAATTAATTAAACATTTTTAGAACCATATTTATAAAATTAATATATTAATATTTGAGATATTTTAAAAATATATTTAAATTTTGTATTTCAATTGAACCAAGGGTCCATATTTAGTAGTGAAAATCGATCATATATATATATATCTATTTAATAAAAATTGAGGTTATATAAATTATTTTTTTCCTTAGAAAATGGTTAGATAATCCTTTCCTTTAATTTATAGGATGGATTTTAAAATAATTAATATTGGTTATTAATCCATCATCAAAAACCCAAATAATATTTTGTAGCAAGGGGATTGGTCCAGGTAAAGGCAGCATTTTGTAATATAAGATTGTGATTGTAAATGTATAGGGGGATGTTGTTGCGTTGTTGGTGTTGTTGGTGAAATTGGTGTTGTACTAGTAGTAGTAATAATAATAGTGTAATATAATATAATTTAGTGGAATTATTATTATTATAAATTATGATATATGGAGATGAATTTTCTAGAGAAATATAAATAATATTAATATAATTTTTATTATTTATATATGATATATAAATCGAAGAAATCTTGTTTTAAATGCGGTAATGCCGAGCGGTGGTATTGTTGGGAGTGCGCTACAAAATCGCGAGGCTATTGGCAATATAGCTAATGTACAGAACGAAAAATGGATAAAATTTAGTTCTTGGTAAGAAAATTACGCCGACCCATATCTTCCAAATGGAAGATAGGTATCCAATATTTATATATATTTGGAATTGATCTGTAATTTTGCGCGGCGTGCCAATAAATGGTTAAATTCTTTGAGGCAGCGGGACAAGTACCGACGGCAAGAAGTAATCCTCCAAGAAGTGCGACGGGAAATCAGCGCAAAACCCGGTCTGAAATAACTCAATACCAGGTGACACTTCGAAAAAAATAAATACAATCGCCGGCAAAGGAAGAACCATGCCCGGAACAAAAGCAATAATCGACCAAATATAATTATATTTACCCTATCTGTAATATGATCACGAAAACTAGCGATAGTTAGCTGAGTTATTCTTACTTGAGGAAGGGGAGGGACAGGTCTCAGTCCAACACAATAATTTTTCCTTTGACCCTCCCCCTCCCTTAGTTCCCGGAGCATTTTGAAGCAATTTCGGAAGCAGATGGTTACGGATTCAAATCCTACCAGGGCCGTCCTTTTGTAACTCCCTGGCTTAGGATTTGATAAATATATGTGTGGTTCAGTGTATATACTGTCCAGCTTATAGAATCACCATCATCTTTGGTTCCGATGTTTTATGACCTATAATGAAAAATTATATATTATTCGAATGGAATTTTTCTGTAAGATACCTTATCATAACCTTGGACTCGATAGAATTCTTTTTGATTCAGGTCAATATTGTTTGGTTTGAATCCCATCAAAAATTATAATTTTGAATGGGACCCAAATATGATAAAATCATAATTTTATTTGGTTCAGATATTTTATGATTTAGAATAAAAAAATATATTATTTTGTTCGGATGGATTTTTTATGTAAAATATTTCTTCAGAAAATTGGGTTCGATCGAATTTTTTTTAATTCAGGTCAAAATTATATAAATTTAAATTTTATTAAAAACAATAATTTTGAATGGATCCAAATTTTATTATATACCAATTTTCTTTGATTCATATTTTCCAAATTCACCAGAATTTCTAAGAATTTAATAATGGACCCAATAGGTTTCTTTCTAATTGGGATCAATTATTGAGGATTTCAGTCGCATCAAAAATTATATTTCTAGATAAAATTTATTTCAATAATTATATTTTTTGGTTTTTATATATTTTTATAATTATTTTAATTCCTTTCCTATGGATAAATATTATCTATATTTTTATATTTATTTCCAAATTCAGGTTATTTTTTTTAGTTTTTATTTATCCCCCATAGGTTTCAAATTATAATTAATTCCGTATAAAATAAATAAATATATAGTTAAAATAAAAATATATATAACAAACAATATATATAACAAAATATATTTAATAATTAGGTATATATATAAATATATTTATCCAATTTACAAGATTTTTATTTATATATAACATCAAAATTATATACTTCGTATATACCACCAAATATAATAATAAACAAAACAACGACAAAAATTACAAATCTAATTTTTTTATTTTCGCCTTTTATTCTCCTTTCCAATTTATTTTAATTTATAATTTCTTTATTTTTTATCCATAAAATTTTTATCCCATATTATTAAAAAACCTACCATAAAATTCATATTTGCCAATAAATTACCTAATTAATTATTTTTCAATAATATTATTTCTTATTTTCCTTATTTTTATAAATATATAATTATATATTTTTTGTTTTTCCTAATAATATATTATATAATTATTTTCATTATTACCAAAAATTTAAAAATAAAATAAATTATTAAAAAAATAATTTTATAAAATAATTTAAATAATATAATTTAATTAAAAAATATATTTTAATATATATTTTATATAAATTATCCTAATTATATTAAAAAAAAAAATTAAAAAATACTATTTTTTTTATAAAATAATTTACCACATATAAAATTCAATTCAAAAATAATATATTAAAATCAATATAAATAAATATATTTAAATAATAATATTATTTATTATTTAAAAATATAAAAATAATACCTTATAAAATTTTTATTATATAAATTAAATTATTTTTTAAAAATAATTAATTAAATATAAACCTATAAAAACCAACAATATATTTTTTACCCAAAATATAATTATATTTCCTCATAATTAAAAAATAAAAATCATTATTTTATTAAAACAAATATTTATTTTATAACAAATTAAACATATATATATATAAATTAATTTTATTAATTCTATAAATAAGATTTTATTTTTAAATATTATTATAAATAAAAACAATAATAATTTAAAAAATAAATATAATTATTTTATATTCATTATAATTAAATTTAAATATTTAATAAATTTTATTAAATAATTTATTTTATAATTTATAAATAAGAATTACAAAATTATTTAATTTTAATTTTCTAATTAAATAAATAAATTATAATTATAATTATTGTATATTGTATTGCATTGCGCTGCAGCTATAGTTTCATTTCATTAAAATTCCAACCAAAATTACCCTATACCATACTGCATCCAGCAATTATGGGTGAGGTAACCACTACAACCACTACAATTTTTTCAAAAAAATATAACTCCGACCACCTTTTGGTCCATCAATAAATTCGCTCTGCCATCCATGTATCACAACAATTTATGTCTTATTTTTGAAATTTCCGCCACCGCCTACTAGTAAAAATCATATCGTGGATATAATATATATATATATAGATATAAAATTATAATAACAGATTTAAAATTATAATAATGTAGAATAACACTTTTATTTGTTATAATATAAATAGGAATCAGGTATCGAAACAATAATGAAAAATAAATCAGGACCGAATGGCATGGCAAGAACAAACGCCCTTTAAAAAACAAGGCATCTATTGAGCGAATAAGTAGGAAAGTACCCGCACCAGTACCTGAACGCAACGCAATGGCCAATTGAATCCGCGTATATAGGAAACTTGGCAAGCCAGCAGCGGCGAAGAGAACGGTGGTCATCTTTCCTGCGCTTATACTATTTTACATCATCTATATGGATTTTGAGCGGCACAAATTGGTTGCAATCGATAAAGCACAACCTCAGGATCTGTGGGCAAACAAAAAATGAACATCTACATGCACCTACATCGTCAACCACAGTTGGAGTCTGAGATCCCCGCACAAGGTGCTCCTCTTTCAAGAGTTGGTCTGAATTCATGGTTCCGAAGAACAAGCTTCAGCCAAGATCTTTGCATGCTGCTAATCAGCTAATCTGTCTCATGCTGGCTTTCTCACTGAAAGAAGTCTGGCTTCTTCGCTGGGTGCAATGCGGAGGTGGCAAGCGGAAGGTGCGGAAAGCGGGCAGGACCTGCAAAGCCGCAAGGTGCCAAAGAAACCCTTCCGCACCAAAGACTTGCTGCAACTCTCATCTCGTGAGATATCCAATCTCACTGGTTCGACCCCATTGTTGGCTCAACAAGCTTCGAGTACTTTGGTGTCCCTCCTCCAGCTTGCCTGCTCAAGAAAGCTTTCCAAAACCTGACAGTGAAGGTTGTCGGGCAAAGGCCCGAGCATTGCCCATCAGGCAAGATACTAGCGCGACAAAATCATAAAAGAGTCTTTCCCAGTCTGTCCTGAATTCTTTCTACCACGATATTCTCAGATGCAAGGCGGTTGACTGTACACTTGCCGGCTCTGAGCCCCACCTCTGCACAAGTCCGGAAAAGGCAAGACGTTTAATTTATCAAAAATGAGATTTCTCTCCAATGTGAAACGACCACAACATGTGTTGCACACGAGTCCGCTGAACTATGGAGATGGACTGGGAATCTCGGACGGTGGCCGCCCAATTGCACCGAAAGTCTAGGAACCGCCCAGCATGTTGACAAACCAGTTGTCGTAATCATAATCGTCCATTTCGTCTTTTAGGGGCTGCGTGAGGACCACTGCAATCCATTCCACTCCAAGGAGAACAACTCCAAGACCTCCCACCAAGATCTTGAATCCCAGTCCTGTCTGCCAAAGCTCATGAGGATTAAGGTCCTGGTTAATTTAGGATGCTGCATTTTAATGAATGAATTGCACCCAAGTAAAATATGCCCCTCACATAGATTGGCATGTTGTGCAAATTGAAACTTATCTTGGATGTCTGAACAGTTCAAAGGCTTCAAATCGACTGTTATCATGACGCAAAAGGTCTGCCTCTGTAAATTTAGCTTCACGCTCGCAAGAAGTTCTACAGGATAAGCTTTCACGCCTCAAGTGGTTGACTTTTCAAGAAGAGGCTGGTATGGCTCCTGGAACAGCAACACAGCAAGCTCCAGTAATAGCAGCTGTTGCAAGCATTGTCGCCGATGAAGTTGCCAGCCATGGATAGAACTCGCGGTCTCTCCAACCAGCACGTCGTTTCCACATGTTTTTCGCCATGTTGACTTTCAAGGTCTCAAACACCGCCGCAAAGCTGGATAAAATACATGGCTGCATGTTGTATTGGATGCACATCTTCACAAAGGTAATTGTATATAGTATATTATAGTATATGCTGTAACATACCGCGTTCCTTGCAGCTCTTCTAGTACAATATGCTGCAATAAGCCCATAACATTCAACTCAATCCCAAAAGGTTATTAACCTGCAGTTTGAAGAAGCCTTGCCTCTGGAGCGCGAAGCTCCTGTGAAAGCATGACGGTCGCGCGGAAAGCAGGACCTCGTCATCAATACTGGGCTTGTGGAAATAGCTCTTGGCACCTTTGGTGTAGCCAAGAGAAATATAAGTTTGTTTTGTTTCCATAATCGAAATACATAAAACTTGGGGTTTGACCAGCAGGAAAAGACATTTTGAGACCCCAAACAGTTTTTAGCAACTTAGCACAATGACTTCTCGGAAGAGGCTTCAAGTTAGGATAGTTGGGCCACTTTCTAAGAGCGGAGAGTATAATTGCGGATTAGGGAGAAAGCAACAGGGCGCACACAGAAGAGTACCACAAACAAAAAGAAGCAAAAAAAACTAAAACGCCGTTGTGGATCGTTGTGGCACATGTGCCGCACTCAAGGGGCAACATCTTTGCATCGGGATCTGTGAACTATATAAAGGTGGGATCACATGGTGAATCAACGAAAAAAACATGTGAGAACCTACTAAGACCCCCAGAAGATATCATCAGATTCAGAGCTGGAGAGGTGGCACATGAAACTCACAACAGGCTGGGTTCCCTCCAAGACGCAAGACGGACATGCTGACATGCAGCCCAAATGCTTTCTGGTTCGCAACAAAGTGATTTCACCACAGAAGCCTCAGGCATCATTCTTTGCTTTGGAAGCGAACACACCTACCCTCTGGTAAACTAACATAACTATGGGAAATCACCATTTTTAATGGGAATATCCACTATAAATGGTCATGTTCAATAGCTACGTTAAATTACCAGAGGGTATATACAATTGCTGCTGCCGCCAAACGATGCCAAACCAAGAACCAGGCCAGCGCTGCAGCTCCATCCAAAGAGTACAAGCCTGGTTTGCCAAGCATTTGGTGCTGCTCTGGAACGTTGCTGCAAACGAATGTGGTCAAACGATTTTTTCCCCAAGACTTTGTAAACCGGAAACGGCTTCATCACTTTCACATTCTCTTTTCACCGTTTGAAATAATACAGTAAAACCATACAAAACCAGTTTTTCATCGCAGCTCTAGGCTAAACTGAACTTCAACAGCTAAGGCAGCGTCAATCCGCTGCGAGGATCACCTTGCGAGCAATGTGAGGCTGGCTTGCGAAGTCAATTTGAACAATTGCCAACGGGATACACTCAATCAAGCAAATAATGCAAAGAGATCTATGTGGCGCCCATGGGCACCAGCAATCAATCAGAATGCAGATGTTTCCCGGGAGGACCGAGGTAGTGTGCCTCGTAGGGTTTCCCATCAACCTGCTCTAGTTCCAGAGGCCTGAAGCTAATGTAGGCAAATCAGCTCAGAGATGCTTCACAAATGGGGATGGGTCAAAACCTTGTACCCCTGGTGAACCCCAAAATAGCTGGTAAATGGATGTTCATCCCACTAAAAATGGTATTACAGTAATAGGTATTGATCCATACCCAAATCTTTCAATATTTTAAATGGTGACTGGATGTGGAACGCTTGGCTGACATGAGCACTGTTGCTCAGTCTCGGCACATTTCTGAGCTCTGCGCTCACTCCAATCAAGATATTCTGCATGGGGACATTCCAAACGGCCGGTAGCTCCCATATCTACTGCCTTGGCAATGTCTTTTGACAAGACTTGCAAAATATAGACCTCCAGAAAGCAAGAACCCAGTAGAAAAGAAGCGATGTGGCCAGAAAGCTCTTTTTTGTCTGAGTCAACGGCAGAGGCTGCAACCTTTCCTTTTCTGCGAGGCCTTGAAGCTCAGTAGCTTACATGAGTTCCCACCTTTGACTAGCAAATGCTAGCTGCTAGATGTCAAGTGCCTTGAACAGAACAAAGCATCATGGACCAAATTCTTTGGACATTGCAATGTGCCAGTACCAGTCCCCCCTTGATGCCGGTTCCGCCTTTGCTCTGAACTTCGGCAATGTTCAGCAGCAAAGTCTTTGACATTGCGTTCCAGCCTAACCAATAAAAAATGTCGCCAGATGTCGCCAGCCAAGTCTATCTAGTTGGAAAATCTCCAACAACAAGGCGGTGATCTAAGCTGCAGTCAGGGACAGCGTCTCTTCTCTGTCTGTCACTGTTACCTGCTTTCATAGGAACAAGAAATTACTGGAAATGTTGTGACTTGCTACATTGTCTTGGGCAAGCATCTGCATGCATCTGCGAAAAATCCTTACACTAGCAGTGTGCTCAACAAGAAATAATTCAGAAGCCATGACATGCTTTTGGGATCAACTGGTATCTAAGTAAATAGAACGAGGGCAATCACGGCATGACTTCGGAGATTCGTAGGTGTCCGACAAGTCCCCCCAAGGCTGCAGCGGCTAATCCTGCAAGGCCACAACCTGCATGTCATGCTCATGCCCAGCAAGTCGGCCATCACACCAGTGATGTTGTTGCTGCTGCTGTTGCTGTTGTTGTCGTCGTTGCTGTTGTTCTGCCCAACAAAAAACAACTTCGCACTCAAGTCACGGACACTTGTGATCTCCGTGACTAGTGATACCTGCCTCCAAAGTTCCATGTGTTTGTCTTCACTAGTCTTCACTCGAGCTTCTGGTGTTTCGGTGTTTCATCAGACACAGATACCATCTGGTAAACTAACAGTTTGCTATTGAAAATGGCCATTTATAGTGAGTTTTCCCATTAAACATGGTGATTTTCCATAGTTTTTTGTATGTTTGCCAGAGGGTAAAGCCTTTGGGATTTGGGCCCCAATGCCTGCTCCGAGCTCAAGACATTTCCGGCCGTGCACTGCATCTTGCACAGCCTCGACGAGAAATACGAGAAACATCGAGCTCTTTTTGAAATCTGCGAAATCTGCACGAAACCATAAAACTTCCAGCAGAAAATGGTGATTATATGGTGACAAAATATGGTGATTTAGTGGTGATTATATGGTGATTATATGGTGAACCAAAAGGATCCAACAAGTGTGAAACAATTCTGAACATATTCAAACACAATGTGTGAAATCATGTGAAATCTCTGCACCGCCGGGCTGACCTGAACTCCCACTTCAGTCTTGGAACCACTTCGCAGCTCTTCAGCCCACTCCAAATAACGTGCCAAGACCACTGCAGCATCCCACACACAGCATCCAGTCACACCAAGCTCCCCTTGTCTGGCACGATTTTGCGCAATTCGGATACTTCGACCTGCTACTTGGCAAAGCAAGTAGTCAGAGTTATGGTCATCAAATCGATGCCGCGCATCTGCAGTATCAGGTAGCGCAGCCCAAGTCACCAGAGTTTCCGCAGCAGCATCTCGGACACGCTTCTCTGGCAGAGACTCATCGTCGGATGAGGAGACTTCCATACGTTCCATACAAGTCACGCCATGGAGCTTTTTGGATGTCGATGAGGTAAGGCACACTTTGCGGCGCGCGTGATTGATTTTCAATGAAGTTTCAATTTGGGATAACGCACAATGGCAGGAGGAAACTTCCAATGAAAGCATTGGTTCAAAGAACTGTGGTGCACGATATGGATGCATTCAGTACTTGGCTTCAATCAGGAACATAGAAAGTTAGCCACAACTCTGTATTCAAAGCCCACCAGCGGATGAGGTATCTATCACTAGCATCGTGCATCCAATGCTGTATTCAAACTTGGAGTCCGCCTGACGCAGCTGCCGTGAAGAAGGCCCTAAAAGGAGCTGAAGTTTTTAGATAACTTCAATAGATCCGAGATGATCCGAACATGGGAAGCATGGCGGATGAAAGGGAATAGTCTCTGGTTATGTCAAAATAGCTATTGAAAATGGCCATTAATAGTGGATTTACCCATTAAAAATGGTGATTTTCCATAGTTACGTTAAATTACCAGAGGGTAGTCTCGGAAAGACTTTGTGCGATTTGAAGACTTTTTCTTACTCTACAAACTGCCGAGTCGGGGCTGTCTTGCTGCAGCCCTCTCACCCAATATGCCACATGCACTTGGGGATCACATTACCTGCACTGGATATGATTCTGTACATACATCTTGGAAACACCATTGTGCTCACAGCATCCACTCAAAAGAACTCAATTGAGTCCCTCCTCTGGCAAGACCCAACAAGCAAAGATCTCTCCTTGTCCTCAGAGTGGGAAACTTCACATCAAGGAGTGGACACCGATGAACCCGTTCCTCTTTTTGCTGACTCAAACCACAATAAAAGTCATCAGGAATGCAGTCAAGATTCCTATGAAGCTTTATTTTGGGACAGGAATTCCATCTCAGCTTCCTTTGTCAAGAATGCACTACGGCCACCTGCGAAGACGAGTGACAAGTTGACTCTTGAGACTTGGGACCACCTTTCCAGTTTGAGAAGGAAAGCTTCGAAAGATAGAGGGAAAAACCATTGGGGGCTTGCCATGGCTTGCCATGGCTTGCCATGGCTTGCCATGGCCATGGCAAGCGCCTGCTTGCCAGCCCTTCACCAGGACTTCAGGATCCTTGGCGGCTAAAGAGTGACCATCTCAGACCTTCTCACAGCATTGCCGAGAATGTTCAGGAATATTCTTATTGAATCTTATTGATCTCACTACAGTCACCCAGCAATCAATAGCAATCATACACTTTTTGACTCCCGGCATGAACTTCTTTGCTAATTTAACTGACTGTAAAAAGGATGACATGTTTTGAGGATCTTCGAGGATAGGCTGTACAACCTGTACTCAGGGCAGGACAAGACCTTGAAAACGGGCAAGCTCTCCTGACCAAAGGCACCAAAGGCACCAAAGGCACTGGTCAGAAAATGTGGCAGTGTGTCAAAACCTTGTACCCCTGTAGTTCACATCAAAATAGCTGGTAAATGGATGTTCATCCCCCTAAAAATGGTATTAATAGGTATTGATTCATAGCCATGTGGCAGAAAATATTCACCAAGCCTCAACTCTGAGCCATTCAACAGTTCAACACGCTTATAGCACCATCCAGGGACCATCCATATATCTCACATGGCCTCTCCAAGGCTGGAGACCAGTGCTTGCCCAGATGACAAGGGCAACGGAAAAAGTCGCTCCAAGTGCACCACCAGCCTGAAGTGATTGAGATATTTGCGATGATGAAGATAAGGTGGAGATACGGGAAATGATTCAAATGTGAAATGATGGGGTCGAGTTGTACAATAGTAGTTCAATCATTTCTCGAGTCGAGGAAGGACCGGGCTTGGAAGGGAGATGTCTGCTCTGAACACCTGAACTTTATTTTCCCGGCCACTGTACACTGTACACTGAAAGGCCTCCAAATGGCTCCTCTTGAAGGAGATTTCGGAGATTTGACAAGTTGCAGATTTCAAAAAAGTCACGCGTACTGTACACCCCTGGCGTCTGCAGCTCGTCGCTGCTACATGTGCCTCTACGCAGCCTCAAAACAACGTAGTCTTACATGACCTTATTTGATGTAGTGTGCTGAGGACTCAGATGCCGAAATCTTCACCCAGCCATCCTTTGTCTTGACCATCTTAAAGTCTCCATCTGGGTCCTTTAGAACCTTCTTCTCACCTTTCCAGCCCCGTTTAGGACCCTTGTTGCTTTTTGGGCCTCGTTCCCAGGGTGGTTGAAACTCCATTGCCAGGTAAGTTGGAGCTCGTTTCCCAGACGGTGTCATCCGCGTCCACTTGGTATCTTGGCATTCTGGCAATGCGCCCGCAAGATTCGCCATCTTCGAATATCTCCGAGGCACCACTGAAGTCTCGGTGTTTGAGAGACAGCGGCCATCGGCATTCTTGCGATTCAACAGAGTATGTTTGTTGCTAGATGTTGCCAGCAAACTCTTAATTAACCCAGCTTTGCCAACAGCAGGTTCCAAGGTTCCAAGGTTCCAAGGCCAAGGTTGCCATGCTACCGGGCAAGATTCTAAGGTTGCAGGGTTCCAGCATTCCAAGGTTGAGTTCCAACATTGCAGAGTTCTAGATTACCAGAATTCCAAGTTCCCAGGGTTCCAGGGTTCAAGGTTCCAAGCATCAAGGTTCTAGACTTTCAAGGGTCTTGGCTTGATTCAGCAACAACTAGGAAAGGACATGAAAGGACCAGAGGCATGCAAAGCAAACGCATAACAATATATAGAGTTGCTTCAATTATTGATCTTGAAAACATGACTATAAAAACATATAAAAACAGGTGCGCTGTTGGGAAAATTCAGCAAAAAAAATCCTGCAACGGCTCCAGCAAAAGGTTTCTGCAAGGCTCAGAGGTAAGGATTCCAGCACCACAGTTTCAGAAAGGGATCGCCGTCTTCAATTTTCGCCCTGCTCCCCCCAACCTGAGACAGCCCAGCACATTGAGCAGCGCGGGAAACAATTCAAAAGAAAAATATAAACAAAACAAACCCCTGAGAAAATTCAGAAGTTGTCTTCATATAGGTTCCGGCAAGGCTGCAAACGGGCTCCAGCAAAGTTCAAGCCAGATTTCCAACATCACAACCCGGCACATTAACCAAAGCAAGACAGAATAAACAAAAACAAGAACCACACCTGCAAGGGTTTCAACAGAGATTCCAGCAAGGGGTTCCTGCAAAGTTGCAGCAAATTTCCCGCAAGGTTCCAGCACAGTTCCAGCAAGTTTCCGAGAGTGTTTCAGCAGGGTTCCAGAACGGTTTCGGCAGGGTTCCAGAAGGGTTCCAACAGTGTTCCGGTTTTCCGGGCCATGCATTTTCCTGGCACCACTCCCCACCCCACAGATTAAAACCCAACAGAATCGCTGTTGGGAATTAGCAACCCTAACGCGTGACAATCAAGCACAACTCTTCCTAAGGGTCAAAACACCATCATCACGACAGCATTGAGACTCAGGCAGCCCGAACCCACCGAGTGTAGATACACCTGCAGAACTGAAAAGTTGCAGAAAAATCACTGGTAGTGTTTTGCAAGGCTACTGTGCACACACACACACCTTGACATGCTTATCTGTATTAATTATTACCTGAATGTACCCATGCGCCCACTTTATACAAATATCTCGAGATACCCATGTCACCAAAATAGAGGATATATCTAATGCTAGCCAGCGGCAAGGCCATGGCAAAAATGCTGAGGACCTCAGCGACTTCATACGCTTTAGCCACTTGCACAGAGGAGTGCGCAGCGTGGCCAAATTCAAGGAGAAGCCGAATCTTTGGGGTAGGTAGATTATGGTAGATTATGCAGTCTTGGAATTGGCTTTATGGAGTTTCGCGAACTTGGGAGCAAACGGAGTAGGCAAAGACTGCCCATGCTGCACCAAGCTCCTTGAATGCTCAAGCAGTCATTTTCCAGCCAAACTGTAACAGCATGGTACAAGAGTGCGAAACTGTATTGCTGAGCGGTCTATCCACAGTCCCATGGTTCACTCACAAAAGATGGCTCGGTCGCCAGTCTTCAAACTTCAAATTCAAGGTCTGCAATCTTTGGCCATCAACACATGCAAGCGAGTGACGAAAAATCGCTTTTGCAATGGATATGGTGGTGTTTGCAGTAGCCACCAGCAAAAGAGATTCCAGCTGAGATAACCTGATGTATCGCCAAATGACATGCAGAAAGCGAGGAAACTGTTCTTAGTTCTAAGTTAGATACCTCTGATATTAGTCTCATATTAGTCTCATATTGCTTTAGACTGGCATAGCATCATTGCAATTAGTGTCTTCTGGTGCCAGATGTTGTAAACCCACCGTGCAGTTCCGTGCAGCAAAATCAGTAAATGGAAACAAGTTGACTTCAAGTTGACTCAATTGCATCTTGGTAACACCATGCAAAGCACAACGTCGTATTGATTTCCATATCAGCTGGTCCCAGCGAATGTTGTGCAACCATCATATCCACGACCTAAGCGTGAAGACACAGCATACGAGATCTCAGTCGCATTTGCCTAACATGTTCTGTCGATTTCTGTCATGTTGTGCTCCTCTTTGATCCTGGTGTCCAACCCGGGTTCCCAACCAGCAACAACGGGCACAGCGTGTGGATGTATTGCATGAATAGCCTCCATGGTGCGAGGTATACAATCCGGGTTGTTCCTATCCCATCCAATGGCAGTGAGCTTCTCTAACCTGAAGGGTGTTTGCCAGCGGCACGCAGGCTCAGGATCGGTAGGTCCAAACATGGCCTTGGACACATTCAGATCTCACAAACCATTTCAAACCATTCTCTTTGAAGTCTGTGTCATGTTCACATATGTTCACCTGATCTTTTCAAAGCTGCTGCCCGGCCACTCCAAAAAGGAGGTGCTGCTTGAAATCTGGGCAAAGCCTTGGAAATCCAGAGCTTTTTCAGAAGTGAAAGCAACGAGCTGTTCATCACTTCTGGATACTTCTGGCTGCTACTGAAAAACTGACCACATCATACGAATTTCCCATCAAGAGAAATCAAAAGCGACCAAAGCTAAACAAACTTGAATTACCTTGCCTGGAGTTGTGTATTGACCGATACACGACCATGACGACTATGCATTGCATGTTTTGCTTGTAGCTTCACAAGTTTGACTTGAGGAAGGTTTTGCCCTGTCTTTTAAAAGTCAATCAATCAAAATGGACAAGCAGAGTTCCGAGATTAGAGAAAGTGAAAGGCCTGAGTGGAGCGCTGGTATCGAGGCGGCAAAATCACATCCACTGGAGCCATCAGTGCAGGGTCGATTAAAGCACTTCCCCAGAACACAAAGGCAACCTAAGCTGGGAGGTTGCTACAGTTTGCAACAGGGCTCGGTCAGCCACTACAATGTCCACCGTTTTTTGCTATCAATGGCAGAAGAGCGTGAACGCAGGGGTGGAAAAAGATGCAAAAAGTACAGTAGCTGTCAGTAGCTAGTTCAGAAAGGAAAAGATATGAAAAGATGGCCAACACATTCTGAGTCCGGCTCAAAAAGGCCAACGGAAGTTGCAACCACAAAATACCTCAGTTGAAGCAAATGCAATAAAAAAGGTCGCCCAGTGGCACTAGTGGCCTGTCCCACTCAGCAAATCGTAGCTCCTGGCAACTCGAGCCAGTCGTTTGAGCCGGTGGATGCCTCAGGTCCCCGTGTGATGTCGTTTTACGTGGCTGTGCAGCTTGTGTTTTGGACCTTTTGGAATTGCATCATCAGATCTGCACCTTTAGCAGTCCACACTCACGCAAGACTGCACACGCCTTAGCTGATGAAAAAGTCTACTTCGACAGTTCTGCATGACTAGTCGATTGCATTCGATTTTTCCATGTTTTTTCCCAAAGGCAAAACAGCGCTGATTCAGATGCTGGCAAAATATCCACTGGTCAACTCATGTGACACAATGGTGAGGTGCGCAAACTGGCTCACAAAGCTCAGCCTCAAACACTGAGGGACGTGTGGCATGTCTTCCACAACCATTGAAAAAAGTTTGGATGACACAGTCAAAAACAATGTCAAAAATTGGTCTGTATACAGTATAATTACATCACGTTGAGGTTGATAGGAAGGAAAAGCCCAGTGACAAGTGTGGAATTTCTGCCTTGCGTACTGCTAACGCTCTTGAATCTGCCGACCCCAGCGAGCAGCAAGGGGGAGCGCGTCAGAGGAAAACTACCGAAGGGCACTGTCCGGCCAGGCTGCAACAGCTGCAGCAGCAGCACTTTTATCAAGCAAGGTCGCTGCAATTAGAGATATGCAAAAAGCAACGTTAGGCACTAGTGGCCGCTGGCTGCGGGCTTCATCCTTCAGAGGCATTCTTTTTTGGTGTGGCGAGGGCAGCGCTTTTGTGGTCTGGGAGCTGCCTTCGCTGGCATTCTGTTTGGGGGCTGCATTTTCTTATCCTCCGCCTGTTTTTCACTGACGCAGCTTTTCGTTGCAGCGAGGGCGTGAGCTGCACTTTGGAGCTAAGTTTATGATGAAAAAAATGGGTTGCAATGCTGTGGACTCCGCGCCAAACTATTCCCGTGAACAAATGTTGCATGATGTTCCATGCACTCATGCACCTTCATTTGCTGTTTGTCCAGTTTCAAATCAAACAAATGATTTGGCAACACATGTTGTTTTCCAGGCAACACATGAAACAGTGTCTCCATGACTCCGGTGCAACTCTATGCAATGTCCTGTTTCCATTTCTATCCAGTCTAAGTTCAAACACATCCTCTTCAAAATTGGGGTGACGGTGGCAACTACATATTTGTTTAGCACTTACACGTTTCTCCTACTGCTTTGGTCCGGTTTCATGTCAGAAGCGGACCTACACGACTCTCTTGCCAAAAATCAGGCCATATGCTGTCACCCATCAGAAAACATAAAGGGGTCACATAAATTCATGCCATTGGCAATTGTTCTTAACTTCTTTTCTGTCTCATCGTTTTTGCTCTCCAGCTCCTTCCAGGGGGCGGCAGCCCTTGAATAAATGAAACCTGCCAAGCTGCAGTCGTTTCGGTAGCGGCAATGCCACCTGCAAATCAGCACAGATGAATCTGGGCAGCTCAGAGTGTTCAAAGACAATGCGGCAATGCTTGTTCAAAGTGTTTTATGGGAGTCTTCCGGCTTTGCCCGCCTTGTCTTCCACATATTTAACCTTCTCAGGGCTAGAATGGAAAAAAGACCTGGGAGAGTGATGAAAACCCATTTTGACAATGCAAAAGGAATAGTGTTGCACTGGTCTGGTGAAAGACTGGGTCTGAGTAGAGTCTGAGTCAACGACAAGATGGCGCAAGGCACAGTCAAGATCGCAGCGATTCCCCGAAAGACTTGCACCAGCGCCATACAGCCAGCGGTATGAAATGTGTCCGATATTGAAACTGCTAGCGGAAGTGCGTCGTTGCTTGCCGTGCCGCACTCATCACATTCTTGGCCTCTGTGAAAGTTTTCTGGCTCATATGTGTTGGTGTTTCCGTAAACGGCTAGCTGACATATATAAAGCAGAGCTAGATCCCTTTCTGGGCTATGCACGAGCAAGTAGGTGAATAGTGTTGGCTCTTGTGCTTGGCATGTAACTATATGTAACTACCTTTATATACAGATAGATAGATCACATCCATTTTCTCTGCATTTACATACATTGCCTTGTTCCTCAACATGCTTTGCTACCCGCTACCGGTCCACTTAGGAAGCCTCTGCCTAAAAGAGAAAATTGTTTCGACTACACCATTGAGATCAAACGCCATACCGTGGAAACGGCACACTAAAGTGCCAAAAGGTGCCAAGTAGTCACAGAGGTCTTTGGCTGCATACTTGGATGCATGCAAGATGAAGCACTATGAAAGCATCTGTTGGATGTCCAGACACTTTTCACTCCAGACTCAGAATTGCGCGCTGTTGAAACCAAAGGCATCACACAAGTTGTCGAGCCAGGCAAGACTTGCGTGATTTGTCAACAAATTGTTTCCGTTGAAATAAGAGCTTTGTCATATTGTGCACTCTTTCGCCTTATAAAGACCATTTCTTCACATTTGTCTAGCCGGCCGCAAAGTAGGACTTTGGATCTCACAGCATGGTCAGCTTCACCTTGCAAGTGAAAGCTTGAGCAGCGATATAAAGTTCTGCATGCACAGCATTTGTTAGCATTCAAAAAGCTGTCCACATACAGGGAACTGCACGCCAAGGTCAAAATTGCTGACGAGCAACTTGATGTGGGACGTTGAGCTTCATAATCTCAGCACGGCAAATTGCAAGTGCAGAACTGAGACTTGTCAAGCTCTTGACCGCTGCAGCTTTTCATGGTTGCAGAAGCAAGGATGTCAACAATGGCTTGTTACACTGCCCATAGTTGCCATCATTTGATATCGTTTGACTCTTGAATCTGTTGATTCTGGTCTGGATCAAAGATTGCCATACAATTCATACAATGGCAATGTGACAAATTTTGAATTGAGGACATATGAAATATGCGTCACAGTTGCACTGAGACTCTCGCGGCATCAAGACCACCCTCCTTGGGCGGGTAGTAGTCAATCTGCCTGGACAACTATGACATGACGTCACCGGCATGGCATGGCCACCAGATAGGTCAAAGCATCAACACAAGGACGCAAGACCACTGCTGCGATGTGTTGGATCTTTTCGAAAGCAAAACTGACTCACACCCAAAGTAGTGCTAGGAGCAGCTGGAAGCAGCTGGAGAAGTTTCGAAACGTTGAGAATTGGGCAGTTCTTGTGACACTTCCAACACCCTTTGAGTTGCTGGCCAGTGGTACTCAATGCGCGTCAACTTGTACTTTGCCTTCTTGTGACCCTTTGGACTCTTGTTGATGGACCTGCGGTCTCAGTACATCATGGGTTAAAAATTGTAGAGCACTAAGTTTGCTGGCAACTGCTGTGAATATTTGCAACTGTGTGTCCCACAGCTTCAGCATGCTTGGACTTAGCATTTCAGGACCTTCGACCTTGGTTGCAATGCAGTTGGAAAGTCAGGGCTCCAAATATGTTTCGCAAGAGCCACAAGAGCCACAAGAGCCAGGTGCTGAACCTCTCCACCAGTTTGCCTGGCCAATTCTTGAAAGCATTCGACCTCAGAATACAGCTACGGCTGGCAATGTGTGAAATGTTTTTGAAGCGCCCTGGCTTTCACACATCCCGAGTTTAGAAACTGCTATTTGTCTTCGTATCTTCGCGCTGCACAAGCCACAGGCAGTGTTGTGTATGTACCGTATATATCCGTATATTAAATACATGTCTCTATTCACGCATTGTGAAATTGGAGCAATACCACGGAACGCTTCAAGTTTCAAGGATTGTCTGCGGCTCACAGCCAAATAAGTTTGTTCCGCCATAGAGGAGGCGATAAGGACCGGACACACTCCTGCAAGTGCACAGGATGATACCTGGGCCAAAGTGTTCAAACGATCGCTGACTCAGTTTCCTGGTGCCAGGAAAGAGCATTGAAAATTATTTGGACTTAGTAAACGACGCGGACATCTTGATGCGAATGCGATCCTTTGTCACAGAGCATGAAAATGGTAGACATACCAGCGTGAGCGCTGACTTTGATGCTGGCTTGCACGACATAAATCGTCAAGAAGCTCAATACAATTCGAAACAGACTAGCAGTGACTAGCAAAGCCTCAAATACTCGAGCAGGACTCGAGCAGCAGCAGCCGTTTATCTGAAATTGGTTGTGTCATGCAACCGGTGAATTAGTCCTCAGGAGGTCGGCGCGCGCTGGGCGGGATCGGTTCTGGGGCCCACCTGCGTAGCAGACACCAACTTCACAAACCCAATCGGAAATATCTTTGAAAGGAAACTGATGGAATGATGAAAAGATGGAAAATGGCTACCCAAATGCAGTGCAAGTCAGTTGTTGTCCAACACGTGCCACCGACAGCGCCAACTTTTCAACCAAAGGATTTTCTGGACACGAGCGGTGCTGACACTTTGCCCAGCTACCGCGCGCCACCTGACCTGCAAGGGATTCAGAAACAAGTGCATGCAGATTGCAAATCTCCAGAGCGCTGACTGATTCCCAAGTGCAAAAGCAAAGGGAAAAAGACAGTGCAATGACGCTCGCCTAACATTCACCTCATCAAGAGAAGTCGTACTCGCCAGCCAATTGCCTTTTGGTGACAGGGAAGTCTTCACCCCTCTACCGAGCACAATGCTGAGGCACAAGTCACTGGAGCAGTGGAACAGTAGCCAGAGTGCTGATAAGCTAGAAGAATTGAACTGATAGAGTGTTTGTGGAAACTAGACCTGGTGGCAAAACAAATCAAGGGCCTGAGCAGGCTCACCAGTTCCACCCACGGCTGTTTGTCCTCCGGCTCAAGTTCATAAGTTCTGTCAGACATATTTCCCAAAAGTTTCTTCTGTGGGGGGAATGATGGATTCCAAGAGTTTGTTTGATTGATTCTTCACCAATTTGCTTGCCCTGCTTGCCCTGCTTGCCCAATGCCTCCGCTCGTTTGGCATCGAGAACTTGCCGTGAATCAACAAAGAGCCAGTAGAGGAGCAAGCCTGAGAAGAAAGAGCCAATAAATAAAAGAGAAATAAGAAATATGAAATAAGAGCCTGATAGAAAGTGCACCGGACTCACTAGACAGGTCCTGACAGCAAACATCATGTCACTTCATGTATTGATCCGATTCTGGTGCTAAGATGCAGACGCAGCCGTGAGCCTCCCTCTCCTTTACTATGTACCAGGAACCTTCAGGGCAAGCCGCAAACGGAAACTTGGTCCTCCCCCCATCTTTTTGGTGTGCAAAGTCAAGGAAAACTAGAGCTAGATTGAAATGCAGTTTGAAACATGGCTAGAGTGCTTTCTGAGCTGAGCATACAGGATCCTTCGCTCCTTGAGACCGACTTAAAACAAGCTGCATCAACCTACTATCACACTATACTATACTTAAAGATGCAATTGCACCTTGTGAGTCGCAATACAGCAAGACTTCAACTTAAAAACAAAAAAAACTTACAGACTTTAACTCGGTTTCACCATGTTTCACCTGGGTTGAAAAACATCTTAACTACGCGTGGTGGCCTTCTGCAGCGCTGCTGAAAGTTCTCGATTAGATCCCATGCCTGACATCCGAGGAGGCAGAGAGACTGAGATGTGCTCTATGTGGTCCTGGATTAGTGGATCCTTTCAGGTCAAAGGAAGATTTTCATATCACGCGGTTCCTTTGAGGTTGTGCCCCCTTGCGACCGGAAGCTCCTGCCCTTTTGATGTGGCTTGCCAAGAAGGCCTTCTGAGAGAACTTGTGTTGGCATATTGTACAGCCAATTCACTTGTTGAGTGCTTATAGGGGAAACGTGAGCATGTGCATACATTGAACTGTGTGTATGTTTCGACACCCACATCAGGTTCGTGATAAAAGGACTAAATACATTCTGTTGCACTCGTTTGTGGACTCAACATATATTTATGTGTATACATATACGTTTGCTGTATTCCAGAGGCTGAACAGGTGGTGCCAGCCATCCAAATTCTGTACGAGTACCATTTGTCTAGTCTAGTAATTCGTCGGCTTGTTTATTTTCTCATTTAGTTGTGTTGCCTTGGTTGATGTTGATGCCAACCTGCGCCTAGAGCAACCCCAAAGAATGAACAATGCGAACAATGCACTTGTGAATGCGAAAGAATGAGATAGAATGAGAACACTCATAACTTGAGAGGGAAGGGTGAAAGATCGAAAGGTAGGCGTGGGTTGGAACAGGAGAAGAGAGCAAGGGAACGAGGCATATCCGCTGCGGACGGACGTGGGTGGAGTTGGGGCGGATATCGAA
>Ga0126342_10001204_pt1 | contig 35053 bp, 29 predicted proteins | sample Cyp1metagenome_FD_92528 | JGI IMG/M metagenome (GOLD analysis project Ga0126342, IMG submission 92528) | Coral microbial communities from Lord Howe Island, Old Settlement Bay, Australia - Cyphastrea 1 metagenome | ecosystem: Host-associated > Invertebrates > Cnidaria > Coral ...
AGCGTAGCAGCAGTGGCGTGTTCAACTTCAACCGAACGTACACATCTCCACCTCACCACATGCTCAGCGTAGCATGCGTGGCGTGTTCAACTGCTAACGAACGTTAACATCCCCACCCCACCCCACCCCACCCCACCCCATGTTGAAAATGTGTGTAACTACACGTACGGTTTGGCACCCGTTAGCAACAACATGTATCGATATCAATATGAATATCATTATCATTGTGATCATAATGCTAATTACGATGATGATAATGATTATTATTACCAAGAACACCATGATTATCATTAACATGTTGGTAATCATCACTAGTGTGATTCTCATGATCGTAAAACTAACCAAGAACATAGCTGTATGTGTAGCTTAAGCATGATGGTTACCATATGATTACCAGTATGATCAATTTCATTATGATCATCAAGAACATTATGACCATTATGACGACTATCATTTATCATTGTGATTATAGTGGTGATGACGGTAACAGCAATGATCATGGACATTCTCATCATGATCATCATCTGAATCAAGATTATCACGGGCATCATGATTATCGATATCAGTGTAATTACCATTATCATTACGATGATCATGATCATTATTCTCATCCAGAACATTATCATTCTCATTGTCATGATGGTAATCATTGCCCGGGTCCCTATAATGATCATTAAGACCATCGAGGACATTATCATTACCATTAACAAATCATTAACATGATGGTCAAGCTTGTCAATGTGACTGCAATCACAATTATTACACTCAAAAATATTATGATCATTTTAATTTGTTTAATGAAGACGATGATTATGGTTATAATCACCATGATGATTATCGATTGTGATGTTGATTGGCATGATCATTATGTTTATCATTATCATCATGATTACCCTAGTCAATCTGGCTATGAAGAACAAGAGAAAATAATTATTATCATCATGATTAGCATTATCACTATCATTATCAATCGCCTATCACCATCCCATGGTACGGAGACGTGAGGAGTACCCAATGGCTTGTAAACCATTGTACTAAATTTATCCCTCTACCCTCTGGTAAACTAACATAGCGATGGAAAATCACTATTTTAAGTTCGGTAAATCAACTAAAAATAAGCCATTCCAGTTCGCTTTTTGTATGTTTACCAGAGGGTATATCATCATATATCCTAAGAAATCCCATTGAATCACCATTGAATCACCATTAAATCACCCTAAATGTTGATAAATGTTCGTAAATGTTGAATTATCCTCTAAAAAATGTTGAATTATCCCATGAATATCCCATTGAATCACTATAAAATCCCATTAAATCAACCAAGTTTTGGGTGGGATAGGGCCATTCCCCAAGACCGCCCAATCTTTCGGATCGGCGCCATTGGGCCATGGTCACCTCGGCACAGAGGTCTGCATCCTCTGCCACAACGATCAAACCATCGACAGCTTTTGCCTCTCAGCTGGGAGCTGTTTCTTCGAAAAAAACAACATCTGTGTGGGAGTAATTATATATATAATGTATATGTATGTAGGTACATAAATATATATATATATAATTATATATATGTGAATAAATACATATAGTTATATATATATACATGAATGGTAATATGCCTCGTTTTGTTTCATGTGGTTCCACGGGTAGATTGTTCTGTGTCTGTTATTCTGGATGTCTATCTGCGTACTGTCTCCTAAAATCCGTGTGAATCAGTGAATCCCTATGAAACCATGGGGAACCAGATGTTTAATAGGGGAATTGGATGAATGATAGTTGGTTAGTTATAAAATAGTCCCATAACATCCCATTAAATCCACAATTAGTGGCATAAACACCCCATTCAAGTCGGATTTGTGTTTGATTGTTCACGTGGTGCTGTATGTCTTAGACAGTCAATTCAGCATCGCCTTCTGAAGGGAAAGTGACTGGTCCCTGGTTATCAAGGCAACTGCAATCTGCAGTAGCCCGTGTCGTGTGGCGGACATATTTGAACAAACCTCATACTCATATCACCAAAACTACATATCTATGTGTATATATATATCATGTATAAATATAAGAATACATGGACATACATATATGTGTCGGATTGTTTCGGTATACATACACAATTACATGTGTATATATATATATATACATGTTTGCATGTGATTGTGTATGAGAGTGTATTAGTGTGTATGACTGTGAATGTTTGTGTACGGTTGTGTGTGTGGTTGGGTATGCATGCATCCATGAATGGATGGATGGGTGGATGGGTGGATGAACATATACCTATAATTATATATAATTATCTACATATATATATATACACATACATACACACTATCTGTAAGTTGATATCCGCATGTATATATATATATATACATGTATCGTCATCATAGTCTCGGGGAAACAAATCTGCTCATAAAACGATCCGCCATTTGCACAGGACAGTCCTCGTCTGGAGCTGGTTCCATGGTATACGCGTAGTCGTCAAGAGCAAATGAGTCAGCAATGCAACATTCTTTAGTACGACTAAGAGTACGACAAACTGATTGATTGATTGAGTTTTCAATTTTAGTATTCATGTGTGTTTTTTCTTGTTTAATCGGCGAGTCCCGTCCCAAACTCGGATGCCAGCTATAACATTACCACCTAGCTCTATTGGGCTTGTATTGCCCCCACGTGGGCTGATTAAATCATGGATGATGCTCAGCAACCATGGATTCTAACCTTTCATAGCAATGATAATATTTTTAATTAGTAATTAGTAATTGGTTACAGTATTACTTATAAAATAAATCATTAACCAACAGATAAGGATTAGCAATTAGTCGGGTACAGATTGTTTTTTTCTAGTTATATAGTGACTCAAAAAAAACGCAGTATATGATAACGTTATTTCCACTTGTGATTAGCGCCTCAGCGTTGCTGAAATATTGTCTAGTCAATCTCTAGATGTGGACAATTCTGGGATGATGCACCAATTAAATGCTAAACTTCTATTATGAGTTATGTACCTCTAGATTCTTGGAGCTTCATCAATGCTTGTTTATCCCTTGAATATTCTACAGTAATCAATCTCTAGATTACTCTAGATCTAGCCGTTGTTGGCATTATGTACCTCTTTCTGGCTACAATCGATCCTGGATTTCTCCGTAAATCCACGGATTTATCCATGGATCTTGTTTCTGATAGGTTGCTCCCAAGACCCCAGATATAGTTCAACTGGGCCAATAGAGATGCAAAATGACCCATGTTCACCCCTTTGTGGCTATCATTTACCATCATTTACCTACGTATACTTATTGGCTTGGAGCAAACCTTCTGGATAAATTACGACAACTCACCACTCTGAACTTAGGCCATTTAGGGATGACGCCCCAATCCATACCAATCATTTCTAGTGAGGTTACGTGAGGTCGTGAAAAACCATTGTTCACCGTGAGTCACGGTTGTTTAACCATCATTGAAAACATCATGATTCCATAGGATAACCATCATTGGTTCTTATCATTAGCCATGGTTTGAAACATTTTTTATTTTTCCATATATTGGGAATAAGAAGCCCAAGTGACGTTCATATTTTTCAGAGGGGTTCAAGCCATTAAGCAGATATCATTGAAGCATCATCTACCCATTAAAGCCCATCAGTTTCCCCATTGGAAAATCCTTCGCCTCCAGCGACTTGAAGTCATTGTGGCGTTTGGTGATGCGCGTTAGCCGCGCCTACCAGGGGACCAGGATGTTTTTCCCCGTGGATCATGGTTTAATATGGTTTAATATGGTTTTAATATGGTTTTCACCTGATATATGGTTTATCATGGTTTATGATGTGTTTAACCTTTTTTTGACCAGTTTCTGTTGGGTTTGTGCTGGTTTATGATGGTGGAAAACACTGTGAGTATGGAGTATTCAACGATATTAAACCAACAACAGCTGGGCTGATGCACCTATTATATATTGCCAAACAAACTGGAACGGCAGCCAACCCTGGAACCCCGGAACACTGCTGTTGGGTTGCAAAGCTGAGTTCATGGGCTAAATTTTAGCATCAATGAAATAATTATTGTAAAATTGGGCTTATGCAATGCAAGACTTGGGGTATTTTGGGGTACACACCATGAACCAATGAACCAACAATAGAATCTAGATTCTATGACCATTTTCACAAGGAGAAACATCATAAAACTGCTAGATTTTGCGGCCCCCTATATTCAAACAAAGCCATGTACCATCGCGGTTGGATATCACAAAAATCCAGATATATATCCGGGGTGAAACATCTATGCAAGGTCAAGGTTCCCAAGAACATGCAATACTGTTGTTTGGTGGTGATCGAGTTAGGCATTGTTCACAACCTGTTCAGAAGATTCCCCTTCCTCATGTCCTAGAAAGCTTACATGCCCCTGTTGAATATAGATATATCTTAGTGAAAGTAAGTAGCAACTCCATTGAAACCAATCCGCAACCAACCATGGGTTAAGACTACCCAAATATGAACAAGCTGACAACGTGTATGCTTGAACATGCAAACAACGTTGTACAATTCAATGATGTAAGCGGTCAGTCCATGGATGGGGAGAAAACACCTATTGGAAAACAGCCACGACAGGTGGCATTATGTACCAATGTCTCTTCACAAATGTCAACAGCCAAATGTCAACAGCGAAAAAATAAATCGTGAAATATCATTATCATTGTCATCAATCAACAGCCATATGTTTTTTTCCCCGATGTCTTCCGGTTTGTTCAAAAATATTCCTCTGAATGGGGGTTTCCTGAAATGGGAGATCCCCAGTCGTCACCATGGGTTTCAATACTAACATGGTTTAATTTTGGATGATTTGGGGTACCCCATGACTTAGGAAACCTCCATTTGTTCCCATAAATCAACGTATGTTTGATGGTGAACTCACACATGTTTGATGCGTGTGAACCCTTCCGATTCTTGTCCACCTCTGCACGACCAGGCGCCTGGGTAGGGGTACCCCTAAATCATCCATTTGAAACAAGGTTTTTCCATTATAAACCATCCATTTTGAGGATCCCCTATTTAGGGAAACCTTCATTTCGTGATTTGGTGATTTGGTGATTTGGTCCACCATGTGGTGAAGCAACAAGTGATGACTGGCGTTTTCCATACGGTGAACACGAGGATGACCCGTATTGGGGGATTGGTCACTCTGATCCATACCCAAATTTGTATCAACTATATAATATTCAAATATACAATAATATACATTGGATTTCCTAGAATGGGGGTACCCCAAAATGGTTGGTTTATAATGGAAAATGTCATCTATAAATGGATGATTTGGGGGTACCCCTATTTTAGGAAACCTATACAGTATGTCATCAACTGGCAGTCGATTCTAGATTTCGACCGTAGCTGCAGCTATGTTTCATCCCCGCCACACTTCCATTCTGAGTTTGACATGCGGCTCTGCATCCCACATTCGGCTGTGACATCCCAGTTTTCGGGCATGGTGATAATACAAATAGGTAAAAATAGGTTGTTTCTGTAATTATCTCTATATCAAATCTACAAATTGTTGATTGTGTTTGCATATTTCTATTTCTATTGGTCACCTAAACAGTTGATGCAACTTCGGTACATCCCCATCTCTTGCAGGCAAACCATACCCATATTTCGATGTCTAAGCTCAAATATACCTAAAATGTTTTTCAAATATCCTTTAAACGCCGAATTCGATGCCACATATTGCAGTTCCCCTATAGGAATCACTCAAAATCAACCCAGAAAAGAACCATTCACCTCGCCACAGGGTCCCGGCAATAGCTTCTCCTTCAGCGTCACCTGGTGGATGCTGTGGCTGCGACCCAGCGAAACTCAGGATTCTCCATGAGATGGTTGTTTGTTAAAAAAAAAAAAAAACATACAACATTATAGAATACCATCCTTAGTATAGGGCTATCCTGAAACAAACCTTGGTTTGGAAGAATGATCTAAAACTATTCATTTTGGGTTCCTTTGTTGGTGGTATGTTATATTCCAGTACCTAGGGGATATATACATATATATTTAAATGTATCCCATGACATATCACTACACCCCCATCAGTTGATTGATCTAATCCAAATAGTCCAAATATGAATATGTTTTAATTAAATAACATCTAAAAATAAATATCATAGATCATGAAACAAATATCATATACCACATTTTTATACATACATTTCACTACATTACATTACACATTATATAGACATTACATATTACATATTACATATTACATATTACATATTACATACTACATTACATATCACATCACATTACGTTACATTGCATCACATCACATCACATTCCACTTACATACATACCATTACATTACATTACATTACAAGACAATACAATACAATACATGACATTACATATTACATGTTACATGTTTCATATTACATTTTACATATTACATATTACATAACATAATACATTAATTTGCGTTACATCACATTACATCACATTACATTACACCACATTACATTACATTACTTTACTTTACTAATACTTACAAATGTAAAACATATATACATATACAGCATACATGTATTTTAATTCCATTTAAAAGATATCATATGCCTTTTCCACTAAAAATCAAATACCTTCTATCAAATATCAAATATCATTTGTCATTTATCAAATGTCAAAAATAACTTATCATAAATAACATATTATGTTTTATATATCACTTATCATAAATTTCATATCATATATCATTTTATCAGATGTCGTAAATCAGATAACATACATTGTAACATACATCATGAATTATTTATCACACATCATATATCATTGATCATTTATCATGCAACAAGTATCATTATCATATGTCAATTATAATTTATCATACATCACATGTCGTGTCTCAAATATAATATACCATATATCATTTATCACAGATCATGTATATATATATACATCCACTGCTATTTTACAATATGATGTATATTATATCATATATACACTCTACATTCATGGTAATCCATTTTGTATGAACAAAAGTGCAGGACAACCCTCAGCTACTCTCGGCCTGGTGCTTCAGGAAGTCGTAACCACCTGGGCTCCGGGTCATGGGCGGTGGGGGCCGGTGGTCTGGTACGGGGCGACCTGTTTCAGGATAGTACTTCTGATCATTGGTGATTGATAAAAAATACTTTCTTCGAGTGATCCCCACTTTGAACACACTGACATACTGACATATCTTCTGACATACTGACATACCATCTGGAAGTAATTATATATAGCCTATTTGTTCTGACATTCTATCTGACAATGTCTGAATATATCTGACATTTTTTGTGGCATATACTTTGACTTTCTATCTGGCATTCTGACATTCTTTCTGGCATTCCTTCTGGCATTCTATGAGATTCTATCACTTTAATCCAGAAGTTGCTGTTCGGGTCCGGCGGGGACCACTGCGATCACGAGCTTGCAGTTGAGGTCCGGCGGGGGTCACTTTGATCACGAGGTTGCTGTTCGGGTCCTGCGGGGACCACTACGATCACGAGCTTGCAGTTGAGGTACGGCAGGGATCCCTTTAAACCAGAGGTTACTGTTCGGGTCTAGCGGGGATCACTTTAAACCAAAGGTTGCTGTTCGGGTCCGGCGGGGACCACTGCGATCGAGAGCTTGCAGTTGAGGTTCGGCGGGGACATAAAATCCAACAACCCTCACCTGACAGGTGGGGAATAATCATATCATGGTGGAATGAATAATTATAATGATATCATAGATGAATGATAACATGACGGAACTGATCATCACCACAATACACACAATATAAAATTCCATGATGGATTTCATAAAGTAATTGTAGTAATATGTAATAACATGAATCAATGTAATCACATGTAATCACTGCTGTTGATGGTTTTGATAGCGGGAAACCATGGGAAAACACAATTCATAGATTGATTTCTTGGGAAACCTTGCTGATTTGTTTTCTGCAAAATGTCACATTAAAAATGAAATGCCTCAATTTCAAATCAACCTCAAAAGTCACTTGGAGTGATTCGTCCCATTTCAGGGGCATGGAATGGCATGGAAAAGTGATGACGATTGGACACCAGTGGCCAGACATTGGGGGCCTGGGAGCTCCATCAACTAAGACTCGAACTCTGAAGACCAAGGGTCGCTGCTCTCTAAGGCCTGGAAGATACCAGGCGCAGCACTTGTTTCTATTGTGGGGCCAACAAATCACCATGCGGACCATGCTCTTACTTGCTTGTTTGCTATCCTTCTTTGTTTGATACTTTCAGCTGTCTTTTTCGGTTCCTTCTTCTTTCTTCTTCTCCTTCTTATTCTTTCTCCTTCTTCTTCGGTTGTCCTCTTCTTGTTGCGCAAGTCGCCAGTGCTTTTTTTTTACATAGCTCATCTTAGATTCTGTGCCAAAATGTAGGTTTGTACAGCCAAGATAGACGATTCATAGCTTCAGTGGTATCATCATTTCAGTTCGCTCAAACATCATTGTAAGTGATATCCTCCGATAGTTGCTGGCGAACCACTCAGCGGTGGGCTTGGCTATGATGCTATGTAAGTTCCTAAATGGAGATGGGTTGGATCAGTTGGATCATGTTTCATGTTTCAACTGTCATCAAATCGTTTGCGTTTTGGCATTCAATCATTCCAATGTTTTTGCCATCTCAATTCTCGGTGAAATCATGAAATCGTCCTGATTAAATCATCCTCAATCCCCCTGATTGAGCAGTGTTCAAAAGCCATCAAAACCCTATGTTGTTCATGAAAAATGGGATGGTTAATAGGGTTTCCCCTAATGGATTATGAGAATCCCCAACATATTGATTCGTTGGTTAGTGTAGAAAAAAAACACACCAGTAACAATCAACCAACAAGGGTTTCGAAGAACCTGTAAAAGCCTATAACACATCAATGTTAATGTCAATAATAAACATGTGAATGGGTTTTGAACACGATATTATCACCATGTTGAACACGAGAATTCACCTATTTCTTGGCTTTTGACCACCCTTTTCTTGGCTCTTCCCGTTTGACCCACCGGTGTTCCTCCAAATGGATGGCTCTGACGCAGGACTTCTCACTCTCCGACAGGTCCAACTCCAAGAGTCCCTTCGGTGAGTCGCTTCGGTGGAGAAATCTTGAGATAGCCATTTACCAGATATTCAATGGATTGGTTTAAGGGAAATTTTACAGGAAACCATGGATTTCCCCATTAAATATGGGGCTTTCCTGTAAATGTTCCCTTAAACCAATCTATTGAGATATGTAGTAGATGTCAATAGATATTTGTACCATGGCTATCTATTGACCATACTATGGCTATCTATTGACATCTATCTTCATACTATGGCTATCTATTAGAAATCTATTTACCAGATATGTAGTAGATGTCAATAGATAGCCATAGGATGGTAAATTATTAGATATTATTAGTATAATATGTAATCTGGACATCTCTGGTAAACTATGGTAATATATATAGTATGACTATGGGTATATGTCCAATACTGGTTGGTGGTATACCTACCCCTCTGAAAAAAATGAAAGTCAGTTGGGATGATTATTCCCAATATATGGAAAAATAAAACATGGTCCAAACTTCCAAACCACCAACCAGTATGGGTATATGTCCAATAATTATGTACCAAATACTCTGGTAAATTCACAGTTATTGAAAAATGGTGGTTTAATGGTGATAGATGGGGATTGAAGATGTTCTACCCTCTTGTAAATTGACATACCGATAATTAGCACACCCCCAATTTCAATAGGTAAATCAACTTAATCAACTATTTTACAAATGACCATGTTCAATAGCTATGTGAAATTACCAGAGGGTACCTGGGTTTGTCCAGTGACAATAAACCAATGTTCTCTCCACTTATATCCATGTATATGTATATATATATATACTTCTTAACGTTAGTTGCGGGGGATGGGTTAATATCCAAAGATACATAGATCTATTGGTTGGCTGATGCCATAACCCAAAACGAAGGAAGACCCAAAATGGGTACCGTTGTTGGTGGTAACTGTACCACCTGATTTCATGGGTAGTTCATGGTAATTCTAGAATCCAACTTGTTTTGGTTTCGTCCCATCTATGCCTCGTCGAAAGCTGTTCGTGAAAACATCATATTGTTTGTGCCGTGCACGCTTTCAATCAGTCGCACAGATGGCAAGGTTTCCGGATAAATGGATAAATGGTAATCACTTACTGACCTGAACTATCATGTGGTTGGGCAACTCTTAGTAGCTCCAACTGGCTCCCCATTTTTCATAGGGAAATATAGGGAATATGGATAGCCTATAGCCATAACTCCTGCCACACAGCTCCCCCATCATTGGCGCCTTCTCAGGATAGCTACCGCGGAAGAGACGATAGATCTGCAGGGCCAGGCCCAAGGATGTTTTCTCCAGAAGGTTCATGGGAAAACAAATCACCATTTGATGGGGATATAACTCAATATAGTGCGATAAAATCGTCAGAACTAGGATAATCTAGGATATGATTAATATATTCTATACATATATATACATATGCATATGGATCATTATTGATCTGTCTGAAAATGGGGGATTGATTCTCAATTCATGGCAATCAACAATACATGAATATATATACACACAATTTACATAGATTTAACCCAGGGAATTCGGGGTCTACTTTTTTAGTGTACACATCAAGATTGAACACACTAAGCAACTTCACCATGGCTTGAACGAATGGAAGTTGATGGTAACATCCGGGGGTGGGTATGTGGCAAGTTGAGAGCCTTGGATCTACAGAAAAAATTGGATTCCTTCGAAATTCAGTAGTAAACATCCAAATTTGATGGGTCTCTTTTGGAGAAACCCTACATTGGTACCCTCTGGTAATTTCGCATAGCTATGGAAAGATCCACCATTTTTAATGGGAAAATCCACTATTTCTATGGACATTTTCGATAGCTATGTTAGTTTACCAGAGGGTAAGTGCTTTTTTGTTTTAGCAGTTTTGCACCCCACCATCAATCGTCCATGGAACATCGCAGAGGACAGAATGCTGTTGCTAGTCACAGAATGGACCTGACAACACTTCCAAACATCATCTGGTTGGGTGGTTTCAACCACTCCCAATAAAAATTATGAAAATGCAATTGATATAAATATCATAATTCCGTTTTTTGGCGCTGGAAGGCAAAGAAAACACCAACCAGTCATACTGGTCTAAAATCATGAAATGATGGCCAAATGCCCTATCTTCTTACTTAAAATTCCCAATTCCCATGATATGCTCCACCTATGTCACAAAAAATGCTACCATCTTGAGACCACCCAATCATCCGAACATTTATCAATGTGTCTGAAAATTAGGGCCCCAAAAGTCCGAAAACCACTCTTTATCGTCTATACCACTCTTTATAGTCTATAGATTCTACAGATTATATATATATATAACATGGATTTTATAGGATTTTCTAGGTTTTTTTAAATATAGTCCTTTTATATTTTATAGGTTTTATAGGACACATGATGACCAAGTCGTGTGGAAAACAGTCCCCAGCCCCTGAAACTGAGGCCTCTCCAAGTCCCGCCAATTGCTGTGCCATGGCGCCGGCCACCTGATGGCACAACGGACAGCACAGATGGCGCAACAGGAAGCGATGGCCATTGGAGGTACCTACGGCCTAAAAGGCCGATGGTTCAGGGCTATGGTTCAGGGAATATCCCTAGAATTCATGCCAACAATATGGTACGTTTACGTACCTCCATTTTAGGATCCTGAAATTCCCATTGAGACAAGGTATCCCATGATATACTTCAGAAGTATCAAAAAACAGTACTTTTCCAACCATCCCAATTATTCTCCCAATGATATTTCGACAAAAATCCCTACATATGACCAAGATTTGTTGCTTCGACCTGTGACCAAGATCATCATCATACCGACCAGGATTTCAGCTGCAAACAGCATCATCAAATGGGAATCCTTGTAATGGGTATATCAATCCTTATCAGTAGATATGATATATATATATATATATGAGGATCCTCTATGGGCGCTTGTCCCTCTTGTGGTTGAATTGAATGTGGTAATGGATGAAAACAAAACCCGTGATAGAAAGTGTTCTGGCTCTCCAAAGGAATGGGAGCAGGTAGAATCAGCAGGCAACGTGCAGCACATACAAAAACAGAGGGCACCAAAATAACACACAAAGCAAGATAAAAAAAACATAAATATAAAGGCGACGGAAACGGAACAAAGGAGAACCAAATAAACAATGAAAGAACAAAAAACAAGCAAGAAAAGCAAAACACAATGGAAACTGGAAGGCAAGGGCAGAAAAAGACACACTAAAAGCAAACAAACAAACAAACAAAACAAAACAGAACGAAACAAAACAGAACAAAACAGAACGAAACAAACAAACAAAGCAGGCACACAGTCCATGGTTCAAACAAAACATCCGAAATCGAATGCAGTCCTTCTTTTCATAGGTTCGCTTGTCCCCTCAGGGCGCTTCAAAAGTGAACAATCACGCTACTTGGGATCTACATCACCATTTACCAAGTTGTTGCAGCCAATACAGTCCTAACCAATAATCAAGAAAATTAATAATCACTGTATTACATATATATATATATATCATTGGTCAATGGATTCATAACTTTAATCTATACATTACCCTCTTGGTTATTTAACATAGCCATGGAAAATTCCTCATAAATGGAGGTTTCTAGCTGGGAAAATAATCTATTTCTATGGGCCATCTATACCATGGCTATGTTAGTCATAACCAGAGGCTAAATCCAGCATTCCCTGCGCACCAATCCAGCAGCGCAGTCCAAGACCAGAAAGCGTGCACCGCTTCGGACCTGAAAAAAAACAGAAAGCCCGTTCATCCCAGCATGGCCCATGGCAATCCTCAATGGTATACAAATATTGTTAATGGATTCATGGCCATTCCCTTTTTTGAATATGTAAGACTAGTCACAAATATATTATCAATCCAACATTTGACCATGACACAGAAGGACATTCAGCCACTTAAAAAAAATATAAATACATCATGTTCATATATATATATATATTATACATTTATATATATATATATAATAATTTGATACCATCAACAGTAACCAAACACATGCTTCAATTCTGACCCCTCCATTAGCTCTGTAACATGCAGTAAGGTCAATCCACCATCCCCAATAAGCATCGGCACATCAGGTAAACCGCAAGTCATAGAACTACCCTGAGCTTCTAAACTCTAAACAAAAAGACGGTTGTAAAGTAAAACCATGGGTTTACAAGTGACCAAACCATAATTGAAGTTTGCACACAAAACCCTGGGCTTTCCATGTTTCCCCCTTATACATTCTCGAATTCCCGCCTTTCTTCAGGTCAACATATCCAATATGCAAAGAACTCTTGGGGTCAAATGACTAGCGCTATTTTCTTGAATTTGAAAGCATGAAACTTCGAAAAGTTTGGGTCAGGATTTTGGACCTCCGGCAATCCGTGTGCAACCCGTGATTTAAATATATAAATATATTTAAATCATAGGTACGGGCCTTCAGAACTGGCTCAAGGTTTATTGATTTTCAACTGGTTCTGACACCCTTTTTGGGGCTCTGGAATTGCCCAAGACAGACCAAAATGACACCAGAGATTGGCTGGCAGGGATTGGTGAACCCTAGATTTTTCAAAACCCCAGGTTTTCTTTTGCAGGTTCGGAGGGTCAAGGTATATTATATATATATAGTATCACTAACTCTACGGGCCCTCGGCCCTCACATGTTTGAAGATTAATGCAAAAATCCCAAACTTGCAAACTCTAACTGACCGAACAGTGCCCACAATAAACCAAGGACCCCTGGGGACCCCTGGTGGCCCAGGCGTCTGCTTGGCACAGCAGAGAGGACAAATAGTCGTAGCGGAGGCCACAGACCTGCGAGGTGGCACGGGTCACCATTGAGGTGGCACGCGACCTTTTTTTCACCATTTGCCAGGGGTTGTGGCGCAAAACTACGCCAAGCAGCCCTTGGTAAATCCAACTCCACAAGTTTCCATTCAACAGTGTGGTTTTTGGATCCTTTTTGCTGACTAAAGCACCGTTTTCCCACCACACCCGTAACACCGGCATTAGCATAAACAAAAATTACAGGGATACTTACTCATCAAAATGGTCGTTTAAATGGGAAAACTGTTATTTATGCTATTTAACAATGGTTATTTAACCTAGTAAATAAACAAGTTGATGAGTTTCATCATAATCTCTCTGTGTACAATGGTCATTTCAACTGGAAACTCATGTTTTAATAGGGGACTTACTGAGGATATAATGGGGATATAACATGCTACAACTAACCAACTTGATATGACGTACCTTTTGAGGAAGCATGACTGGCGCATGATTTCGGGGTCAAGTTCCTTCTCTGAAAGTATCTGGATCCATAGGCTTAATGTAATTATATGTGTATATATATATATAAAAATATACATATTTATGTAATAATAGGTATTAATGACAATACGTATAATTGTAATATCTATAATATCTATAATATGTATGCCTTAAGACATTGTTAATATATATATATATATGTCCAAGACACATTACATCACTTCAATTAACATAATTTGACATGGTTAAACTATCTTTAAAAAATAAATCTCGGTATCTTGAACGGTTCTCTGGGAAATTGTTTATGTGCAAACTTTACACACCAATGCAAATAAATGGCTTTGTTGCAGGGTTTACCGAGGTACTAGTGTTGCTGGTGACTTTTGCGGCTTGGCCATGGGCTAGTGATCCTGCAAACCTCAGAAAACCTGAACGATGCAAAACCACCAAACAATGTCCTATACCTAGATAATTTAGCATAACCCATAGGATCCATGGTGCTGGTATATATACTAACATTGGGGGTATATTGATGGGATCCATGTTACCATATATAGCATACATGGATCCTATGGGTAATCGCCATCTTTAATAGATTGAATCAACAAACAAAATGCAATATTCTGTTAAATTCTCAAAGGGTACAGTACTTCCTGTGAACTAACCTAGGTGTGGAACAGTCCCGCAAAAAACAATGTGATCGGCACCAGAATAGGAAGATCCAGCCTTCATATATCGCAAATCGATGGATTTCCATCGCCTTTTATTAGTTTACCGGGAAGTATGTGACTATGCCAAAACAAGTCAGTGAAAAGCTGACAGGTCCTGACCTGGGAGCAGTTCACCTCCAGTCTTTTAAAACATGGCTGGCTGGAAAAATTGCTTCGTTTAGAGATGATTTGCCCACATACCATCTGGCTATTCAACATAGCCATGGTATAGATGGCCCATAGAAATAGATGATTTTCCCAGCTAGAAACCTCCATTCATAAGGGATTTTCCATGGCTATGTTAGTCATAACCACTCATGGTACATGTCCATAGAGGGATTTCCCAGCCAGGTTTCATCACCCACCAAAGCTACTCAGGCATGGGTAGTATGGATAGAATAAGCCTCCATAGTAACCATAGTATTTGCGGAGGTAACATATATTTTACCCATAGTTATACCATATTCCATATATGTAAACCCATATATGTAACACTATATATGTAACACCATAGTAACCATATTTTATCCATGTTGCGGATTCGCGGATTCTTATCAGGGAGGCCACTGTCAACCAATATCTATAAAGGGACGATGGCTTCGTTGATACAAATGGTCGTCAGTCGTTGATCCGTGAGAACGGGAGTCCCCCCATTGATTGTCGTAATCCCCGTTTATAGATGTTTGTTTATAGTACCCATAGGATCCATGTATATCCATGTATGGTATATATACTAACATAAAGGGGGCATATTGATGGGATCCATGTTACCATATATAGCAGCACCATGGATCCTATGGGGTATAATCCTCTATAGTCATCAATCAAATGGGGATAAAAAGCCACCGTTAATTGGGCCTTGTTCCTGGACTGCTTGTAGTACGTTTCGCCTCGAGGGGCCCGGATGGGTCCGGGCTCCGATGTCAGGATTTGGGATTTTTGTTGGACATATTTCCAGGGGATTCGAATGGATTAGATATTCAACACAGACCCTGAAGATCCTTGAAGTATCCTGAAGTATTGTTGTTTGATGTTTGCACTCACAAATGCCCGGACTATGCACTTGTCCTTACATTCTGGCTCCAATGTCGCGAATCTCGAAATGACTTGCATCTGGGCAAATGGCAACATACTCCATGCTTATCATGTGGCCCGCCAGTCATAAGTTGCTTTAAGCTTACCCAACTGTAGATACATCTACCTTAAACCCATCCGTTAGAGAGTAGTTGCGGACCAACTTACCTTATATCCATTGGAGAGTTATGAGTCCTAGATGTAAATGGTTGATAAGTATGGGCAAATCCATCTTCCAATCAAAAGTAGTTCACGCAGATATTGATTGGAACCCCCAGGGGTTTTTAACGGTGGTTTCGACCCCCAAGATCAGCTCCCATGTCACCATCCACCGGGTAAAGATATCATCTCAAATAGGATAAAAAAACATGAACATCATTGAACATGTTCGGAGGCATTGGGAGGCTTCTCTGTGGTAAATATGGCAATAATACACTGTAACAAAGAGCGGAATCATGCATCACACCTCTTGTTTCTCAATGGAATAATTCATCAAATCCCCTGAGGCCTGGTTTTCACATCAGTGCATAGCTGGAAAACGTCTGCGCAGCTCGTTGGTTGAATACCCACCCTCCATGGTTATTCAATAGACACGAATGGGTGGTTGTTTTTTGAATTTGTTCTACACGTTCTATAGGCAAAACTGCGATTCAGAAACGGATCATCTGGGATTTTACGTCAGTTTGCTTCCTGATTTTATACCCCATAGGATCCATGGTGCTGCTATATATGGTAACATTTACCATCAATATACCCCCCAATGTTAGTATATATATATATACCATACATGGATCCTATGGGTACTGAAACATGCTATGAATTACGAGGCGGAACACAATCCATTTCCGAGGTACCAATTTCTGGCCTGAGATCTCGACCGTTGATTTTTTCACCGAACACAAACTGTAGATGTCTCCCCCTGAAAAAGTATTATCTAAAATAACTACACTTGGTTAAAGTTAGCTCATTATCTAAGTGGTTTTTATTCATCAAGTTAGCTCATCCCAATGACTTTAACCCACTTTGCGACATTTATTTGGCTAGCCGCATAGCTCCATGACGCTCGGCCGCAGCAGCGTCACCTGGCGATCTCAGCAAATACCATGGGATACCCTCTGGTAATTTAACATATGGAAAATGGGTGATTTTATGGTAATTTATGGTGATTTTATGGTGATTTTATGGTGATTGTATGGTGATTTTATGGTGATTTTATGGTGATTTTATGGTGATTGTATGGTGATTTTATGGTGATTTTATGGTGATTTTATGGTGATGTTATGGTGATTTTATGGTGATTTTGTGGTGGTTTAATGGTGGTTTAATGGTGGTTTAATGGGATTTACCCTCTGGTAATTTAACATTGCGAAAATGGGTGATTTATAGTTGGTTTACCGCACTTAAAGATGGTGAGAGGGTATGTAAAACAGTATCTGTGGTTGATTTGCTTCTAGTAGTAATGTACCCTCCAGCAAACTTCAATAACTAGATGAGGAAAACTCCACAGTCTTCCATTTGGAAACGATCGCTTGTTTCATTGCGTGTTTTCCATGACTATGTGAATTTACTGGAGGGTACTTGGCAATCTGATAATTCAAAGAATCAACGGATTGGTTCAAGGGCTACAGGAAACCATTGACTTTCCATGATTTTCCAATACAATAGGGAGGGTTCCTGACCATTTTTTTCCTTGAAGCAATCCATTGATGGAAATGACCGAACAGCCCTGAATGAGAATTATCCAGGGTAGCAACATAGGGATTGAAGCAACTAGTAGATCAGCAGTGCTTCCTTTCTTCTGGCTGGGGATTCATGATGGAACTTCAGCAATTTATCAAGATGGATTTAGGGAAGGCATATGTCCAATAGAAACGCCAAGATATCACTAACTTTCAGGGCTGTCAACCATACTCAAATACAGTATGGCTGGTGGACAGTTTTATAGCTTATATATGGGTATTCCCAAGTGCTGGAAATCGATCAAAATGACCCAGAGGCCAGGCAAAGTCAAGTGCAAGGTGACCGGCTCAGGGAACTTCAATGGGTTGACTTCAGGGAAAAATCAATCATGGGAAACCCTGGTTTTTAATCTGCATTTTTATTGGGGTCTCCAGTCAGTCAATTCTATGAGAAAAGTTTCTAGGATGTGTTTTTGACTTTGGTCCCTTTAACGGCCAAAAAAGTGAGGACGACTTTTCAACTCATTCAGAGATCGAATATTTCCCAGCTTGCCAAGGTCACACCAGATGTAGAACATATTACACTACAGTATTATAACATTAATTATAACATATTGAATCCGTGTATAATTATATGCATGTTTACTTTAAGCAGACATCATTTTTTCAGACATCATTCATCATCAGATTCCGTCCGATTCCATAATGGATTCATGCCTGTTGCACATGTTTCTGCGCTTTCTTCTTCAAATACTTCTCCTGAAGCAACGTGAGGACCGAGGCTCGGCCCAGGCGCGTGTGAGACAAAATGCCAAAATGCCAGCCATGGGCATAACAAAAACGCCTGAATTTTAGGTTACTTAAGATTTAAGGACCTATTTTTAAATTGTACCTGGCGGCAGGTTTTTGTGTTTGGTAACTTTGAATCTTGATAGATCTACTATCCAATGGCTAGGCCAGGCGGCTATCCCACTCAACAGCTCCAACATGGCCGCCATCATCTGATCTGCAAATCAAACAGTTTCAAAAGATGTCAAAAGTGATGAGTCCTCCAACTAGCCAAATCTCAACTGTCTCCATTAAATAGACTGCTGGAACATCCGGGAGCCCCCCACTTCAAGAAGGTTTTCGACACACGGAAACGAGATAGTACGAGTTCTGGATCCCAATGGTGAATAGGTTTCTGAAACAGCCATATGCAACGTCATCAGCTTTGGTGATTACCCTCTGGTAAACAAACATAAAGCTATTGAACATGGTGATTTATAGTGGATTTACCCATTAAAAATGGTGATGTTCATTGATTTTCCATAGTTATGTAAACGTTTACCAGAGGGTACATCCCAATCTTTCCTGGCATCGGATACCATCCAGCGACTTGGCAACCCGTCTTTGCTAAGCGAAGATTGGTGACAAGGCACTGATGTGCTTTCAACCATCCCGAAAATACACTTTGTATATAAAAACCAATCAGGATCATCCGCCCAAAAAACGTTAAACATCTCACAAAAAAAATGACACACTCAAGCAGAACATCATGTTCCGGCCTGCGCAAACTTGGTCTTGGATGCAAAGGTGGCACTGTTTGACCTCAGCGACAGCCGTCAATGGAGTTATTGGAAAAACCCTACATGAAAGCTTCAGGTTGTAGGTTTCTATAGTGTATTCTAGCGTCACATATCGGGGTTTCCTCTAATTGTCTACAAGTACTGTTGGGAGTGACTGGCCTGGTTAGCAACGGGTGAGCAACCACGATGTACCCAGCTACATTGCCAACGTGGGGGTCTGAGAATGGTACCCCAACCCCCATGGTGTGACCAAAAAAAAAGTTGCTATGGCCGTGTTGGGCACCAGCCATTTTTGGACATGAAAAACGTCGCCGAGTAACGCCAAAGCTTCTACGACTTCAGACCCCGAACACCTGAAGCGCTGCAAGATCTTGCAATAGCTGTTGTCAATTCTTCAGACATAAGAATACACAAGATATAAAGGGCTTGAAGACCATGTGCATCCATGTACCAACAGGGTGTGGAAAACTCAAATTTTGACCAATAAATACATGATGATGAAAGCAACAAATATCAACAAATGATAGCACCGACACCGAAGTTCGAGTTTTTAGTTGAGTCACCCGGTAAAGATGAAAGTCAAAAAAAAGTCAATATCAATTCATCCCAGGAATGGAGGAATGGAAACCCAACAAAAATTCGAAAGCTTCCGAAGACCGAACGTTTCCCAAAGCTCCAAAAAAAAGCACAAAGGTTTTTTCGACAGCCATGCAACAAACATGAGCCGTTTCGCATCAAGGCAACAAGGCAACGTTTGAACATAGGAATTGTGGCCGTTTTTTCCAAAACGAATTGTGGCTGAATTGAGATGTGAGCCAATTAGCCAATTATGGACATGTCATGACAAAAATAATTATTATGAGTAGTGAGGTTTCATCATTGCACCCAGCTGGACTGATCATTTGACAGTACAGGGGTAAACTCTTGGGTGCTTCGATGGACTTGCGTCTGCGGGGCTGGTTTAGTTCACTAAGAGAACTGTTGGGTTTATGGTGGATATGAATGGTGTTTATGGTAGATACTGGTGTCTATCAACCATGGTGATGATCAGCCAAACTCCTCTGAGTTCCCACACTTTTGTTTCAAATCTCTGACTTCCGAAGGTGACAACGACTGGGCCTGGTTTCGCTTTGGTTTCAGGGATGACAATCCCAGTGATTGCCGAGAGGATGAAAAACTGTGGTGAAATTTGGATCATATCTATCTTCAATGGATTGTTGGGTTTCCAAAAAAATGGATAATGTTTATCTATGATAGAAGTCCAAGCATGTGGTGATCATATTGGAGTGTCCCACAATTTGGATGGGATACTTTTTGTTTATATCTGTTATTCAGTATCTGTAGTTTCTGAACATAGTTTTTACCCATGCACTGTGCACCAATTTCTTTGCGGATCGTGCATCCAAGAAGTCAAAAGATGTGCTGGAAATTAGGATAACAAAGTGCAATACTACCGCCAAATAAGATATGATCAATGGTGTTGCAGAAGAGAACTGACCCCGTCCTTTCCAACTAAACAAATGTGACGCCGCTGTTACAACAGAACAATGCCCAAAATCCGTAGATTTTGCTGGGGAAATCCCCCATGGTGAAAACAAAAATGAAAAAAACACCATGTACCACCCGTCTTCGCCAAAAATCATCAGCAACCGAGCCCATGACACTATTATCCTGCGCCAGGTGCTGATTGTTCTCTTGCACCTGATGGCAATATTCATGAAAAAAAGATGGTCGGCCAGTGAGGCTATTTACCTAAAATCTGATACATCAGTGGTCAAGGAATGTTGATGTGTTGTATAGTTTTCCCTTTCCAAGGGCAATCACCTAAACCAGGCACATGCAAACGCGGAACCTTGCAGCTGTAATCTCGCTGGTAAAATCATGGATGTAAACAATTGAAAAACAAGTTTGAACCAAAACATAGGTTCCAGAGTTCCAGAAGATATATTCTATATATAGATATCAAAGAAGCAGAGAAGCAGGGAAAAGCAGAAAGCAGAACAGCAAAAAGCAGAGAAGCGGAACAGTGAAGAAGCAGAGAAGCAAAAAAGAATAAAAAAGCAGAGAAGCAGAAAAGTGGAGAAGCAGAGAAACAAAGAAACATAAAAGCAGAGAAGCAGGGAAAAGCAAAAAAGAAAAAAACATACAGAGAAGCAGAAAAGCAAAGAAGCAAGGACACAGACATCCAAAAAAATGTGCAACATGGGGGGAAAAAAATAGCCCTCCTATGAAAAATCCTTGGTGTTGACTCACACCCAGTTTGGAAACAGCTGATCAACACATCTGCGAAGTCTATTTGTGTCAATACAGCAACTACATACGCAAAGGTGGCTATGATCTTCCCAAATCTATGGCAAACAATTGCTGGTTGGTGGTTTGAACCCCTCTGAAAACTATTAGTCAGTTGCGATGATTATTCCTAATATATATGGAAAAATAAAAAAATGTTCCAAACCACCAACCAGAATTGACATATCCACCTTTCACTACCCAAGCGTCTGGTTGAGCTGATCGGCACCTCCACCGTCTCTTCGGCCACTTCAATACCTGCATGGAAAAACATCGACTTGGCGGCTGCACTCAAGAAAATATATGGTTGGTGGTTTTAACTATCTTGAAAAATATGAAAGTCAATGGGAAGGATTATCCCATATATCATGGAAAATAAAAAATGTTTGAAACCACCAACCAGATATATATGATTTAGACACCAAACAAAGGGATCAGCTTTCAATTTTCGGTAGAACTACGAACAAAAACACCAATCAAACAACAACGTCATTTGAATGGGCCCGAATGGCGACATGATTGTGGTCGACGATAGGCCCCTACAAAGCATGAGATGCCAATCCCCATGGCAACACAAATAAGCTATTCATAGCCATTCAGCTTATCCTTCACGGAGGTTAAGCCGAATCATTGAAGTGTGGTAACTCTGGCTGCAACCAGGAAAGTAAGGAGGATGCAGAAACACAGGAAGTGCCCATGGTCCATGACTGCTCAAAATATTTACGCAAATCCTGCGGGTAGCCGGGTAGCTATGCAGCGGGTAGGCAGAGAGGGATTCCCTTGGATGCAGAGAAACTAGGAAGTGCAATGCCAAAAATCGATAAACAAAGAGGCTTTTTGGGCGCTGTTTAACAATGTAGGGCTATTGAACAGCAACAAACGGGAATGGAAGCCAACCAGTGCTACATGCCATGTCCATATATGTCCCAGATGTAGGTGAAAATGGGTCTGGGAGTCTGGCATGGCTCAAACATTGGCACCCCAGATCAGAACCCCATTCTCCATCATCATTTCCAATGGTTCAATGCAAGTAACAGCAGGTATGGCCCAAATCATTGCAATCTTGTGGGGAAGATGACAAACACTTGGACTTTGGAGCGCTGTTTCACACAAAGCCATAGATGAGGAGATGAGGTATGTGACAAGGTACAAAGGCTGCCAAGTTGTAGATTGGTTTATCCAGTTCCCATCATTCCAGTTGAATTCATCCATACTGCAGGATCCCACTATATTTGTAGACCAATTTAGCTAGCCTCTGGTAATCACACATGGCAATGGCATTTTCCCCATTTGGTTCGATGCTTTGCCCAGCTATAAACCTCCATTTTCTTCGAGATTGTCCAATAGTGTCCTATATTTGCCCATGATATTCCTATTAAAGCCTCCATGTTTGATGACCACGGGTAACTGTGGGGGCACCACTTTCAAGGAAGATCAGCCGGTAAGAAAGTTCACACCTTGGGTCCTGACTGTGTCGCACCCGTTGCCATCCACCATCAGCTTCTCGCCTTCCATGGCAGTATATCTGGATGAATTATCTTTAATCATTGAAGTTGAGGTCAAATATAATTCATCCAGATATCATTAATTAATGAGTATCAAATTAAATAAAAAACAAATTGAAATGATATGTCTGATTCAGCAACCTGGCCATTATCTTAAATGCTGTCCCACAATCTGAGTCACCATCATCCCATCCTCCGGGCCCCCAGTTGTGGATTCACGTACTGCAAAGTGGGCCAGGATGATTTTAGGATCCAGGATTTCAAAAGATTTCATGGTGATTTCAATGGATTTCATGGGGATTTCATGGTGACATCCATTGGAATCCATGTTTTTCTTACTCAGGAAATTGCCAGGCGAAAAGCCTGGAAAACCCAATGGGCGGTTTCCGGCCAGGAAGTTGATATGAGAAAGGGATTAGTTCTGATATCTTGTGAGCAGGAGCTTCTGACCAGGAGTCTTCACGCGAACTTACCAAGTAAGTCTGAGATTTTTCAAACTGATCAGGGTGCCAATTTCTTCATATTATCATTGCAAGTAAACTGTTTTCAATGGATAATTCATGATAATTCTGTTTGGCTAAAGAATGTGGTACTAGAGAACCTTCAAATTCATCATTGTATAACCTTTTTTGGGGGGGCGGTATAGCAAAAAAAGACTGAACCATACCTTTATGGGCGCCTCAGGATAGCGCCGTAGGGACAACTCAACAGCGTCTCCAAGGGAATTGCTGAATACCTGGGCAACGCAACGAGGAGTGCGGGCAGGCAACGAGTTTTTAGTCTGGTGAATGGTGATTAAGTGGGGATTTAATGGTGATTTCATGGTGATTTAATGATATTTAATGGATTTAATGGATTTGATGGGGTGTTCTAACAGGGATTTCATATGATTTCATGGGATTTGGTGAACAGGAATTCTTATAATCATAATCATGATCCCATCCTCCCCAACATGAAATACCCATAATAAGGATCTCTGAAATGCATAGATCCAATACATTCTATTTTAAGGGGGAGATTCTGGTGATTTAGCAACCCACATGGATTGTGATTTCAAGCAACAAATACATGACACAATATTGGGGCATTGGGGCAGCGTGAACGGATTTTTTTCTGCTCCTATATGCCGAAGACAGAAATGAGTCCCAATAAATTCAGGCTACAACATGCTACAACTTCCAGCATGGCTATGGCTATGTGCATCCCACGTCACCTCCCATCCCCAAGTCCAGCTGGGAAAGCCGGCTGCGGTGCGGGCTTGAGCCCATTAATCAGTGGTAAAATGAGGCATCTAGCTAAGTGCGATGCTCATGATGCTCTTTCACGAACATGTACGAAGTGTACTAAAAACATCTCTAAGAACTAAGTATCTGCGATGTCGAGTGCTTGGGCTCTTGCTTGCCCATGCGCAGTTCTTGCCGATTTGCGCCAGAACTCAGCAGGAAAACCTCAGGAATCTTGGTGGAAGTGGTGAACAAGAATGAAGAAAATCCAGCTGGGTAAACCCACGATTCAAGAGTTTAACATAGGCTATTTCTTGGTCTTCATTACGCTATTTCTTGGGGAATGGGAATGGGGGAACCAAACCGGTTGGGATCTGGTCAACTATCATAAATTGTCCATTGGGTTATAGTACTCCTGTACATTATTCAACTTAAAGTGGGATGACTTAGAGTAAAGAAAGAGCGACAAAAAACTTTGCTGCTCACTGTTGTTACATGTTCCCTTGATCTGTGAAGGGAATGATATTCAAAACCAGGGTACATGTCGTCTGCGTAGTGTTCAAAACTCCCCAAGTCAATGAGAATCATCCCCAACATACTGGAAATTCCATGGCCCCCGGGAAATCAGCAACAAACCATTGTTTATCCCTGTATATTCGCATCATATCAATGATGATTTTTTATCATCAACCAATAGGGGTGTCTTCCAGCCACTGCTCTTGAAGGGCGTGTTGATGCGTGTACATATATATATATAAACATATATATTTACACATACATCTATATATATATACAGTACAGTATATATATATATACCAGTATGTCTTGTACTTGAGGAGACAGAATTTGGGCCTTGGGTGTTCATAATAACTTTGCTGACAACTCCCAAGCCCGGCCAGTGCCAACTTCACCGCATTTCACCGCACCTTCTGAGCTCCTTCCAAATCACGCAGCACCACATGGGAGCCCAGAGTAGGCTTCGCCTCAGCTAAGTCGTAGAATTGTCCATCGCTATCAACATCAACCATGAAATGTTGAACATGTTGAAAAAGATCCAGATCTTCCCGACTATCATTAATGACCAATGAGTCATAATGAGTCCCAATGAAAATTGTGACCCGGCCCCTGCCTTCATGATGGGAGCAGCATCCACTACCCACTTTGGTGGGCACGGAAAAGCACTGAATATTGATTACCATAAATTGGTGACCATATACTAATCTGATATATATGGTAATATAAGATTGATTCAAGTTGATTGCGAATGATCTGTTACCACATGTTACCAATTCAGAACGGGACAGGGCTCAATGCGCACATGTTCAGAGATCAAATAGGGTACTGCGGCAGAGGTGCCGGTAGTTGTTTTGCTGTGTCTAGGTGGTAGTTGTTTAGTTGCTTTCCCCAGAAAAGTGCATGTGTGTTCCTGTCCAAGACTCGTGGAGCATGAATTCAGCAATGTTCCCAACAAAAATCATGGACTCCCGGAGTTTTTGTTTGAAAATAGATCTTGCCTCTATGGCCAGCACCCTTGATCATCTGCGGGAGCAATGGGGTTTGAAAGAAAATCAATTTTGCCTCTATGGAAGGAAAACCCTTGACCATCTGGGGGATTTGCAATGGCACACAGGCGGACTTTTGAGCCAAAAGCTTGGGCTGTCGGCCTCCGGCTGAAGAGCCCTTCACGTGGAGGATCAATGCTGGATGAGTTTTGGAATAGTTACCCTCCGGTAATCAAACGTGGCTAGCTGCAGAATCCATCATTTAGTTCGATGATTCTCCCAGCTATAAAAGTTATATTTATAGGGGGGTTTCCTATTGCCAGACTACCGCAGAATAAATGATAATAAATGTATAGATGAGATGTGAAACCATGGATGGTCTGTCCGTGCTGAGCGCCATCTTTCTGCATGCGTGAACGACGCGTCACGATTCACTCTGCGGCCACCGGGTCTTTGTGAAGCGAATCTGTGTGCTTTTTCTTGGTGGACCCTAAAAAAAACAGTACAACTGGCATAACATGTGATCCAGTTATACATATGTAAAGATATATATATATATATATATATATGTCTAATTATAACATACATGTGTATATGTTTATGTATATATATATACATACATAACTCAAAAAACGAGTAGAATGCCAACAGTGTTGATCTTACGAGTAACGGGAACTCAGGTCACTTGCGGGAACTGCTGTGGTTTGACTGGTAAATACTGTCTGGTTGTTGGTTTCAATCCCTCTGAAAAATATGAAAGTCAATGGGAAGGATTATCCCATATATTATGGAAAATAACAAATGTTTGAAACCACCAACCAGCTGTAGTTACCCGTCTACCCTACGAATCACTGGTTGGGCCACCTGTTGCTTGGAACTGAACAAGACCTGACATACATTGTGGTAAACCATGGTAAACCCTATAGACCATACCCAACTTACCCAACTTTACCATTTGGAGGCATCAAAATCATTCAAAATCAATCAAAATCCATATCTTTCGCAAGTGCTGCTGAAAGACTGTTGGCTACTACAACCCATTGCTTGTTTGTGTTTGCATCCCCATGGTATCCTCATCACACCCCTCCATAGCTCCATACCCCTCTTGTAGTTATTGAGTTCACAACATATATGACATAGATATCACCCTCTTTGATGATCCTCTTTGACTAATTGTTCAATAAACCCGCATATTTTCATGGGTCAAACCATGTCAAAGCTAAATTGTCGCTGGGTTTACAGCAGCAACTACTTACATGACATGACTTGTCAGAATGGCTCCAGACTTGACTGGTTGGTACACCCTATGCCATGAACCTGCAAACACTGGAGGGTTTGCTATTGCCGCACATCTCTTGTGAAATTGGGATAGTTTGTTATGACTACCAAATCATGTGGTAATAAAAACATTTTTGGACTATAACCAACACCGAAATGATTATATAAAACCACCAAAAAAAATGATGTATGTTAGTCTTGAATACCAATCTTGTCAGATTCATCGATTTCATGAGTTCACGACTCGATCCGGTCATCTTCCAAAGCCTAAAATTTGGAACGGCAGCTGCTTGGAGTTCCATGGAACCGAAACAGAGAAATGCGATGAAATGGGTCAGTTCTTTCACAATCCGAACATCTTAAGGATGCTTTTTATATATTGGCTTTGTCACAGGCGAACAAAAAAATAAACGATGATGGTTCATTTCTTGCCCAGAGCCCATAATTTTGGAACATAATTCTGGACACAATTACGACATAGGCATAGGCGAAACAGTGGCCTTTTAAGAAGGCGACTCTGGCTGAATTGGCCTGGAGACTCGACTCATTTCGGCGGAATTTGCCTGGCAGAAAATGCACCCAATCCGGCCCAGTTATTGAGTTATTGTGTCGCTATACCTAGAATTTAATGATCTTTAATGTGAACTGGTTGGTGGTTTCAACCCCTCTGGAAAAAAAGTCAGTTGGGATTAATTATTCCCAATATATGGAAAAATAAAAACATGTTCCAAACCACCAACCAGTGAAATACAAATACTTGAGATGTTTCTTGCTGCACCACTCAGGATTCTCAATCTTACCAGAGAAATTTTTCAGGTTGCGACGCTACCTGTGTCAAGCGCAGGCAGGGGGAAACCTCAGTGATTCTCCATTCGGGCTGAGCATTGCCGCCATTTACAGCTGATTTTCCACAAAAAAACGCCATTGATGGATGAATTTCCCATGAGAAACTCCATTTTTAATAGGGGATTTTCAGAGCAACAGGTTTTTCCCATGCTGAACCTGGGAGACGACGGAGTTGTGGACGATGACTTTGACCTGGCACCAAGGAGTTGTTGCTGTTAGGGGAGTTGATGTGTTGTAAGATGTTGTAAGTGTTTGTTTTTGGCTTGATGAATATTATGGTATATTTACTGTATGGTATGTTTATTCTGATTTCTTAGTTAGTCAATCTCATATGAATTGTTAGTGTTGATATGGCTGTTGATATCAGTTCCTAGATCATTCTTGCACATGAATGGCTTTGGAAGCCTTTTTGTAACGCATAGTAGCATTTATTATAAATACGGGGGGGGGTTCCATAAATGGGGGTGTATATACCCCCAGTCATCATCTATTTATAGATGGATTTTCCATGAAATAAACTATCATGTTTGGGGTACCTCCATTTCTGGAAACCCCATATAGACAAATCCAATCATCCAGCCGTCTGGGGCTATCGGGCTCGCAAGGTCATAATGTTGATCCAAACATCACCAAACTACGGAGATGATATGGATTGATCTAGAAATAAGATGTCTATGTGACGTATATATCGCAACAACTACTTCCAGGGTGCAAAGCTTATTTTGATGAACTAGGGATCATCCTCCAGAATTAGAATCCCAACCCAGCACCCAGCTAAATGAAGTGGCTTCAAACCATAGATACCTCAGCGTCGAGCCTAGACCTAATATTCATTCACCAGGAATTCGATTCAGGAAATTCAGGATTAATCGAATTATAATCAGATCAATGTTGATCAACTATCCATTTTCGACTTGGATTTTCTTATGGAGTCCCCCCTAAAGAAACAAGAGTGTCTAAACCTAATTAAATATTTTTAGTTTCCCCACATGTTGGACAAATGGGAACATATCTTTCCGAACATATCGTTCTTTTTTTGTGTTTGATCTTTAGCAAATCCAGGTTGATTAATGGTTTGTTAAATCCAGATTGACAAAAAATGGGTTGATTAATGGTTGATTAATGAATCCCTTCCCCAAAAATTAACACCCAGACACCCATGGTTTGGCGACCTCCGGATGCTGGGAGATGCCGAGGATTTGGCTTGGCCTCAGCAGCATTTTCACGGCCATGAATCGATGGTGGTTTAAGCTGTTTTGTTGTTGTTTTTTGTTTGTTTCACCAACAAGATAAGGATCTCACCGCAAACATGAGCATTTACCTCCTGGGAATCAAACATGGGACAATCATTGAAGAAATGTTGCATTTGCTACTTCTGTCTCGTGCGTGACTGGTACAGGTATATCTAAACAATCGCCATGTGTGTCATGATCAGGGTGTGTCATCGCCTTTCATCGCGTATGGGGGGAACGCCATCCCATCAGAATGAATGAGGTTTCTTATACTGCCTATATTGAAACGCGTTGAGGGGACGACCATCCTCTTCTTTGGCAGGCAATGACCATGGCTGGTTTGTTGTTGCTGAATCAGCTGCAAAGAGTAATGAGTCCATATGGCGAAATACATTCTCAGACTGACTTTTTGTTGTGTATCAGAATACACGCAATATATCCCAATATACTATATATATATATTACACAAGATAAGATTCAAATACGCATAATTCTTGGCATAAGTGTATAACCTATTTGAATCTATATGACATGTCGGCTGAGTCAGAGTCGTATATATATATATATCCACATATATATATACACATAATTCCCGAGGAAAATAATCTCTATATATATAGTATATGTATACCTGTCTATACCTGTCTATACCTGAGAACCCCAAAAACCTTTTTTTGGGGGTGGAAACAGCATTCTCCACGTATATGTATATCGAGCCCTTTCAGAAAATGGATCTTAGCCCCTCGGCCAAAGGCCCTCGGACTTCTCACACACCTTTGGACGCTTGGACATGCTTGGACGAAGGGCTTTTGTCCAGGAAAAATTGGGGATTTGATCTGAAAAAAATGCCACTGTTTGGCATATACTATCCATCCATCCATCCATCCATCCATCCATCCATCCATCAGAAAAAAGGTGAATTGATCAGGAAAAAATGATGGTTCAACATGATTTGACATTATTTCACCAGGACCAATTGGATTTCACCAACAAATCATGGATATGGCTTTGTCATGGTTGTCCATGGGGTATAGGGCCAACTTGCCAATCGGGAATGTAATGACAAATCGGTTTATAGACCCTGGGTTATTTTCCCGCACTCATAGTTTAAGAGTGTGGCCACTCAAGGTCAATGGTTCAGCATCAAACATATGACAATCCTGGGGTGACTTTTGGGTTTAGAAGCCGCGGCTGAACCAGCTTGCACCAATGGTGGGATGTTCAGACCTTGACAATCAATGCTAATCTGATGATAATTCCCAACGTTTATTTAATGTCCGTTTTTCGAATATCACCAGTTCGAAAATCCGATCATTGGCAATATCAGAATCACAAATCCAATCAGTGCAACCACAGTTCTTGGAAAATTTGTGTGCAGAAACACAGGTCATGGGGATCGCACCAACTCTCCCAGTTCTATGAGTAGCCAATGAAAGCCGCTCATAGAAATAAACAAACCCTTATTAGTTGTTGGTTAGTAAACCATAGTAAACCTGATTTTTTTATTAGGCCTTATTTTCCTGTCTATTTATCCATGTATTTATCTATTTAATTATCTATTTATTTAGGGTGCACCTTGTTCGGGCGCTTGTTCATGCCGAGTAACGCTTGTGCACCCAGTGCAGAGGTCGCCGCAGCCTGGTGAAAAATTCATCGGCGATGCGGATGAGAGTGGAACTTCATATGTACCCTCTGGTAATTTAACATAGCTATTGAAAATCACCTTGGCGACAAGGGGAGTTCAAAGGTGATTTTTTCTCTTTGTTTACCCTCTGGTAAACTAACATAGCTACTGAACATGGCCATTTATAATGGATTTTCCCATTAAAAATAGTGATTTTCCATAGCTATGTTAGTTTACCAGAGGGTATGTTATATGCATATTACCCTCTGGTAATGACTAACAGTTTGCCATGGAAAATCACCATTTTTAATATATAGGTAAACCATCTATTTCTATGGGCCATGGCTTCCATGGCTATGTTAAATAACCAGAGGGTAAATTAAAATATTTCACTAACCTGAATAGTTCGGCCATTTGGGGATCATTTCCCCTACTAACTATGATTATAGTGAGGGAGAACAGTGAGGTCGTGATTAAATTTACCCAGATGTATGTTATATCTGGTTGGTGGTAATAATAAGTATCAACCAATTAATCAACCATTATTACTAATGATAACTCAAATTATTGGTTGATTAAACTCATTATATAATCTGGTTGGTGGTTGAGCCACCCCTCTGAAAAATATGAGTTCGTCAGTTGGGATGATGAAATTCCCAATATACGGAAAAATAAAATTCATGTTCCAAACCACCAAGCAGTATATGTGTTAGAGTGAAAATAATGTAGAGGGAAATTCTATGGGTATATATATAATTATACATACTTATATATAGGGAGTATACACACAATATTTTGTACAGGGGATATAAAATGATATAAGCAACGTGTGGAAGATTCTGAGCAATCAATGATGTAGGATTGGTTTAAAGAAACAAAACAGAAACACATCCGTGCAAGGGGTGTGATTTCCCCATAAGCAGCTTGAATCAACATAGTTTCACCATTTGGCCATTTGGGTGTGTTTGAAAATAGTGCAAGCCTTTGTTCATCTTTGATCCTTCCAAATCGGTAGCCCTTTCTTTCTTGGTGGCTAAAACATGGCAAATCTTTCCCTCCATTTTCAGGCACCAAAACCAGTCACCCTGGTGAAACCTTTCTGGTACAAAACGGCACTCCAAGACCCGCCAGGCGGACTAAGGCTGCAGTACTTTGGATCTCCCCTGGGCTTGGACCTCAGAGTTCTTTGGATGTCGGATGAATGTTGGATGAATCTCCCCAGTCGATCTGTCGACATGGAATGCTTTGGAGATTGAAAATCACATCTGAGATGTGCATGGAATGCTGAGATTAGATGAAATCTCAACTTCTGACCACCGCAATTTTTCGTCACGGGGGTGATCTCTATTAGTCGGAAACATTCAACGCGCACCCAAATACCTTTATGATAATATATACAGTATATATATACATTACATCGGTTTGTGCGAAAATAGGGTACCCCAAAACTCAGCGGTATTTGATCATGTTGGATGGAGCATCCAGGAGTATCCTCAGGCCACCAGTCACTAGGTCTCCCGTACGCGAGGTGCGTACCTAGGCCACGTTGGTATGAGGTTGATAATAAACCATAGTTCGACTGTCATGTATCACCATGCTAAACCATAATTAACCACTATAAATAATGAACAAAACAAACAAAAACACTTGTTTTGAGTTTTGATGGTAAAATCCGTAGAGAATCTAGGGCCTTTAAAAAGGCCGTCAATTGACATAGTTACCATGTTCTAAGGCATTGGATGTGGAGCGGGCCACGGCCATTCACCTTGAGTGTATATTCCCACATTCAACAGTAAGTTGAACGTGGCGCAATTGATACTATATAATGTTCACATCTATGAAATCTTTCACTTTCACTTTCCGGCGTAATCTATGAAATCCAACAACATAAAAAATACAAAATAAAAGTTCGTTCCTCCATAAATCCTTCCATTTATAGCATTATAACATCATGATCAACAAAAACTGCCATTGATCCACCTGGGCTGCGCGGGCCTTTCCCGGGCTGCGCGGCGTTGCATCACGGCTGGGGATCCCCACGTTCCGTGTGACTCCCGTCGGAGTTGAGGGACCTGAAGTCGTCGCCAGGTGGGTGGCGATGGCGATGCTTGGGGAGAGAGAGTTATATACATATATATATACATATATAGATATAAATAATATATGCATAATTTATATTAATTTATAATATATAACATAATGGTTGTATATATCATATAATGGTTGTGTATATAGATATGATATCTCTTATTTGGTCTTATGTTGGTATATATATATATATATATCGTGTATAATGATGATATTAATAATAATCAAAGCTTGTGGTAGAAGCCTGTCATGCCAATCCAATCCATGTGCTGGTGCTATTAGACTATGTTAAGCACATCCGGTATATATATATGTGTATATATATACATATTTGTATATACCCTATGGTCATTTAAGAGGTAAACATAGGCAAACATAGGGAAATAGCTACAGTAAATGAATCATTTCCATACAATGACGAATATCATATATAAGGTGGGGCCCCAATTAGATTTGTTGGTTTATAAACCCGATTGACTATAGTTATTTGCGTACCATAGCTGCCATAGCTATTGGATTTATTGGCATCAATTCAGTTCTTTAGGGGGCCCGACTTTCTAGGTAAACATAGGCTACAGTATGTACATATTTTCCTTATGGCAATTTAACATAGCCATTTCAATTGCCATTTCAGGTACCGGTTTATTGGAGGTACCTATCGTGTATAAGGCCTATTGCTCAGGGCTTTGCAAGGGGATATACCTCAAAACTATGGCTTTATATGGTACAGTACCCATTTTAGGATCCTGGAATTCCCATTGATATACCTATATACCCTGTGGTTATTCAACATACATAGCTATGGAAAATCCGCATGTTTAATAGGTAAACATAGGTGAATCATCCATAAATGGTTCATGTTCCATAGATATAGAATAATATTTTATGAAGGATATAAAGATAAAATGCGATAGATAATATATCATAGATCTTAGGATTATCCATGTTCCATACTTTCTCCATATATACCATCTGGTAATCAAACATTGAGGATGATATTTTTGATTGTGTTTCAGAATGACCCGTTTCTATATCTACAATCATCTACTCTGGAGAATGGCGTCTATATAGTGATATAAATATAGATGATTAACTATTTGCTATCTATATAGTGATAGAAATACATATCTATATCTATATAGATGATCTATTCAAATTATCTGTTATCTATATAGATGATTGACCGCGTTTCATAACGGGATATAACGGAAAACAATGGATAATCAAACATGGCGGGCTAGGAAATCTTCGGAGTGAAACGGGGGATGTTCCATTGCTACATTTGATTCTTACAGGGTGTGTATATATATATGTATATATATATAATATATGTATCATGAATTTAAAATGCAATACATATATTTTCATAGGATGGGTATAAGAAAAGTAATCTCAATATGAACAACTTATGTAAAATTCAAAATCGCTGTTTGATGCATAGTATGTGAATTTACATAAACGTTAGAGCACGTTAGTACAATATAAAATATGCAATAGTATAGTATCTACAATATGGTAAAACATAATCTGTAAAACAGTACGAGTATGTAATCATGTATGTGTACACTGTATATAGTGTAATGTAAATAATATTAGATAGATACGAAGTGTATCGAAGTGTACTGTATATATCATATATGAAACACAAAGCAATCATTTATGGTGTGTAGTCCATGTATAATATGTCATATTAATAATGTAATACAGATAGACTGTAGACTATATATAACTTGTACTAAATGCAACAAGTGATATATGCGTAATGCATACTGTATTTGTCTCCAATGACTAAAACAGCATTAATGATATAGTGTTAAACTATCATCAGGAATATGCAACAAATACAATATGCAATCTAATAGACTTAGTGTATATATAATTATATATATATTCATAACAATTAACCAATATAGTATAAACATACATGTGCCCTTCTGCACATCTTCTTCTTCTTCTTGCGTGCCATAGGTATGGTTTGTGAAAAACGGATGTGAAACTAACTTAGAAAGGCAGGTGCCATACCCGTAGGCTCCCCGCAGCATCGTTGCCCCTCAGTACAGGA
>Ga0126342_10001205_pt1 | contig 35047 bp, 29 predicted proteins | sample Cyp1metagenome_FD_92528 | JGI IMG/M metagenome (GOLD analysis project Ga0126342, IMG submission 92528) | Coral microbial communities from Lord Howe Island, Old Settlement Bay, Australia - Cyphastrea 1 metagenome | ecosystem: Host-associated > Invertebrates > Cnidaria > Coral ...
AACCAATCGCCAACCAATCGCTCAGCCTATCGCGATGCAGGTTTTAGCAATCGCGCAAAGCAAAGTAAACGCATCAATTCATAAATTTGTGACCTGCTTTTACGGACGGCTCCCATATGGTTAATATATGGTTAATGATGATGGTTATTATATGGTGAATATATGGTTAATAATGATTATCTGGTTTCTTCTGAAAAGGTGAATCATCATAAAACACTGGTTGGTGGTTGACCTACCCCTCTGAAAAATGATGGACTTCGTCAGTTGGGATGATGACATTCCCAATATCTGGGAAGTCATAAAAGTATATAAAAATCATGTTCCAGTCACCACCAACCAGTTAACATCTATAAATACAGACCATGTTCCAACTAGCTACACGTTAAGTAACCAGTGGCATGCCATGTCTGGCGATCTGGACATGGGTTGACTCTCCATGGTGCCATGGCATCATGGCATCGCCTTCCAAGAAGTGCCGCAGGTCGGACTGATCAATGGCATCTGTATCGGTGTAGCGTCGCAAGATGTCCCGGTAGACTTTCTCCTTGGCTCGGATGCTAGGTGTAGGTGCAGGTCAGGGGGGATTACCAGAGGGTAAAACCACAGTGATACCCTCCGGTAATTCAATATGGCAATCGAAAATTCCCTGTTTACAGATGATTTTCCATGAAATACCTCATTTTCTGCAGGATTTCCAATTTCCATCAATTTCCCACCCTTGATTAGCAGAGTGATAACCTCCATAAGTTGGAATATTTTTCCTATAACATTATGATATACTATTGTCAAGTGTCCACTTAGGACACTCGAACTGCATCCCCAAGCCACCAATAATCTGGATCTTCAATGATCCTTGTGATCCTTGTGATGTGCCTAAAATCATCTAAAATCCTAAAATCTTGAATGGCATTAATGGCATTAGGGGTCCCTGAACTATCATCAAACTCTTAATACTCCTTGGCTCCCCATGGGAGGAATATGGATACCCACAGCTTCAAACACTCCTCCCTTCACTGGGAAAAGTCAGGGCTGATGGTGGTTCATCAGTCCAACAGTAAAGGTCGCCTCCTGCTTCATCAAATCTACCATCTGGGGATGTAACCACAAAGACAAGGTTCGTCACAACACCCCAAATAGTAGGAGGATCGGATGTGAATTCTTGATTCATGCTATGTCATAAATCGACAAAACAAAAGGGTTCGGAATAGATGATTTTTTCCGGTGGTATTTTTCTTAATGTACTGTTCTGTTCATTTTCCTTGCTACTTGCAGCATTTTGAACCTGTAAGCTGCCATTTCAACGATATTTGCAACATTTTTGAGTTTGAACCTCTCTTTTTCCAGAAAATTTGCAACATTTTGGTGCTCGAACTGTTCTTTGCCTTCGGAGGTTGGTCAAACGGTTTGGTGCCAGGATGCATCGACAGAAGAGACTGAGGACAAATATAGCTTGCTGGCACTTGGTATGCCTGGCGTCACAGATTCTTGGATGGAAAACTGTGCAAGAAACATCCCAAGAAGCAGTTCCAAAGGTCGGTTTTCAACATTGAGGTATGCTCAAAGAAACTATTGGTTTCATGATGTCATGATGTTTCATGATGCTTCATGATTAACGAGATTAACGTGGACCCATTTCGAATCATTTTGGGACCGCCATTTCTTTGCCCCAAATGTAGGTGCCTTGATATCCTGAAGGTCCCACCTTAGCTTCTCTAATCTCCGCACCTTCCAAAGTCATAGAGCGTTTCAGTGACTGACTACGATCCTCTTCCTCTACAGCGCCTTTGGGTTTGGTGGCAGCAGTCACCTTGTCCTGTGGCGCTAAGCGCATTGCTTCATGGTCACATTTCCATACATTTCCAGGAAACCCTTTTCTTGATTAAAAAAAAAAGTTCGAATTATCCATGGTTGGCAAAAATAGAGAAAAATCAAATAGATAATTTATCAATGTAAATCCTTCTTCTGTTTCCAAACATCCAAACGTGGTTTCTCCCTTAACCCAAACAGTCACCTTTTGGCAAAATCAGTTGGTGCTGCCACGGCCGTTCCGGCCGTTCCGGCCGTTCCGGCCGTTCCGGAACAAGGTCCTGATATCTCCGCCTCACTTTCCGGAGTTTCTTGTTCAGCTCGCGTTTCCGCCTGCGGTCATTCACCATGGCCTTGTGGTCACGGAACAAGGATGGTGCATCCTTGATCTTCCTCGGCCGGGCCATGCAGCGGCCGAAAAACCACAGGGCCAACACAAATGCCGCAGTAGAGGGGACAGGGACAGGCACATGTTTCAACAAGCCTGGGGATATATACATATATAATAAACTCTGATATTATGTACATATACATTATATGTAATATATGTATATTATATGACATCATATATAAATAATTATAAATATATATATATATATGTGTACACATAGAAGGCAATTCGTGTATGTGTGTGTGAGACATGTTTATTTTGAAATGTGATTTGAATGAAACCAATTGACACGGGTAGCAGCTGGGGTGGTTCCAGCGCGTTGGGTTAAGGTAAATGATATGTAGTGATAGCATGTGATAGTGATATATAGTGATAGTATACATGTTTGTTCTTTATGGCGGTTGTTTGGAGCTATCATGAACAGCTTCAAACTCTACATCAGTATCTGAACCGATCAAAGAGCATTTGCTTGGGTTTGGCCTGGTTGAAATCAGCAACTAACATGTTCCTGTATCTGCGTGTCTGTGTTTACAGCTTGTTGATGAAGAGAGCTCACTTTCCCTAGGATTCCACATCTAAGAAACGTGTACCCGGTGTATCCTTGTGATACGTATAGATTCGCTTTCCCTCATGACTCTGGGACTCTTGGTCATTTTAGAACCTAATAATCACAATAACCCGTTGGCTCAGCTTTGCTGCTAAACTTTAAACAACATGACTGGTTGGTGGTTGACCCACCCCTCTGAAAAATGATGGACTTCGTCAGTTGGGATGATGACATTCCCAATCTATGGAAAGTCATCATCCATTCATGTTCCAGCCACCAACCAGTATATAGATCTATTAAGTCCATATTAGGATATATTAAGTCCCATTAACCCATATTCAGTCCCTATTGTTGATGGTTTAAAATGATTTAAATGTTCCAGTCATCACCAACCAGTCATGAACTTTCCGAAAAACACCATGGAATACCTCCCCAGATCCGCAGCGTAGCGGCTGAATCTCCGTCTTCAAACCTCCCAGGTCCAGGCCCTCCTCTTTCTCCGCGCGCTTCAGGAAGGATCCGCCTTTCGAAAAACATGAAAAAGCCACGAGCGATTAGGACTGACATCTGAGATTCACTGAGTCTGGAATGATACTATATAATTAATAATATATAATGAAAATAATGTGTATATATATATAATATGGAAAAACAAGACAAGCTGAAACCATGACTCTTGACTTGAATTCTCATTTGCTGGATATTCCAAGTTTGAATGAAACTCGCGATATCTCGCGATGTTTGTGGTTTGTCTGCTCCCACTATCATTATTGGAATGCCGAGTTGGGTTCCAATGAAACCAACCTGTTACCCCAAGAACAGTGGCTTTCCGAAGCAAGCCCAAGTTGAATCCATAGGCATGTTTCCACGATTACTTGGTTCAAACATCACGACTTTCAAATTGGGCTCAGTGGAGTGGTGCAGGGCGGACAAGCCAACTAAACAAAGGGCGGCCAGCACAAGCAAACTCCTAAGTAGATGCACATTGATGTCATGCTCTTCTGCATATATTTGATGCGTCTTACATCACCTTACCTTTTCCGTCACAGCGGCCATTTGGTAGGCTTCCTCTGCCCTGGGAAGATGTCAATCCAACTTTTGGCATCAAACACACTGTGCTTTCAGGGGTTTTCCTTGAAGATCAATCATCATTTTTACCCTCTGGTAAACGTTTACATAACTATGGAACATCACCATTTTTAATGGGAAAACTCACTATTTCAATGGCCATGTTCAATAGCTACGTTAAATTCCCAGAGAGTAATTTGTGAGGGTGAAGCTATGGACTGTACGGACTTCTACTTCATAATTCTGCAGTCCAGGAACGCTTGTCCTCTCCAGACACCTTCGGTCACGCATGGCGAAAAATGTTTTTTGAATGTGGATTGTCTCTTTCCATTGGAAAATATGAATACGGACAATTCATTACCGGTAATCCAGTAATGAATCATTGGAACATATGAATAATAATAGATCATGACCTAGTGGATTAATCATCAATGGAAATTATGAATATTAATGAGTGGATGAACATTATCCATTGGAAACTATGAATATTAATGAATATCCGTTAATGGATCATCTTTCACCTAGTGGATTTTCGATGACCGGTTGTTGGATTTTCCAGTGATTCACCTTCTTTTTATCCCATCGTCCACATCGTCCCATTGCTCCAAATGCTCCATACATTGGATGTTTGCCAACATAAGTTGTCCCAAGAATGACCCAACCAAATGTAGGTAAATAAAATGCATGCCGCATTTTGAGGCATTCCATAATTCTATTCCGTGTGTTCAAGGATTTCTCATTCGCAATGTTCCCAATCTGCATTTTCTAAGGCAACATTGAAGCCGCAGCGTCTGGCCTCCCTCTTCATGAACTCTTCTTTCTCTTTGGGCGTTGGCACTGGCTCAACCACATGACTCTCCTGACGCTGTGGCCTGGGTCATTCCACAATCTTCCACTAGCAGTACTACCAGTACCCCAAGTTACACACTACAGGCCAGGCCCAATATGAGATTTACCATCTGGTTAACATAGCCATGGAAAATCACCATGCTATTGATAGGTAAACCATCTATTTCTATCGATTTCTATGGGCCATCTATAACATAGCTATGTCAGTCATAACCAGAGGGTACCACCAACAAGGGCCAAGGGCGGTTTTAAACCATTGGGTTTTGGAGCAAAGTATCGCAAAATATCTACATCGCTCTGACCAAAACGGATGCCGCACACCTCTTTTACTAAATAATATTAAATAGGGATAAAAAATTGGAAGCCTTGTAATTGGATCGTTACCTTTTCATACATTGTCAGTCTTGACTAAACTGATCAAAGCTGCGATTAGGATTGAATTTGTTGACCCATCGCACTGCTGCTTTTTTGTCGGGGTGAAATATTTCTGTTACCACGACATCATCGGACGTCACAGAGATCCCCAAAATCTCCGCCGCTCCTCATCTTCTGAGAGCTCGTTCTCGCTGGGATTGTCCATCAGGGGGCAGAAGGTCACGTTCAAGGCCCCGGTGTCACAGGAGATGCCCTTCAAGATCAACGCCCTATCGCAGGTGACATGTTTTCAGTCATGGTGTTTTTGCTCACACGCCCTGGAAAAAATCATGAGAATAAACAGCGGATTGAAAACTTGAAGAACGATACGTCATAAAACAACATTAACACAAGGTCAAGAACATCAAAAACAAGAGACAGAAACAAATTACAATGATAATGATAATAATATATAAAGAGATGAGCACCAGCAACAAAACAAACAAGAGCGACTGTTCATGCTTACTGCTTACACATATACAAACGCATGCAATAAAAGGCTTGCGTCAATGTTCAACATGGAAATGTATCATACACATATCGCTACGGTCGCTACAGAAATCCAGGATCTGCTATGTTTTTGTCCATTTGTCAGGACGGTAGCGTCTGAATTTTGGGCCCGTTGTGATTGTGCCATGATTTCTGGACACACTCTATAATAGTCATATCCCCAACTCGATACTCTACGCACATTTGGAATCATGCTTACCGTAGAAACATAAACATGTACCACAAACATAGCTGCACATGTAGTTGTACAATGTTCAACAAACCGAAATATATGTGTACACAGTGTGCGGTACGGTTGTTCATGCCCGATAGCTTGATACGAATTTGTTGCTGGAGCTAGTTGGGAAGATTCCGTTCAATTCCCAAATATGCCCAAATATGTATGTTAAAAACATACTGTTTGTTGATATAAGTACGTAGTTCCTTTCTAAATATGTTTCCCAAATTCCCAAAGATATATATGTATAGTGATATTACTAAATACGTACCAAATATGTTTCCCAAATATGTTAACTAAGCAAAAGAACTGAAACTGGTTGGTGGTTTTAACCACCTTGAAAAATATGAAAGTCAATGGGAAGGATGACATCCCATATATGAAATGGAACATAAAAGCCATGTTTGAAACCACCAACCAGGTAACTATATTATTCAATATTAAGTCCCATTAACCCATATTAAGTCCCTACTGTTTATGGTTTAATGGTTTAAATATCCATATTATTTTGAAACCACCAACCAGATCATATCATATCATATCATATCATCCGTCCAAGGTTGACCCATGAGATCTACGAACGAGGCACATGCCCACCACACTTTTCTTGCTCTCCATCAGCTTGCTTTGCGGCGCATCTGCGACGTCGTGTTTTTGCGGTTTTTCAAATGACGTGTCTGCAGGGAATAGCCCAGAAAATTACCTACCGGTATTTGAAATTCATGCTCCAAACTTCACACTGCCCAACTTGGATCTCTGGGAATTCTCCAATTAACTTCAATCGGGAGTACTTGAATCAAACTATAGTTCCTATTCAGGAAGCGGCCAATCGTGTAATATACATCCCTACAATTCACAAAGAGAATGTGAGGACAGCGACCAAATTGTGATCACTGGGAAAGTGCAGAGAGAATCAGCGAACGAACGACTGTCCTCCCAGCCAGCCCGGCTGGAACTCGAAGATATCAAAGGGGAATCTGTACCATTGGTACCATTGGTCTGAAATCTGTGGGACAATGGATAATACCCTCTGGTAAACGTTTACATAACTATGGAAAAATCATCATGCTATTAATGGGAAAAATCCACTATTTCGATTGGGCCATTTTCAATAGCTATGTTAGTTTACCAGAGGGTACTATAAGTCTCTTGATTTTCTTGGATCAAAGTAGTCGTTTTCTATGGATTTGACAACTGCATCCAGCAGCCATTACTCTTGATCCATGTGGGAAGCCGGTTACCCGGTTGTGAAATTTACACAAAGATCAGAACCCAACGGCATTTGGAAACTTTCTGGAAACATTACAGCTCTTTCAAAACGCCGGTGAAACACCGCCCTGATGTAATTGTCGTGCCAATAAAAAAAAACGCAACAAAATCGGATAAATTGATGGATATTATATAGTTATCAACCATTTTGACCATTTGTTGATGGATATTGATGGATATTATATTGTTCATCCCCTAAATGGTGCTTCTTTGTGTTTTCCCAGATCTTTCTAGTTTTTTCCTCCGATGTCTGGAGTCCGTTCAAACGGTTCCACCATGTTCCACCCGCACCTTCCACCTGCTTCGGTTGATGCACGATGATCGAAGCCCGGCAGCGCGTCCGGAAGAGGGTCTCCCTCTCGATCCTGACGTCGGGTCCGTTGGATCTTCATGGGATCTTCATGAGTCATTGGATTGTTTTTTCAGGGAAAAATCTACAGGAAATCACTATAAGTGGTGGTATATACCATGGATTCCGGTTAAGATTTTCCCTGAAAAAGGACCGTTTTCCAGGGAAAATCTTCACCGGAAACACAAAAACAGTGCTGGTAAAGACCCCTTTTTGAATGGAAGATTTTCCCACCAATCCATTGAGATTGATCCCGACAAATGATATGAACTGCATAAAAAATATATGGGAAATAGTGAAGAAATCATGGGGACATCATGGGATTAAAAAAATCCCCCAGTTTTTGGTCAAAAAACACAACTCACTTCACCAAAACGGGATGATTTTTTTCAAGGGAAATTCCATGGTGGTTTTCTAATGTTCTAACCATGGGAAGTATGAAGGGGTATGATATGGGAAAAATCCAAGGGAATGATGATAACCCTCTGGTAATCAAACATCGATAGTTTTCGGTTTTTCCCAGCAAACCAGTTGTTGTTTACCAGAGTACCCTCTGGTGAGCTAACATAGCAATGGAAAATCACAATTTTTAATGGGAAAAACCACTATAAATGGCCATTTTCCATTGCTATGTTAGTTCACCAGAGGGTAGGGTTTAACAAAACCATCCTAATATCTAATCCTTTTAGAAAAAACATCTGGCTGGTGGCTTCGAATGTTTCCAACAATCATCGTACCATTTCTATGTTTGAAAATAAGACATGTCTGAAAGTGCTACCATCTGGTTATGACTAACATAGCCATGGTATAGATGGCCCATCCTATTAATAGCATGGTGATTTTCCATGGCAAACTGTTAGTCATAACCAGAGGGTAGAAATGCCATCTTTCTGGGCCGGTGCCCAATTCTTAGACACACCCATGGCATTAGATGCCCAGGCTCTGTTGGTGCCGCCATTGCACCTTGGACTCAAGAGTTGAAAAATCCCAAAATCCCTGAAAATTGATATTTTTACCCCAAGAAATAGCAAGAAATCAGGGTTTAGTATGGTTTAGTAATGTTTAGTAGGGGATTTCAAGGGATTTCGCACTTTTTTTGGGAGATCATTCAGGGGATGTTTGATACTAAAGGGATTGGATTACATTCTGGTATTTTTTTAAAAGAAAGGTCCTCAAAAATGGATCACCATGGTAGATTTTTTCACCAACCCCAAAAACAGGCCTGAAAAAACCAATTCCATCCCATGGTTTATCATCATGTTCCCATATGTTCCCATTGGCCCATTGCCGTTTTATGGGTGCACACCATTTTCAAGCAAACCCACATGTCAAATTGTTGATCATCATATCCCAGTAAATCCCATTAAATCCCCATGTATCCCATTATATTCCCTTTTTCTGGTCAAATTCCATTGATACCCATATATTTCCATTAAGCATCATTCCAAAATAATTTCACACAGAATCCCATTAAATCAAACCCATTAACTATTTCATGGAGTTTCAAAAGGACTATCATTAAACCCTTTAGTTTCAAAACAACTTTGCTTTGCAGAACGATAAAGACAACATTGGTTTGCAGTTTAAGATATGTGCCTTACGTAATTAACTCATAAATCAATCTTTATTACCCTCTGGCAATTTAACGTAGCTATGGATTATCACCATTTTTCAGAGGCATATAAATCATAATAATTCATCAATGGACCATGTTCCATTGAATAACCAAATCTTATTTGTTCAATCTATCCAGCCGCACCAGCCCTTTTTTCAATCAATCAAGTCAAAACAAACCAAACCAAATCAAATAAAATCAACCAATCAATCAAATCAAATCAAATCAAATAAAATCGAATCATATCCATCAATCAATCAGTCAATCAAGCAATCAATCAATCAATCAATCAATCACCAATCAATCAAATCAAATCAAATCAAATCAATCAAACCAAATCAATCAAACCAAATCAATCAATCAATCAATCAATCAATCAATCAATCAAACGATCAAACGATCAAACGATCAAACGATCAAACGATCAAATCAAATCAAATCAATCAATCAAACGATCAAACGATCAACAACGACGACAACAACAAATAATTCTCAGTACTTTGGCTTCGGCACGGCCTTTCTACGGCTGGTCTGCGTGGCGTGCAATCGACTATCCAGGCGATGCTTCGCGAACTCCGCCAGCTCTTCGTTCCGCCCTGAACGAAACCACAATGTGAAGGTGGGGGGAGAATAGAAACTGGGGAAACAATGGGAAACATGGAAGAATTGTGTTTAAACACCAAAAACACAATGTTTTATATAAAAATATGAGGTTTAGAGGAGGAACACAGTTAATTTATTTTTGAAAACGTTACAAAAACATCCATCTCGGTCAACCGCGGATCACATTTTCAAGTCCGTTTTGTGTGGCAGGTGTGGAACGGGCAATTATCACCACAATCTTTTAAACCTATAAGATTTTAAAGCTTTTGGAGGGTGGAAATGCGACCGGGGTACGGCAAAGCTCCATGCTAAGATTCTAAGGAGACAGGGTGTGCACAAGAAGAACTCAAACATGTTCACTGTCGGAAGCTCAACAAGCGCAACTTTTGTACTACCAGTGTAAATCGTCCAAAGTCGAGAAAACAATCAGGGTTAAGCAACTAAACGATGGATCCTGAATCAGCGTAGTTGGGACAAATAAAGGATGTAGGATGGTTCAAACAAGAAACATATATTCGTGTTTATCAAAACCTATTCAGAACTCAACATGTTTTCACAGTCCTGACTGAAATGCAGGGATTAGATCTTAGAGGTGGGTTATCAAGGTGCGTCAGTGTAGCAGTTTGACATTGTCAAAAACCCATCTGTGAATGGCGTGGCCGTGAGATTTCCCAGCAAATTCAAGGGAGCGAATTTCAGCGAATGGTGTTCCAAGCGAAGGGAAGTGGAATGGCGGATCACTTCGAAGATGATTTTCCATTGAAAAGACCAACTACATTAACTATAATTATTTATGTTTTTCACATTTAGGCATTGTTATTTCGATCAAGATATTCTCCAGAAAAAAAACAAACGCACGGCAGAACATATAACTTTATTATACTTGATTGTAATGATGTAGATCCATTTTTGATCATTTTCTTATACTCAGAGAAAATGGGATGATTTTCCTAGTGAACACTAGGATGACATACCTGAACTCATTTTGTGACTACCTCTGATCTCATCAAACCTGGATGGCTCAGTGTGGTGGTTTAGAATCCTGGTGCACCAATAAAGGTCACCCCTGGCCCCCCAAATAGTATGAATTCCTTTGATCCACCTATGATATTCCCATTTTATTCCAATGAGTGCTGATTAATTAAATCCCAAATCCCATTACAATAATATACCGTATATACCAGTTATATTCCCATTCTATTCCAATCCACTAAATCGCCAAGAAATCCATTAAATCCCATTGAATCACCATTGAAACCGTTATTAAATCTCTACTAAATCACCATTACCCTCTGGTAAACTAACATAACTATGGAAAATCATCATTTACAATAGGTAAAACAACTATAAATGATCATTTTCAATAGCTATGTTAAATTACCAGAGGGTAAACCCATTGAACCCCGAACAAAAAAAAAAAACGATTTTGGCCACATCCGCCATCCGCGCCACAGCCATCCACCTTGGATCTCCTTGTCGATGTCATCCCCACGGACCACCACGCGATCCGCACCCAAGACCTCCGTGATAAATGCAGCCTCCAGCGGATTGTGGATCGGTGTGGAGGATCGGCGTGGCCGGTGATTTCATGGTGATTTAACCTCTGGTAAACTACCCTCTGGTAAACTAACATAACTATAGAAAATCACCATTTTCAATGGGAAAATCCACTATAAATGGTCATTTTCAATAGCTATGTTAAATTACCAGAGGGTAACATCATTGCGAACTTGAACATGGCCCAGTCGAAATAGTTGATTTTCCCATTAAAAGGTGGGGATTTTCCATAGTTATGTTGGTTTACCAAAGGGTAACCTTGCGCGGAATAGACTGGGAATAAATGCTGATGAATGGAGATGGTGCTGAATAGCGATTCATCTGTGTCACATTTATCGATACATGAAGGTGCAATAAGAATGTGGACTAGATAATGTACATTGATGTGATTGAAATCAGGCGGCACTATCCACCCGAGCGCCTTTGCTGGGCATCTTTCAAAGTTTCTCTTTGCCAATCCCTTTTTGGTCAATCCCCCTTCTTGTTGGGAATATTCTACTTATATCTGTACGTATAATTATCCTCATTCAATCTAGAACAACAGTAAATTCCTGCGGCTTTGCCTGGTTCAAAATCCTCTGATAGATCCTCTGAAGTCCGCATGTTCAAAGAGGTAAACTGCACATGGTTTTGTTTGTATCCGCACACACGCGTGCACGCACAGACAGCTCCATATATCCCTCATGCACTTGCGCAGTAGATGTGGCGTGAACTAAACCAGCACTGCCTGACACGGCACCTTAGCATCCCAGGGGAACCCCAACTTTGCTGCATTTTGGGAAGATGCATTAGGACATATTGGGATCCTGAAAGTACACTAAGTACAGTTGACCCAATCATTTCCAACATGTTTGTGTATGCCATTGAGTTCATTTTCCCCTGCATTTTCCATGGTACCGGTCCAAGGTAAATCTCCCATTGTGCCCAAGACAAGTTCACTGCACCTCAGCTGCTGTGCTGTTGGCGCGTGCGCGAGGCTTCTTGCTCGGGACCATGGCAGCCTGCTGGACCCGTCGAACTACGAACGAGTCTCTCCTCGAATCTTTGGGAGACATGTGGTAGGTATACCCCATTATAAATTATATATATATATATCCCATTAGTATGAGATTGTTGAATTTATATGATATCATTCCAAACAAAAAAACACGTTGATGTGGTAAACCAACAAAATGAATCCAATTGGACATGATTTATTATCAGGTTTGCCACTTTTCCTATGTGTGGTTGGTACCGCTATGACATCTGCCACATCTGCGAAGATTTGAAAACGCTTAACAATGCAATGATGCCGATGATGCCACGTCCCCCATGAAACATGCAATTCCAAGCCCCAAATCTTGAAAAACGATGAAACATGCAAGTCATTTACCAAAACACATGTCACATGGCTATAGAAGCCTTCAACCGGCTTGTTTTGGAAAACTATCCCATCCAAAATAGGGGTTCCCAAGCCATCCATGTGAGATTCCCGCAGGGTAGAGGAAAAATCACACCATCTCCCCATGTTGCACTTGTTGTTGGCACATGTAGGCACCGTCTTGTGTCATCCCAGAATAGGAGTTGAAGGTTCGAAGGTAGGGGCCAGTGGTGACCGGCAATGTGAAAAAAGTTGGTTTATAGGCCCATTTTAATATAGTTACAAGTATCATCGAAGGAAGTTTACTAGGCAAATTTCCGACTGATGCAGCAACAGAGGTGAGAGCAGTTAGAGAAGAGAAAGAGTCAGAAGAGAAAGAGTCAGTAGAAAGAAGATCAAGGTGCGCCCAAAGGTAGAAAAGTCGCGAAACACGAGGAAGTTGCTATTAGTCAGCAGGTGGAGACACAATCCAAGTATGTGGTAAAGCCAATGACAAGTAACTCCAAGTTATCTAAATTTATCATATCGAATCTACAGTTTCCATTATTGGGGTGTAAAAAAAATACCCCAATGGAATCGAACGGGCTCATAGCCCCACAAATCAAGAAGTTTAGCGCATGTTTCCCACATTGTTCACACATGTCATTCATTATACCATACATATTATGCACAGTAAGATGGTAACGCACTGGTATTCCCCAAAACAACTTGTATAAATAATAACCCCAACATTCACAGCCAATTATGTGGTTGTGCTCAAAAATATACACTGAGCATGTTGGGCCCTCCTCCCCTGTTTTCAGACATGCCTAAATATTATAATATATACATGTATAAATACATATTATATATATACACACTAAATTCCCATTGAATATCCATTATACAAGCCCCATATCATAAAGCCACCATCACTCAGACATATTTCAAGGATGCAATTTTTACCTCTCTTTCAAAGAAGAGACAGTAGTCCAAGATCAGAACATTGACGATGATTAACCTGAGTCCATGTTTAACCCAAAACCTGAGGTTTGAATATTAAGAGTATACTGTAAATTATATTCCCAAAATATCCCAAAATCCCAAAACTATAAATCCGGATTCACATGGTCAACCATTCTATCCCCATTAAATATTATATATAATGTCAACCCCTTAATAAACCATGGTTTATTAAATTATGGGGGTACTCCTCCAATAGTCATAAACTAATACTTAAATGGTACCCTCCCAAGTAAAGCCTAGGGGCTTACCCTCTGGTTATTTAACATAGCCATGGTATAGATGGCCATTTATAGATGGTTTACCTATTAATAGCATGGTGATTTTCCATGGCAAACTGTTAAATAACCGGAGGGTATTAATCCAGGGTTGACATTACGCGTTGAAACTTCTCCAAATTGTCATAACATCCGCCTGGGGCCTCGGGCCAGGCCCGCCTCCGCCTTGAGCTCTCGATGCTTGGCCAAGCGTGGCCGCGCAGTGCGGGCGTGCCAGCGGCTCACCTTCCTGACCATGGGAAGATGATAAACCTATTACCGTACCCTTCAGTAAGTTAGCCTCATGATTCCATGGAAAATGAATGAACATGGCCCATTTATAGATGATAAACATTGATAAACATGATATTACCCTTCAGTAAATTGTTACATAGACCCTGACAAACGGGGGCTGGAAAATGTTGGAAGACTAGCGAAACCACTAAAAATTGGTGATTTTCAGGGTCTAAGTTAATTTACCGGATGGTATGTAGCAATGGCAATACCACGGGGATCATATCATCAGAATATAGTGGGAATATCATGAGAATATCATGTGGATATAATGGGATAAGAGTATCGCAAGCCCAAACAAATGCCGAAAAGTGTTTCCAGGATGGTAGGTCGATGATATTTACTTCGTATGTTCAAGTTTCGCACTAAACAAAAACAAATGATGCAGATACGGAAAATTGGGGAAATGATGGGAACATATGGGAAACATCTTTGGGAAATTACAAATTTATCCTTGGAAAGCGATACAAATATGGAACACATACAGAAAATTGGAAACGTATGATATAGAATACTAACATACATATGGAAAATAGAATGTTTCCAGGATATCCTCCAATGAATTTTCCCATAGATGTGGAAAACCCACCATTTGTGGAACCATTTGCTTTCCACATGAGGACATCCATTTAAAATGGTTGGGGATAACGCATGGATTTAACATGAGTTCAAGAACGACCAATAAAGGGTAACAGACCAAGATTTGAGCAGCAACTCAAAAAAAAGTACTTACAGATACTTACAGCATAAAACAATATGAAACCCAATCCACATCTGTAGCAGTCTCTAATATGTTTTAACCAGCAGAAATGCGTTAAAAAAAATGTGGTCACCAACAAAGCAACTGCCATCAGAGCTCATTTGTTGCGCCGAGGCACTTGGGCGGAGGAACCGGAATGACTGGCAGAGCAGGCCTTGATGCTGACGGCGCAGTTCAAAGCAGTTCAAAGGGTTTCCCCGGGAGTCGGAACCCTCTGGGAAACTAACAGTTTGCTATTAAATCATAGTTGATTTACCCATTAAAAATTGTGATTTTCCGTAGTTATGGTAGTTTACCAGAGAGTAATCCAACATTGTTTTTTTTTGTTTGCCTGAAACAAAGGGACTCTCACCAGAACAGCATGTTCACTCTTGGGGTGGCACAGGCCAAAAATGTCATTGATACGAGCTTTGAGGATTCAAAAGAAAAAACTATTTGGGATCATCATTATCATCATTCCAGAGCCTTGCTAGCGGTGAAATGGCTTAAGAAGCCTCAAAGATTCGGTTCCAACATGTTCGGAGCACTACTACGGTTTCTCCAGTCAGTTCCGCATCATGTTCCCCAGCTTTGCTGAAACGATTGCTCATTTGGAAAGTAATCATCAGGAAAATGATATCAAAATATTGAAAGAATAATGGCCGAGAAATTATTGTATCCCCCATGAATTTACAGATCGAGCCCCTGCCAAGTCCAGAAAAACATCGTCCAGAACCGTTTTCATTATCTTGTGAGGGGTTCCAGCAAGAAGAACAAGTCCATACTCCTCGCTGGCTCAAAAATCAAACCAGTAAGCTGAAAAACAGGTTTGAACATGTTGGCGTCAAACTCTACGTTTTTTTTTTCTACGTTTTTTCCCCGTTTGCCAACCTCCATTTAACACCCAAACAACATCATATGCTGGTCACATGAGTATGAACGAAAACATTGGCTATACGCAGCGATTTTGACTTAGGTTTCAGGATATAGGGTTTTAGAGTTTAGGGTTTCAGGGCTTTAGAGTTTTGGAAAAATTGAAAAAAACCAAACGCTAGCCCTACTCAGGAATTTGAATATGACAAAGGATATGCGGGATCGGTGGCTGGCAAACCGAGGCTTTGCAGCGAACATGTTAAGAACATGTTTAAACCAAACTTTTTGCCAACATTAACCATTAACTATCACTATCTGGTTGATGAGCCATAACCATGTTCATGATCATGTCTTGATTACCAGCCATTAATGGTTACTAACCATTAGTGATGGTTAACCATCATTAACTCAACCATTCACCATGGCACTCCGGCTTCTCGATGCGAGGCATGCGCGGAGGGGCACCAGCACGGAACTTCCAATCCTTGGCTCGGGTTGGAAATGTCCACCATAAATATCCATGAATCCCTATTTTATGGATATCTTACCCCTTAAAATTACGGATTGCATAAATTCATAGAATTGGATGATGGGAAAATTTTAACCGGAAACTAACCCATATATTTCATGGTAAAAACCATGGCTTCCGATGTTTCCGGTTAAGATTTTCCCTTAAACCAATCCACTGCCCATAGGATCCATGTATGGTATATGCTAACATTTGGGGTATATTGATGGTAAATATGTTACCATATATAGCAGCACCATGGATCCTATGGGTTCTATGAAACCCTGGTGAGATTGATCTGGATAGCCTATTGGTCCAACACCTGGCCAGGCTCTGAAGTCGCGCCAAACGCTTCAGCAGCGATCAGCTTTACTGGGGCCAACAGTCCTCGGCCGGCTTCCAGATGTGGAAGTTGGGGGTGTACCTCTTGGGGTTGAAATATGAGAAAAACTATAAGAAACCATAGGAAAATGGTGATTTTACCAGCCAAAAATCGAGATTGGCGTAGGATTACTAATGTGGGTAAAACAATGTCATAAACCACCCATGACTGGGAATGGTAACCATACCACCTATAAACATGGTGATTTTGGGGATGGTTTATGGCTTTGTTTTAACCACATTCTATGAGAATGAAACAAAGACTGATATATCGTGGTATAGCGAGGTCGCAATCCTGCATAGCTTCGTTGGCATGCGTCATGATGGCCGCATGCCCCCTGAAATTCAATCACAGACCTTGGAAAAATTGTGGATGTTCAATGTTCATACCTGTGTCTGGGAGAACTTACACTACATATCCTTTTTGGAAGACATAGCGGAGGCAATTTTGTGAAGCAAAATACCATTGATCATCAACTTCTCGACTTCGACAGTTGCAACGCCCCGCCACCAGTGTGACAAATCAAGGGGTCCTCCTTTTCATCAACCAGCCACTAAAAACAACAAACGAATTGCAGAAACACAGAATTCACATCATATATAAAGAAAATTGTAACCACAATAATTTAAATAAAATACCATTGTAATCAGTAATCACCATATTTTTTTCCATAACTTACCATCTTCACAAACCGACATAATGAACCCCAAACATCACCATTTCCAACCCCAAACCGACAGGCAACGGTCGTAGTGGCGATCCATCTTCCCTGACGGATTGGGACTGTTGGACTCAAAAAAAACATGGAAAATCACCCAAGCGCGATGAAACATGTGCATATTATGTGTAGGAATATGCTATGTATATGCTCATTACGACTTATCCGGTGTGTATATGTATATGATTGTATATGATTGTATATGTATATTATGTTTTCATATGTATACTCATACATTCTATACTACATATCTCCATAAATAATATGAATCATATGACCTCTCGTAGACACGGTTAGATAACCTCTCCGCGTCAGCTTCGCTGGTGCGCCTGGGGAACCCCAGAGTGAGGCGGCCACTTTGCTGTTGATGTCCGGCAGGCTGGGAACTTGTGTGGGCGCATCGCTTTCCCCATCGCCTAACAAAGTGGTGTTTGAGATCAAATCAAAGCTTCAAAACACATATGGAAAATTTTTCCTCTTGTAATCTAACATAGCAATGGAAAATCCTGGAGGTGTTCACGTGAAAATTACCCTCTGGTTATTTAACATAGCCATGGAAAATGGCCCATTGAAATAGTGGATGTTCCCATTAAAAATGGTGATTTTCCATGGCAAACTGTTAGTCATAACCAGATGGTATCTAGAAATGGAGGGATTTCCCATGTCAATGGATTGGTTTAGTCGGGAAAATCTTCACCGGAAAGCCCCATATAAAAAATGGGAAAATCACTCTGGTTTCCGGTTTCAATTTTCCCTTAAACCAAATAACTCTGGTTTCCGGTTTCAATTTTCCCGTGAAAACCAATCCAATCACCATGTGAAATGGCCAGCAACGTATGATATTTCTTCAGCGATCCTACCATCCCAAGACATCCCTTTTAAAACCAGGCCATGCTCCGGATAGAACCGCGAGAAATCCCAAGATGTCACCGCGAGAAATCTCAGTAAGTTCCCATAGGTTTAATTCATGATATTAAAGCACACACACATATTTTTTTTTTTATAAAATACATATGTAAAGTTAATAAAATCTATAATTAATATATATATATATATACACAGTATGTTGTATTAATGATGTGGTCCATTCATAAATGTCAATTCTAATTCTATGATTCTATGGGTACCTCCAATTTCCAAACCCAGGAGATCGGAGTGTTTTCTTGCCTGTTTCCATTGCCAGCGTGGTCCAGGTACGGCATTCAAGAAGACAGGGTGTGCCCGCAGAAACTTTTGCGAAAAGGCTAAAAGTGGGGACTGGTTGCAAGCTTTGGGACAGCTTCCGCTTAGGTTTCAGGGATCAACTGGCATCATGATATATCAAGATCATTCACTGTTTCTGGTTGTTGATGTCCTTGGGCATTCTTAGATTGATCTTTTCCACTACATAACTCCTAAATTTGAGCCTGATCGTCGACACATGCCTTCAAAATAATTGCCTTCCAAAGCGTGGATAGTTCAAGATAAAGTTCAATGCTACGGGAAGGGCCCGCCTAGTTGAAAGTTGGTTGATAACCCCATCTAAATATAGTTAGAAGTATCATACACCACCATAGTTATAAACCAAGTTAGCTAACCATGGCGCCCCTTCCTGTAAGCTAAACATCACGGAACTTCGCCCGCGGCCAAGATGTTGGGCTCCAGAACCAGCGCTGCTGCTGTCCTCTCTTTCATGGCGACCTCAAAATGTTTCCGCATCGCTTCCATGTCGCCGTCTTCCGCCACAGCATTCATCTGACCTGGAGATGTTGCAGAAGATTTTGGGAGGAATCAGGAACCATTCAATGGTCATTTCAGGAACCTAAAATTAAAATGGAGGTACGTTAGTACCATACTATAAGGCCATATTTTGTGGGCATATTCCCTGAAATTTAGGCCTGAAAAATAAACCTTATATATGGTAGGTACCTCCAATTTAGGTTCCAATGTCAGGAACCTCAGTGCAACCCTTTCACCCGGAGCGAGGGATTTTGAGATGTTCCTGTGGAATTCATTGAAGTGAGGCACGTCCTTGGTCAAATCTCAACTGTTCAGCTCCATTGGAACTCATGCTGACAAATGTCAGAAAGTAAACATATGTCATTGTTACAACTAACAGCGATCACTGAGGAGCGATGGTTACCTTCATATCATACCTAGCTAGGTATCCTACAAAAAGAGGGACCCACCGGCTCCTCCAGCCCGCGACCCGTTTTTCAATGATCCCCATGCAGATTTCGGATGGTTTCTTCTGGGTTCTTCGGGAGAGATCACCATATCTATCGATATATATATATAAATATATGTGTGTGTGTATATCTATATGTATATATGATATCTAAATATAATAGCTATATATATATATATGTCTATCTACCTAGCTATCTAGCTATCTCTCTTTCTCTCTCTCTCTCTCTATCTATCTGCCTACCTACCTAGCTATCTGGCTATCTCTGTGTCTCTCTCTCTCTCTATCTATCTATCTATCTATCTACCTATAGATCTATCGATCTATCCATCTATCGATCTATCGATCTATCCATCTATCGATCTCTCTATCTATCGATCTCTCTATCTCTCTATCTCTCTATCTCTCTATCTCTCGATCTCTCGATCTCTCGATCTCTCGATCTATCTATCTATCTATCTATTTATTTATCTCTATCTATCTCTATCTATCTTAATTATCTATCTCTATCTATCTCTAGCTATCTATCTATCTATCTATCTATCTATATCTGTTTATTTCTGTCTGTATCTTTATCTTTATCTATCTATCTCTATATATATATATATATTTATCTATCTATCTATCTATCCATCTATCTATCTATCTATCTATATCTGTTTATTTCTGTCTGTATCTTTATCTTTATCTATCTATATATATATATTTATTTATTTATTTAGCTATCTATCAATCAATCAATCTATCTATCTATCTCTATCTGTCTCTATCTATCTCTATCTATTTATCTATCTCTCTATCTAGCTATTTAGCTATCTAGCTATTTATCTACCTATCCATCCATCCATCCATACATACATACATCCATTCATCTCTCTCTCTCTCTCTTTATATCTCTATATATATATATATATCCATATATCCATCTATCCATCTATCATTCTATCCATCCATCGAATCTATCCATCTTTCCATCCATCCATCTATCTATCACCATACTCCCAGTCAGGAGTCACTGCCGCCCAGGAGCACAGCAAATCGGCCTCATCGGCAGCTTGGTTCACATGTCACAGAGCTAAGATCAAGAACTGGAAAGTGACATCGGCTGTACAAAAACTCGCTCTTGGATGGGTAGTGCCACTGCTACCCGAATCTACTTGAGCCCAGTTTACCTTGAACACAAAATTCACCCAGTAGCTCATATAACTTCTGCAGCTAAGACTGCAGATGGCCCCTCCATTGCCCCATCGGGTCCAAGTCGCAAAGCCATACTTGCTCATTGCAGGCCGGGCCACGGTCCTGGTAAAGAAAGAGTTTGCGAACTGGAAAGCCTCCATATTTTTAATAGGTATACAGTATACCCAAAAACAACTAAAACATGCCAGTTTCCGTAGCTTTGTGCTACCAAAGGCTAACCCCTAATATAGTCGTTCCAAGAGGTGGATTTCACACGCCAAAGCATAAAACAGCAAGATTTCTTGGTTTGAGCCACTGGCATTTGCCCAACAAGTTCTTATTCTCTTCTTTTTGCATTGCTTTCAATATAATTTCAAAGAAATGCCAGCCACACCTACTGAGATTGGAAAGCAACAAAAAAACCTGAAACTTAAACCATCTATGGTTTCCATGCCCACTTACACCGCGCTTGGGCATATGCCAGTTCCCAATGCTTGAGAGCAGCTGAAAATCCCCATTCCTTACTGCACACAATGGGCAGCCGAGCACATCCACCTCCTCGTTTTGCATAGGATGACTTTCCATGCCATGCCGAAATCCCAATTTCAATCCAATCAAATGGTAAATGTTGATTTCTGGCTGGTGGTTTTGACCATCTTGAAAAATATTAGTCAATGGGAAGGATTATCCCATATATCATGGAAAACAAAAAATGTTCCAAACCACCAGCCAGATTTGAATATGCATAATCCACCTATTTTTGTTGCCCGGACTCCCCAACAATGGAACCCCAACAATCATCCCATCCACATCCCAGTGATCCCAACGATGGAGCCTCCGCACTGTGGGACACGCTGCAAGCGCCAAAAAAGAGGCCTTCCACCGCGTTGTTTCCGCGTGTCCCACATGTTGTTCTGCACGGGTCCTTTGGAGGAAACTGCTTGAGATGGAGATGTTATTTTCCTCCATGAAAGCTCAAAGGTGTAGGGATCTCAAAAAGTGAAACGTTTGTGCCGATCAGCCACAAGCTGATCGGGACTGACTGAATAACTCAAAGGTGACCTGCGCGCAGGGAATGCAAAGAGAGTGGCGCGTTTTTTTGGTAACACCATGGCCGTCACCCATCGAGTCGTGGAACAGTTGAAAGAACAACTGATTTTTTTTTGGTCCGCAACATATGTATGTATATATATATATATGTATATGTGTGTAAATCAGTTTTATATACTTATATATCAGGTTCCTAAGTTTCCTGGAAATGTTCCACTTGAACCCATTCTACCAACCATTCTGAACTCTCCAAGAATCACCCTGCTCCTCCGCAGCAAAGGAAGGCATGTTGGGGCCACCGGCGCAGGGAGCCTGTGCAAATCTGCGCCAAGGGCGTGCCGAATGATGATGACCCATGGAACTTGTGATTTTATATCAAAACTGGGTAACTTTCAAAATGTCTCAAGTAAACAAGAACAAATGGATTTATACTCAGCAATGATATGGGTAATGAACCAAGTCAATGGACTGAAAAAAGAGGAAACTTGAACTTTATATATATATAATATATATATATATATATATTATATAGGATATTCCATATGGTACTTATTTCTGCCGCTGCTCAAAAACACTAGAATTGTCACCGTTCTTGCGGAGAAACGCCGTTCCTGAAAATAAATGCCGTTGTGAGAAATTGTCAGCCCACGTGGTCGGGTATTTTCGCAGTTTGGTCGGGTATTTTCGCCGTTTGGTCGGGCATTTTTGCCGCTGAAAAACGGGCTTGGCAGCAATATATCAGAAGAAACTCTGGTTTGCCCAAAAAGTATTGGGCAAGAGGTAGAAATTAAGCCCACTTTACAAAAGGTTTAATATGTGTGTATATAACGGGAATGTAAAGTTTAAGTTTCCTGTGAGAGTATGCCCTGCAACCATGCAATCGGCGTGTAAATCCTCAGCAATGGAAACTTCATGAAACTTTTGGGGCTATGAAATTTACATCATTGTGAGTGGCCAAAAAACACATTTAGCCACGGAATCTTACATTTTGGATGAAAATTAGCTTAAGTACCCAAAATGGCATACCCTCAACTACAGAGGGACCTTGGGAATTCCATTGTAGACCCTAAAATCCTGGTCATGCCGTCATGCTGTATTCATTCATGGTCTCGGCTCTTCCAAATCTCTTCCATGTCAGAAAATGGATTCTGGAACAAAGTAAAAAAATGAATCAAATCGAAAAACCTATTTTTGCTCGACTGATTCCTATTTAAAAAAACTCAAGTTCAAGGTATCTAGAATGATCCCCCGTTGGGGTTGACAGGGACACTTTCCGAATTCTGACCTTTGAAAGTTTGGTTATGTGAGCCTTTTTGTGGCCTCCAAGATTCAACAAAAAAGGTCCTTGGTTTGGAATACAACCAAATGTCAAAATGAGGAACTTGCAAAAATATGCATTAATATGCCAACACAATAGCTTGAATCAATCTCCTGCATTTTGGTCGGCCAACATTCCTGTCTTCTGACAAAATGATTTCGAAATCACTTGGTGAAGTGATGAGCAACACGCAGTAATGTGCCAAAGAATCGTTCTGAATTAACATACCGTATTTGGATGTATTTGGTCGGGCAACCTGTTGATTGAATGAACATGAGCCTCAAAGTCATGTTTTATGCCATTGCCTCCAACCTGCATTGATCTGCAAGCCTCTTTTCACCTACCATCTCCAACCTTTCGATACCAACAACAATTTTTGTCCAACCAAGGCATTTGGAGGAAAACGGTGTCCTACATCATCTTCCCCAGGGTCAGTGCGTTTCAAACTCTTTTTAGAGCATAGGGTCTTAGAGGCAGCGATTCTAGACCACGCAAGTCTTGACGGGTGCTTGGTTTTGCTCTGATTTCTGCTTGCAGGACAATCTGAAAGTACTGCATGGAACGAACATCGAGCGCCATGCACCTATTATATAACATACCCCCTTTGATAGACAACTTTTGGAGAACAGAGGGGGAGGACGAGCGCCTTTTTGGGAACTTGTCATGATCTTGCCAGACAGTAGCGCAGTAAGCTTTTTTTGAAGAAGGTGAGGGCAAGGCAATTTCAAAACATGACTGGTCCACGCAACGTGCGCTTAACAAAAAAACACTGGGCAACTGTGATGCACTGTGTTAGTGACAACAGAAATGAAAACACATGAATGTTCAATGATTTTATGGCTTGTAAGGATATGATTTTATGATTTATGTAAGGGTATAATTTTACAACCCTCCAACATGTCATTTGTTTAGGTTCTATTTGATCACCGTCTGTCGCCATTGCTGCATACTTTTGTAGAAAGTTCTAAGATGCAGTGTCAAGGGGGTATGCTTCATCCAGAGGGTATCCTATATGACGTCCTTTACAGCACTGTATTGTTTTTTTTGTCCACGAATTTCCCCCAGTCTTACCAACCCATGCATAGGACATGTTGAAGGTCTGAAATGATAAGGCAAAAAAGTCTAAAATGGCATAGGCTGAGTCTAGACCTTCAACGTTCTGGTCCCTGGGCCCACTTGTTCTAGACCCTAAGTACTTAGTAAAGTACTTGAGGGTATAAAATGGTGGAGTTCAGGTTTAGGATCATGAAAATGGATAAGAATGGACCGAATCAACTGATTCTTTTAGTACAAAAAGATGACATATTTTGACCACAAAACAATCGCTCAACGATATTTAAAACATTTAAAAACCACATAAACCAAGAATTCCTGGAACGCCATGGTGGATTCACCCTCCTCGTCTCCAAGGCCATGGTGGATTCTACACATGGAGGATGTTGGTCGTAGCATTTCCACCGTGATCATCGTGAAATGCCTCGTGGAAATGCCTCGAACATTGGATGAATTCACCCCCAAAATCCGATAGCTAATCCGATTTCTGTCGTTTTTCACGGTGGTATGTGCTGAAAATATCTGAAAATGGCATTTCAGAAATGATGTTATAACCGCTATGAACTACAGTAAATCGTTTATACCGTAATCTGGTGAGAAAACAAATGCCATCGATTTAAAACATGTTGCAACAAATGGTTGCAATCAATTTAAAACATGCAGCAAATGGATGCGTCCTTCAGCCAATCAGCTACGGATGCTGGAGTCTCTCCCCATCTCTCCCCCTTCTGATTGACCACAGACACGGGCAGGTAGACAGCCGAGGTAGACTGTCAGAATGGCAGGGTTTGACCAGCATGGACTCAAAGTGCGCGGATATGACATGGAGCGACTTTTCGCATGAAAACAAAGGCGAAACCTTGGAAAACAAGGATGCCTCAAATAAGTCAAACATACAGATGTTTTACTATGTACTCTCTCTTTGCCCAATTTTAAAGGAGCTGCATGGTCAATTTCAAGACCACATTTTGCAGTCCAGTCCAATATCCTTCATCATCCTTCATCCTTCAGGCCAAAATTTGATCACATCAGAAATATCACAGCAAACGGCATAGCAGTGAGGGTATCACCGGCTGCCGGTTTCCACCCTGTGGACATAGGGCACTTGCTGACAGGATCGTCTAAGTCGATGCCACTGTCTGGGTCCTCGTAGTACGTAGCAAAGGCCGCTGCCTAAGAGTTGTCAGGCAGCGGTCAATTTTTGGCCAACAACCAACAAAAGGACAAAACATGATATGAAAATTGGCCAGAATATGTGTACTAATTACATATTACATGATATTACAGATAGTTGCATTGGTTAGTTGATGTTGGTTCATATTGGTTAGCTAAATGCTCAGTTCTCTAGTTGGGGATACGCCCATCATTCACATGGTGATTGTGTAAAATGTTGCGAAAACACATGTGAGCAATATGCACACACGCTGTAAACCCTTTCTGCTTGGTTGAGAGGAGTTCCAATATCGAATGAAAGGCATACGCAATAGTAACATCCATTTAACCCAATATTTTATTTAACCATGCAGTTTGTACAGCCGAATTAGCAATCTACCAGGAACTCTGCCTTTGGAAGCTGGATAAGGGATGCGAAAAAACAACTCACTACGGGCGGGAAACGGTAGCAGGATCACTTTGGAACACAGTCTGAAGCGCCACTTTGGAACACAGCGATTTTAGCCTCACTTTGGAACACAAAATGATACACATCATCAAAACAATGCCAACCACATAGACATGAGATTTACTGACAGGCGCACTACTTTGGAAGCCTGGCACGTTCCAAAGCGAGGTCAGGACCAAAAAAGGCCTCCTATGAAAATTATAGCCGTTAGAAAACCAAGCCTCTTCAAAATGCGCACCCTCACTCACTTGCGCACCCAGGAGCAAAATGTCACTCACTTGCGCACCCTGATCATCTCTCATTCATGTTCCAGGAGGGTGGGGTGGGGTGGGGCGGGGTAATAACGTTCATGTTCCTGTGCACGCACAGGCACAGCAACCTCATCATCTTTCTTGCTGTCCTGCAGACACAGGCATTGCTCTTTCATGATCAGTTACCGGTGGGGTGGGGTGGGGTGGGGTGTGATGACGATGATGCTGATTATGACGATGATGCTGCTGATGATGATGATGATGATGAAGATGAAGGTGTGATATATGTATATATATATATGTGGTGGTTGATAGATTCTAATACTCTCATGCTGCTAAAAGTGTTGTCAACATAGAGGTGTGTAACTATCAGATTATATTGAAAGGACATTGATAAAGCGCCACGTGGTTTTGGTTTAATGCTCGGGGATACGCGAAAACTGAACCAAGTTTGCATTCCACTATTAAACTAAACAAAGTGGCTTGACTGTCTTGCAATTACCGTGCATGCAAGTGGTCTCTGGACGACGGCACGTACGCAGGGCGCCCGCGAAATCGCAATACCACATAACACACGTGCCCACACACCCGACGCACACACACTCATTACCAACATTTACGCTACGGGTATATAACCCTTCACCGAACATAAAGAAACAGCAGGATCAGCGCGCTGCACCTTTACGTAATGGTGATGATGATGATTATGATGATGATGATGGTGATGATGATGATGATGTATGGCCTTAGACGGGGATGAAGAACGTGATGATCAGGCGCGTTCCAAAGCGATGCTTTTGAACGCATTCCAAAAGCGAGGGCCCAACCTGCTCCAGTGATATGAGTGCTGGGGATGCTCAAGTTGAAATCTGAGCGACTTCAGGACCGTCTCACTGTCTCACATAAACCTGCTTCAATCTTCTGGTATTGTACCACCATAACTATTGACAATCACAATGTTTTTTGTCTGGCAAATCCTTCTAAATGGGACATGGCTTCCATGGCTAAACACTAAACACAAATCCAAGTCTTCAGAGGGAAAAATGCACAACGGCGGATGTTGTAGCCATGGGGCCACCAGGCATTTCGTCATGGAAAACAAGCGGACGATGGTATTGCCACTCATCTTCGCCTGGTAGGCGTCACAGCGCGTTTGCCCTCTTTGGATGGGATGAAGATTCGATGCGATTCTTGGGGCATATCACGTTGACAAAATGGAATGTGATAATGTGAAATGATCAGCCTTCATTGGGAAACTCTGGTTATGTTAGTTTTGGTTCAATATTAAATTGACAATTATTATAGCTATTGACATGACATCATGCGAGCAATTCGTCCGTTGGCTTCCAAGTTTTGAATATGTTTCCAACCAGGTAGCCGTAGCTCTGGCATGTCGGTACTCGGATGGTCTCGGCTGTTCCTGTTTTGCTCAATAGCATCATGATAGGTCAAAAATGGTCAAAAACCCAACGGAACATCGAAGGCAGAACAGTTTTCACATAACATGCCCACGATTTTGCTGTGAAAACGAGGCAAAATAAGTGACCAGATGTTGATGATGTTGTACCAATTTATATCGCCAATCAACCCCTGCCATTGCAAAAAAAAACGTGCATCGATTGCGAACCAGCGCAGTCTGATTTTCAAACAACTCAGAGATTTGATGACAGCTATGGATCAGATCATCTCATCGATCAAAAAACCCAGATCCTCGATCCATTTTGGGTAGATCACGGTGAAAGCCCTGGTGGTTTTTTGCGATGTTTTGGTCAAAAAATGATATTGCAAAATCATTGAATTGAGAAGTTGTCTCAAACATACGGAATCCTCAAATCCCTATCCTAAATCCCCAGATTTGTGAAATATACCCTCTGGTTATTTAACATAGCCATGGAAAATGGTCCATTTATAGATGATTTTCCCATTAAAACCTCCATTTATAAGGGATGTTCCATGGCTATGTTAGTCATAACCAGATGGTACCCATGATTTTTGAATCCATTCACTAACCTGAATTAAGGCCATTTGGGAATGATTTCCCTTATTAACCATGATTTCCAGTGAGGTTTCAGTGAGGTCGTTATAATTTACCCAGATTTATATCCATGGAATCTCGTATACCGCGCCTTTGAGTCCACGTCTTGGTACCCGGCATCTTGATAGAACACTAAACTGCCACCGCGCACCTGGGAGCTGATGGGAGCTACAATGGAAAACAAAAAGAGAGGGACGAGAGAGAGATGAATACCCTCTGGTAAATTAACATAGACCCTGGCAGTTGTCGGGGTTGGAAGACTAGTTTCCATTCACAATTGATGATTTTCAGGGTCAACAAGTTTATTTGCCAGAGGGTATATTGAATATGGATACGGATATAGACCAGAACTCATACATCTGTGATAATGTGTGCAGCATGTGTAAACAATTCAACACATGACACATCGATGCCACGGCTGCCATGGTGGACGCACGAGGCGCAATGCCACAGGCAACACCCGCGAAATGTTTCATCCGACAGCGCCATTGAAGATACCTGCGCTGAAGGTCGACCCACGGATACCCCAATTTGCCTTTTGCGGTGAAAAATTGGGGAGCTACCATTTTAGTAGCAGATGATCACTTCAGGGGATCCTCCTGCGATTAATCAAGCAGTGTTTATTCCCAGAGGATCCATGGTGCTGGAATATTTACCTACATTGACCCCTAAAGTAATTTAAAATAATCCCAATGTAGGTAAATATTCCATACATGGATCCTTAGGGATTAAACTGGAGTTGACATTGTAGTGATTTGTCTTTCAACGCTGGGCACTCAAGAAACATCAGCAAACATCATCAACATTGGGTTCACTGCTGCCTTCATGTTGATCCGGCACGACAAAATATCATATACAACTGCAACAGGAGTGATAGATACACATCTAGACAAAACATGAAGGAAACAAAATACTAATAATTACTAATAATCAATGATGATGATTCTTACCATTTTTTGTCAGGGCCTCCAGAGGTTTTGCCCTACACTTCGCCAATGCTCATTGTCAATACCATTATCACATATTGTCATTTCATCATCATTTATTTAGCTATGGTATTGATCATTGGCATTACCATTAGAATTATATATTATAATATATTATAAATCATATATTACCATTGATCATATAGCAATTCAAATACCAATGGCAATATCATCTATTTACCCTCTGGTAAACGGGCTAAAATAACGAACTGGAAAATCACATTTTTTCATGGGAAACTTCACTATTTCTATGGGTCATGTTCTGAGAGGTCACTGGCGGACGCGCTCCAAGGGGCCATTAGCCATACCTGTCCGTTGCCGGAGTTGCGCTGGTTTTAACGTTACAAAAGAGGCATCAATGGTGATTACTTAATGATGATTAATGGTAACTAATGATTATTAATGGTGATTTTCATGGAACATGATCTACAAATCTAGGTCAATCTTAGATTATCCTCCAGTACCCTCTGGTAATTTGTTACATGCCTATTGAATTTGGTGATTTATAGTGGATTTAGACATTGAAACTAGGTGATTTTCCAGAGTGATGTAAACGTTTACTGGAGGGTATATCATCTATGGATATCCATGGGTCTGAAGTTTGTTTTTTTTGAGGGGGGAATGGCCTTAGCTGATGGTGACTCATTGATAGGATGGATGCTGAAGTGACATATTGAATGGGATTTACTCGCCGGCGTCCAAAAAAACCGTGGCTGGTTCGCTGCTGGGTTAAATCCCCGAACGAGCAATCTGGAGGTTTAGTTCGCTGGGAAACTCGAATCTGGTTGGTGGTGCAATGTGCGCATCTAGAAAAGTATGAAAGTCAATGGGAAGGATGACATCCCATATATTATGGAAAAAATAAAAACATGTTCCAAACCACCAATCAGCATTTGGTTTTCCACTGATTGCCCAACTCATGGATGAAAGGAAGATCAGGGATCCAAAGATCCAAAATGTCTACCAAACCAGGACCTTCACCTCAAGAGTTGTCCTTCAAATGCTGGAGGCTCCAACCGTCAAGCGGGCCCAACTTAGTTTCATCCCCATAGAACTGTCTTTCTTGGAGGTTTTTGACGCTGCTCATATATTTATTGCATGCAGGCTCTTGACATCTACTTACGTGTTTTTCTCCTCCTGCCGTTTAGTTCTGAACCATTTATATATAGGGTGAATGGTAAATAACTACTTCGTGATACGGGTGTCTGAAAAATGCTGAAAAATGTGGAATCATATCCTCAAACTGATCTGGTTGGTGGTTTCAACCCCTCTGAAAAATATGAGTTCGTCAGTTGAGATGATTATTCCCAAGATATGGAACAATAAAAAATGGATAAACATGTTCCAAACCACCAACCAGTATATAGATCTATTAAGTCAATATTAAGATATACTAAGTCCCAGCAAAACCAATTAATTAAGTCCCTATTGCTGATGGTTTAAATGTTCCAGTCACCACCAACCAATGATCATTTTCATTGGGAAACCGATCACATTCGGGGCACCCCTCGAACATCCCTCCGCTAGTCCGCCTACCAGCGCCGCATCACAGCTGGGCCATGCTGGTAGTGATCCCGCCTGGCGAAAGGGGTTGAAATCGACTGAACATGAACCCAGTCGAAGCCACTACCCTCTGGTAATTTAACATAACTATGGAAAATCAATGAAAATCACCATTTGTAACGGGTAAATCCACTATAAATGGCCATTTTCAATAGCTATGTCTGTTTACCAGAGGGTAATGGCATAAAAACCAAAATAAATCATCCCCAAAATGTCATCATAAATGGATATACATGTTTTGTTTTTTTTTACATGGTTAAAGCATCCCCAAATGGTAGGTTTATTAGTGGGTTGCCCACATTAGTCACACCTAGTCACATCCAGTCACATCTAAAAATGTCACTACCAGTTGGTGGTCGTCTTTGACAGCTGAAACCTTTGGTTTTTGACGCACTCAAGTTCAAAATAACGCCCGTTGCGGCATGGGACTAGCCAACTAGTTGGGAAGCATCCCCCAGTCTGATTGAACATGTTGATCAACACCCCAAAGACCCAAAGGGACTGAAACCATCGGGTGCCAAAATGTACCAAATTCTCAACTGCTCACATTCATTTTGGAGATGAAATCTGACATACTCTTGAGGTCATTTGGGCCAACGGTGTTCGCGATCGCTGCCAACTTTTCGAACTGGCGTAGCTCGCAGCGCAGTTTTTCTGGTGAAACCAATGCTGACAACTGACAACGAACGTTTCAGCCCCTTTAAGCAATGATATCTACCCTCTGGTAAACATACAAAAAACTATTGAAAATTGCCATTAGTTGATTTACTATGATTTACCCATTAAAAATGGTGATGTTCAATAGTTAAATTACCAGAAGGTGTCTAATTCTGTATGATGTGTAGTATGCCCAAATGATATGGTGAAAGCTGCAATCCTTGGAGGATCCAAAGCCCAGGATGATTTCTACCAGGGACCGACCTCTGCTGAGGCATGCTGCTCTCAGTCCTTTCTGCACGCGCCGATGAGCCATTCCATACCCTCTTGCCTGAGATTCCATGGCGAATGTCAAGTCCTAAGATGTCCTAGCACTTGAAGATACTGGAAGGAGAAAGGGATGGTCAAACTCACGGAGATCTAGAAGAACAATCAATATAAGGCCATATTTTCTGGGGATATTCCCTTAGGCCTTATATATGGTAGGTACCTCCAATTTATGTTATCACCTCGCCAGGCTGCAATCCGTCACCCTCCTTCGCGCTGCAGGCTTGGATTTGCCAAATGCGGTCACCAATGGCTTCCTGGTCGCCACGAATACGGCTTAAAACGTGGAGGTCAAGATACGGCGATGGCTAGAGAGGCCTCCATGAATCCCCCTAGTAGGGTCACCACGGCTTGAATCCCCAGTGTTCCACATGTGGTCAAGGCTGCCAAGGCTCTAAGTTCAATACTGATGCGATTTCGGAGGCGGGCGAGGCACTCATTAAGTCCTGCTTGTTGGCGAAGACCTGCGATAGTGAATCCAAAGCCGCGCTGCGATACCGGAACTGCCCCTTAGATATCTAGGTTAGGTTTAAAATTATGATACCAGGAACTACCATTTATGGTGTGAAATGTGTAACATGTGTAAGTAGTTAGTTTGTTGAATGGGGGTATAGACCAACATGGACAACCTTATCTCTTGGGAACCTTCCATGAGATCGTGAGCACCAACACAAGGGCACGAGGGAAGATTATGGAAGATTCCAGTATGGCAAAGAAACACCAAAGGTAAACCCATCATGTCAACCCCCATTGAATAACGCCCAAATTCTGGAGGTTGGGAATGAACCACTAGTTCATCAGTCAGATTCATGGTTTGGTAAAGTCATAGTGAAACCATAGTAACACCATAGTAAAACCATGTTAGAAAAAACGAACAACCATAGTAAAACCATAGTAGAGCCATAGTAAAACCATAGAACAACAATAGTATCATCATAGTAACGCCATAGTGAAAAAATAACAACACCATAGTAACACCATAGTAAAACCATAGTAGAAACATAGAAAAACACATCTTTAAACCATAGTAATACCAACGTAAAACCAAAGAAAAACCATAGAACAACAATAGTAAAACCATAGTAAAACCATAGTAACACCATAGTAGAACCATAGGAAAAAAAAACATTAAGCAAACCAAAGTAAAACCATAGAAACCCAATAGAAAAAAAACATAGTAAAGCCATAGAACAACGACATAGAAAAGCCATAGAAGAACAAAGTCATGCCGCCCGAAATGACGCGGGAGTTTTCACTTTGGTCTTCAATAATCAATTCCTTGCAATCAGAAACATCATGATCATGCCAACTAACTTCTTTTTTCTCTGCTGTCTGTTCTGCTGGTCAAACCATTTCTTCAAGTGTTCCAAAACTTGTTCTGTGCAAGTGCAAGAGAAGATCTTGTAGCGTAGCGTCAGTTTGCTGTGCAAGTCAATGAAGAAGTGGATAAAGAACGTTGTTGCGCCCCACCCACCACCCCGGTGTTAGCAAAAAAACAATAACAGTAATAGTAAAATCACAGTAGAACCTTAGTAGAACATGTAGAACCATAGAAAAAAACATAGTAAAACCATGGTAGAAAAACACATAGAACAAGCATATTAAAACCATACTAAGACCATAGAAAACCATAGTAAAACAAAACCAGCGTAAAACCATAGTAGGAAAAATGAAAAAAAAACATAGAACAACCATAGTACTAGCATAGTAGTAAAACCATAGTAAATGAAAAAAACAGAGGAACACATAGTAAAACCAAGGCAAAACGATAGTAAAACCATAGTAAGACCATAGTAAGACCATAGAAAACCATCGTAAAACCATAGCAAATGAACAACCAGAGAAAAACAAATAATTACTAAAACCAAGGCAAAACCATAGTAATAAAACCATAGTACAACCAGCAAAACCATAGGAAAACCATAGAGAAACCATAGTAAAACCATAGCAAAACCATAGTAAAACCATAGTAGAGCCATAGATTATAGTATAACCCAAGATATTGGTTGTATGATGACTGGCTTTGCTCACTGATTCCACTGATCGCCAAGTGACGAGCATCGGAATGCCTCCGAGCTTGTCCTGTCCGGGAGATCCTTTGGGGATCACAAAATCCACCTGCTTTGGAAGAATGAATCACTCAATGGGAATTTCAGGATCCTAAAATGGAGGTACGTTAGTACCATACTATAAGGCCATATTTTCTGGGGATATTCCCTGAAATTTAGGCCTTACATAGGCCTTATATATATGGTAGGTACCTCCAATTTTTGGTTCCTGAAATGGCTATTGAATCACCCTCTGGTAAGCTATCATGACTATGGAAAATACCACCACGTTTGAGAAGCAATTCAACCATTATTTGCTGTGGAAAATCACTTCAACAAGTCTTCGCATGACAAAAGCACGACTGGTCCATGTGAGATTTCCCGGGAGTAATGCCTTTGAGCGACCCAACCTGGCACAGGTCAGAATTTCCGAATTTGATTCGACGTGATCATGGTGACAACAGTATGTAGGACAGTGCTTGGTGAATGATGATGATGATGGTGATGATGATGATGATGATGATGGGATGCTGGGATGCTGGGATGCTGGGATGCTGGGATGATGCTGTTGGTGAGTTATTAGTAGAAAAAGGATATAGATCCTTTGGTCCTCTGACCGGGCAGGGACATGTTGCAATGATTCCAAGCCTGGGGGAACATTCTGCTTACAGTCATCCCATGGTACCCCCTAACCCATCTGTCCTCCCTACACGAATTAGCATTTTTGTACGATCACTATCACCATTCTTCAGCTTCATCATAGTTTGTGCCAATCAAAAGTCCCGTTTTTTTCGTTGTTCTCTCTCTCTCTATATATATATGCGGAGATCGGATCCAATTCTATCCAAGGCTACCGAGGGGTAAACAACATGTATGTATGCAATGTATATGTATAATATGTCATGTTATGTTCTCTGAAATTGTGTTCCGTCATGTTACGCAATGCAATGCAATATAGTTTACAGCATGTCAGTATGCTTCTGTATGTGCATAAAAGGTCATCATGTGTGCCAAATCCTTAACAACTTGACTTTGGGAGAGAGCCATGCGAATATGACCCTGGGACACAGGGTTCCGTCATCACATGGTGGGAAATCTGCAAAAGTTAGGTTTTCCTTCTGATTTCTCTTCTGGTATTTAAAATTATTGGTGTCGCAAATCTCTTTTTTCAAACAACAAAAAGTCTGAGAAGGGATGATGCTGGGCATGTTCTCTTCCATCTCTCCTCCTCCCGTTGAATTCACAGATTTTCCCGTATTTTACCCATTTAAAATCGGGTGTGAAATAGTTTTAGGATTTTTTTTTTGAGCAGGTTTGGGATTTTTTTTTGGATTTCTTGGCTGATACCATTTGCCTAGTGTTTGCAACGGTTTGGAACTTGAATTTGTCATTTTGCATGGTATTTGCCACATTTGGGCATGTTCACCTTCCATTTTGCATGGGATTTACTACATGTGGGCATGTTCA
>Ga0126342_10001206_pt1 | contig 35045 bp, 35 predicted proteins | sample Cyp1metagenome_FD_92528 | JGI IMG/M metagenome (GOLD analysis project Ga0126342, IMG submission 92528) | Coral microbial communities from Lord Howe Island, Old Settlement Bay, Australia - Cyphastrea 1 metagenome | ecosystem: Host-associated > Invertebrates > Cnidaria > Coral ...
AATATAGTTTAGGCTGCTACTAAATGGCTTTGATCTTGATTTGAATGGATTACGCGCTCCGGAGCGCGTCATTATTACGCGCTCCGGAGCGCGTAATTGACTTCAGTAGTTAAGAGTGTTGAAAAAAGTGCGTTTCATTTAAATATATGGGATCAGCATACGAGACAATAGCTCAGGCTGGTACTAAATGGCTTTGAACTTTATTTGAATGGATTACGCGCTCCGGAGCGCGTCATTGTTACGCGCTCCGGAGCGCGTCATTTTTACGCGCTCTGGAGCGCGTTATTGACTTCAATATTTAAATGTGTTGAAAAAAGTGCGTTTCATTGGGTCACTATACAAGACAATAGTTTAGGCTGCTACAGAAAAATTGAGCCAAATTCCAACAGTTAAAAGTGATTTTCTGAATGATATCAAATGGAGCTTTTGGACGACCCTGAGTAAGTAAATACGAGTATTTGATTCTCATATATTATTTTCAAGTATCATTACAATCAATTACGTATTACTATTAATTATTATTAGTTTTTTTTACATTATCACCATTTATTAATATTATTAGTATCTAACACAAAATGTAAAACACCAATGGTATATTTATATTCTTGCTATACTACTATAATCAGTATGTTTATGATCAATTACCATTATTAATGTTATAATACATTATCATCATACAGTATATTATTAATATATGACACTAAACATACATAATCATATCATTGTATCATTATAACAATATTGTCATATATTATCAAATGGTAATCATACATATTATCAGTATACAGTATAAATATACGGTTACATGTTAAATGAATTTAAATGATACATTGTGATACATATTGTTTTTAGTTTGTAACACTCAGGTGGCAAAAAAAACATCACCCCAACATGGCGACTTTGTCTAACATCGGGCGGCTTTTCACGAAGCGTTTCAGCTGCATGGCGCCGCCCGGGCGGATCTCCTGACGCTGAGCCTATTAGTATAGCTGCTATGAAAAAAGACATGGAAACACTATGGAAAAAAAAAGAAAAACCATGAAAAAACATGGGAAAACCATGGAAAAAAAAACATGAAAAACAATGAGAAACCCACTATTGTTCATGGACAAAATCATGGATAAATCACGGATAAATCATCTATTGAATCTATTTCTATGAATCATTTTTCATAGCGACATGTTAAATAACCAGGTTGGGTAGTTGTCGGAATGCTATCAAAATGTGCAAGCCTGATGAAGAAAGCCACTACCCATCCCGAACCTCAGTTATCCCAGTGGCAAACTGGAATATAATGGAAATACACTTCCTTATATCCAATGGTCCTGGAAGTAGGGTACCGTTCCGAAACCATGCTCGTTTTGCTGAAGATACCGTCATGTTCATGTCAAAAAAGGGGAGGAACGTCATATTTTCCAGATGCTACGGTGCTTCACTCAGTAACCGAAGGCCATGCAAAAATGTGTTGGGAAAACGAACCATGTCCCTTCGGAATATGGCAAAACGGTTCCAAATCGAGATTGCCTAGGCACATGAGCGAATCGAATCCAACAGTCACGTGAACATAACGTGTATAATGTCAAGTAATCAACTTTGCACATGAATTTGTCTTAAAATGGTACTTAGATGGGCCATGGGGTTAGCTTTATAATCGGTTAATAAATACATTATACTTGGGACATCTTGGGACTTTGTAGTTTGTAACCCAGTTACCAACTAGGAATCGAGTTTTTCCCATGGCCCTCCAAATGCTATTCCAATTTACGACTTTGGGTGAGACAAAGCCACACAGATCGTTTCCCCACGTTCTCCTCTTCCCACTCTTCCAGTTCAATCGTTTCCGCTTCGCGCCTCAAAGATGCTGGAACAGACTGCATGAACATATGTATAAAGGAATTATAGTCATCCTGGAGTAGATAGAATATAGAAATTTCAGAAAATCCCATATGCTATCATGGGAAAATATTTGAAAATCCTAGATTCTATCTACTTCAGGATGATGATTAACATGATCTCCCTCCCAGTGAATTATGAAACAACTGGAATGGTGAAGGAAAGCAGGTCAGGTCGAAGCGACAATAAAACCCATGACAAAAAACACAGGTACTTCATGATATGTCCTACTTACTTGTCCTACTCATTAAAAAATACTACCCTCTGGTTATTTAACATAGCCATGGAAAATGGTCCGTTTATAGATGGTTTACCTATTAAAAATATTTAAAAATGGTGATTTTCCATGGATATGTTAGTCATAACCAGATGGTAAGTCCCATGGCTCCAATCATCAACGACAACGGGAACAGGACGAATCGGCACGGGCGACCTCGACTGCTTCGCATCCTTTCCTTCGGACAGGTCCCCGAAGAGATCTCTAGCAGTGACAGTTTGAATGACTGGCTATGACAAGACCCACAGTAGACAGATTTTCTCACCCCACAAAAAACAGCTATAGCAGCTATAGCAGCTATAGCAGCTAATTTGGATGGTGGCTTGGATGGTTTTTGGATGTTTCATTTAAGCGGACACTTGCAGTGAAAAAAAACTGCAAGCCCACTTTGATGCCCCGCGTGGCGCATGGCTCCTTTATCTCCTTTGGAATTTTTGCCCTTGGCCTTCGCTGACCTCAGGGAGACTTTGGGGCAGGTTGGTGGTTGACCTACCCTCTGAAAAATATGAGGTCGTCAGTTGGGATGATGATCCCATATATTATGGAAACATATGGAAACATAAAAAATGTTTGAAACCACCAACCAGTGATGCATGCAGTCATGCCTATATCTCTATCTGCATACATATTGATATTACTTATTTCTGTGCATGTGAGGGGTGTGCATGACCGCGACTATTCACTATTACCAAGGGAATTCTGCGAAACATGACAATGTCAACATCCATCACTATCATCATACATAAATCTTGAGCAGTCATTTGCACAGAAATTCGAGTTTATAATCATGATCAATTGGCTGATGGACCGATGTGCATGGAATCATTACCAATATTCGCTTTTAAGATATGTCTAGTTGAATGTTTTATTTCCAAGAGATTCTCTTCTAGTTGTGTTGAAGAAACAATCTACCAGCATATGCGAGCCGGGACTCAAAAACAAACCTCTAATTAATGTTCAAATAGGATCCCAATAGACATGCAACAACATTCAGTTGCTGATGTGATGTCGCCACAAATGGCTCTCCAAGGCCCTTGCACTCCTAGCACTCCGAGCATTCCTGGCATATGCTCTCAGGCCGCGACTTCTCATCTCCAGATGTGGGTGGAGCTACCGTGGCTGTGGATGGCTTGGCCACATATCCTTTCTTGCCCAATAGCAGCAAAAACCTGGCCGTTTCAGCCACAAGAAGGTGCCCCCCCAGATGTGTGCCGGAAACCCTGTTTTGGATGGGGACATCATCCAACATCTGCAAATGGACATATCCATCACTCGGATTCACTCGGCCCAATGAAAAACACGCAACAAAGGCAATTGAACATGTTTGACGGAACTTCACTTTCTGGCATGATTTTCATCCTCCAAGCCTATTCTTTTAGGTTTTCAGGGTCCTAGTGACGGCTCGATCACCATATCCAAGAGGAAGCCGCACCAAATTCCTTAGCAACAAATGGTGGCTACGTCCAAGAACACAATATATAACCAGGGTGGTGGATTCAGTACATAATGACATACCTTGCCCAGCCAAACCGCAAGAAAACAAGAACTCAACTCCAAACCTCGCAGATCAGCAACTTTGTGGAATCGTGCGCATTTTTTCTGATCTTGGAACAATACATTGACATCCTTTGTGAAAGGACGAAAACAACAACATCATTAAATATCATGAACATCAACATGATCCCAAAAAACAGATTGAATAAAGGCAATAGCATTCTAAGGTTCTAAAGACATCCTGTATAGTCCAACCATGTCCAAAATATATATATATATAATATATATATATGTATATATGTTTCATACTGTTCAGCTAACTTACTTCAAAACATATTTACATGTTTCCAAGGATGTCCAAGGTATTTGGCAGGTTGAGGTATATTGGCCATATATTGGCCATAGTTGGCCACATATCCTCATTATTCCTCATTTCATTATGGCTAGATCATGGTTAAATCAGCACTGTTGATGGTAAAACTCAAAACATTATGGTAAATCCCATGAATAGTCATGAAATCCAGTTCATTCCAGTTCTTACTACATTTTTTCATGATAACTTCCTTGACTTCCAGATTTTGATGGTCAAAGCCATCATTTGTTCATGGTGAACTCCTCGAGATCGGGGATGCAGCTGGGTCTCCACAGGCGACGGAGACGATGGGGCCGCATATCAACACCAAGCGTGACATCTTTCCGGAGAAGTGCGATGCCTGGGCGATCCAAAGCTTGCGAATCTGGGATTTATCTGTGATTTTGGGCTTTGGGAAGTTGCTTCTTGACAGGATAAGTTGATTTTGGCTTCATAATGCGTATATATATATATGTATATATGCGTGTGTGTGTGTGTACATATCCAGGGAGTTTAAGGGAACATGCGCAGGAAACTCCAAAATTTGGCAAATGTTCCCTCAGATTTCCTGCCGGATTGGTAAGTCCATAGTTTCCTTCAGATATTCTTTCCCATTGTCCACAGTTGAACTTTAGATGTTTAGCGGGATATCATAATAATCTGTGAACAAAAATGCATCTGGCTAGGGCTACGCTACGACCCATCCGGATGGGGCTTAGCAAGTGGTGGATGTTGTGAGTCATTGTTTATTGCTCAAGTAGATCCAACAGTTCGAATCCACATGCGGCAACCAGTTGTTGGTGTCAACCTTGGTAAAACATATGTAAACAAAAACAAAAACATAAGTTGTTTTTTGTTTGTGGACCGCGATGCAAAACAAAGCAGGAAGATGAGACAAAGTTCAAAACATGTTCAAATCAATAAGCCAAGATGAATCCCATAGCGTATGTCAAACACCCTATATCCTCCACCATCAGCATCACCTGCGACTGTCTTAATCCAACTGAAGTCGGGAGTGATTGCTGGGCTCATCCAAAGCATCACTGGAATACATCGATGCAACTCGTTTACACACATTTAATCCCTTCACAATCCCTTCCCCCCTAATTATTCTAAAGACCCATCGGGAAAAACTGGCCTAGGATTGTTTTGGTGGCATCTAAAGTTCGGGGGCTCATCATCAATCCCCTGACTTCAGCTGGCTCAACCCTACCCTGAGCTTCGTGACAATGAAACCATAGAGGCACATGAAGTAGAAACCTCAGCCCAGCTGTGAGTCGAGAAACTGCATGAAGAAATGCTGCAAAGGTTGGAAATGCTTGGAAGATCACCATGACACTTGTGAGATCTAACTTTCCCAACTACTTTCATCCATTGAGTGGTGAAGAATCGATCGCAAACAAATCACCCGCAGACCCCACGCACTGCCCGATGGCGCCATGGGATTTTCCCCGAGTCAAGCGACCGTTGTTGCGATTGAAGATGCAAACCAATCCGCCAAGCAAAACATAATCCAAGGGCATACCCAAGTGAGAGGCCTCAGAAAAAACGGCCTGAGTTTTGGTGGTGACAATTCAATTCACAGCAGTGTTACTGTCGGACGCAGTAGCTAGCACCTTCAGCAGCTTGGGAAAGAGAACATGTAGCATCTTTCTGAGCAAATTTGTTCTAAATATAGGAGCCGGTTGCTACAACACTGTGATCTGCGTAAGGTCTCCCATACATAGATTCTGTGGAAGACAGCAGCGTCACAGTTTCTTTCTCTTGCAGTTCCGATCAATGTGGCTGTTGTTAATTGTCATATAACTATATATCATATAATAAGTATATAAACAATAAATATGTGACAATTAACACCAGCATTAATTAAGTATTTGTCATATAACCAATGTGTTTATATATGGTTATCGTTTCACTTCTCACGTGTACTCACGTGACTCCACCCTTCGTTCAAAATTTGCGAATCTCTCTGCCATTATTGTTTGGACTTGTGGGACACATCATTCTCACAGTCTATCACCTGCATTTGCCAATGAAGCCCCCTCAAAATGTCTACTCCAACAGGAACAAGACACCATCCAGCGCACCAATTCTGTAGTTCTCCATGCCACACACTTTTTGGTGGGGTGGGCGCAAGGAGTCAGGCGTGAGAACCCCGTAAATCATAAATCACTATAACATTGCCAAAAACATGATTCCCTGCAAAAACTAGTATACCGTCCATTCATGGATTCATGGCAAAAAACATTTGCTAAAGTACATGCTTGACTGCTTGACAAAGAAAAAAAAGGTACCGATTGGAACTACCCTTCTGTTGTCAAATGTGGCAATCGGAAATCCCATACCAATGGACGTTTTAATGGGAAATTCGTCTTTTTGTATGGGGGATAGATATGCAAAAAAGCCACGTACCCGTTTCCCCCAGCTCCAGCAAGACGCGTAAATCTTGGGGTTGGCAGGCTGATGCTCGGCCACCGAGTCCACCAAGGGGTTGCCTTCCGTTTATCCAAGGTGATTCGGAAAACGTCGTGTTTAGATATGGTTTTGAAGAACTGTTGGCTACCCACAGGAAAAATCCCAAACCATCCCATCAAACGAAGCGATAGTTGTACCTGCAACAAGCCTCATCTAAAAAATGTTGATCTTCTTGTACAGTAAGAACGCTGCTGGCATGTGGCTGTCCGGATTATTGTGGCCACAATCAAGAAACTCTGGATGTGTGCAACAATTCAAATCATACGAGCCCCAGTACTAGTTCCATCTCACATTTTCTACACTGTAACTCGGCGCCGTTGTTGGAACGGCCAGCGATCGCTGTATTCCAAAATTGGGGAGACCACAGCTTTGACTTTGGGCAACCAATTTTTGGAGCGACCAAAAGTTCTGACCCATACACAATTGCCAGCCACCCCAAAAATCTACCACCTTCTTTTCGTTCAAAAAAACCGACTCCATAGAGCCGCAGGGGATACCACTTAGTTAGTTGTAGGGTACGTAGATGGACGATGTTTCTTTCATTGATGAATGCAAGCAAGGCGGCTTTGTGCCCATGAAAACAACTTTCCGTCATCTTGCTGCTCAAAGTATACCATACCCCTTCTGTTGACTTCTCTCCAAAGAACTTGACTTGTTAAAAAAAAAACGGAGCTTACATGTCGTCTTAGTGTGAAATCATCAGCACAGGCCACAAGCCGAACCTGTCTTGGTGTGTTTCACGAATAGACCTCGGCAATGGTCAAGTCATGAGCCACCGTAGTATTATTTGCTGAACAAAAGCATGATGATCCAATGATGATCCAAAAACATCCTCTCAAACATTCTCAAACACTGTGCCCATCCGATCCCACCCCGAATCAACGGCCAGCGTATCTGCCCCTTGCCCTTTTTCAGCGGCGGCCCGGATCGCAGCTTGCAGCTTGCAAGGCAGGTAATCCCTTGGGCCTAGGGAAATTAAGAACTGCTTTAAAGACTTACAAAAAAGAATCATACGTATTCATATGGACATTGTATGACATTGTATGACATTGTTACATATATATCATATTGTGTATATACTGATATGTCATGACTATATAAGAAAAAACATGATTCCAATTCCCACACTCTCTCTCTCTCTCTGCATCATTGATGAGGTCGGCCAGGGCTGTCACTGTTTGCCCAAGAAGTCGATGGTTTCTGCTTGAGTTTCACCTCATGCCTGCCATGCCCGCCATGCCCGCCATGCCCCATCTGTTGCTTGGAGCTTCAGCACCACGGCAGCCTGCAACTTCTGCAACTTCGAAGCTAACTGGTCGGATAGCCCGTTGAAATGCCTGTAGCCAGGGCTGGTGGGCTGACCGTCAGTTCGACCATGGGCAGAACTCCACATGTTTAGGGAAAGTGACCTTCTAACCACCTGGCAGGGGATGATATTGTGTACTGATTCCGCTTATTCACAAATATGACCACTGATGCTATTGTGATTCCAATCTTTGCACATCTTCCAAACATCCCCACAACACATCTGTCCCGGTGTCTCCCCAGGGCCGCCTCCAAACTCCTCCCGTTGGATCACCTCTTTCATCACTTGCCTTGGTGCGAACGCTGTGTTTCAGGCAGGCTATGAGGCCATATTCTGTCGAACAAGCGATCTATTTAAAATCATATATATATATATAGGTGTGTGTATGTGCATATGTGTGTATATATATAATATTATATATATATGTGTGTGTGTGTCCTCCTGTCCATCTGCGTACTTTCTCTCTACATACATAAAGACCACAAGATAAATATAGATCAGTGAATATGTATATTTTAAAAATATTTATATAAACTACGTATTCATCCCTGGGTCAGAACAGATTAACAGGCTGCTGCCCTACCGGTTCTTGGAGTTTCCTTCCAGGCATTCATCAGTATTCATGAACAATGCATCCCAGGGGGCAGAAAACGAGCATTGTAACCAAGTATAAAAGCTAATAAAGGTTAATAAAGGATGAATCCTTCCACATTTGTGGGCACATCTCGATATTCTCAACTTATCCGATCAGAGTCATGGTGAAATGATGATAATGATGAGCATACATCATGAGCAAAGCAGAGAGAGTTGTGACCACTACCGATGGTATCAAATTGTTGGATTCAGAACAATACAAATTACATATCGTGGTAAAATATCAAACATGCCATGTGAAATTCAGGTTGCTGAAATGACTGGAAGTCCAGTAGCGCAAAGAGTTCATCCGTGACCACTTCGCAACCTGAGATTCACATCTGACCGTCAAATATGGTCAAATGATCTGTGAAAAAATCCCCAGGCCCAACACTCACATTTGAATGTGCCTGGGGCAGCATACTGAATCATACACGGCAAATCCACTGCGCGGCATTGTCAAAATGAGCATCTACACAGGACATGCTGAGCCATGCTGAACCATGCTGAAACATAATGTCAATCAGAATGGATTGGCCCGGATTGTGCCCCTGGCATCAGCAGGCATCCAAGCAACTGGCAGAGGTGTACCTAAGAAGCGAAGGACACGGCATAACAATACATGGAGCACCATACCTGTACTGGTGAATGTATGGCATGTTCACCTTCTCAAGTAATTATATGAAACGAACAGGCATTTAGGAGAGGCTTGACGCCCAACGGTCGCCACCCTGGCACTCTCAACCTTCACTATGGGGGTGGTTTTTTTTCGGTGCCGGATCATACAACAGGGTGACCTTCCAGTTACAATAACCACAGAATCAGTTGGCTCATAGTTTGCAGCCCTTGTTAGTTTATATGATCGTCAAACGCCTACTATTCCCAAGGCCAGGTGGGGGCCGACCAAGCTGCAAATCCTCTGAGTTCTTGGCCTCTTTCAATGCAGCTTCCAACATTTGCAAAGAACTATCCTGACAAACTGAGCTGGCAACAGCTGTGTCAATAACATGCAGACACACTGATACATCATTAGATGATATATTATATATATATTAACATATATGATAATTATATATATATGCACCACCAGACGGTAAATATAAATATACATATATATATACATATCATATCATGCACAATAGAAGTTTATCCGCCAATTTCACTGTCTACTACATCTTTCCCGGTCCAAGCTCATGTCCAATCTATCCTATCTGCTCACAAGTTCTGGGCCATGCAGTGCTTCAGTCCTGATAGACTGAACAAAAGTCAGCATTGCCAAGGGATTTTCTCGTGCGATTCATTTTCAAGCAACAAGTAGGGCTAATTATCCGTGTCTTGGTCTTTGAAGCCCTTTAGTCTTGGGTTTAGATGCGTTTAGTCTGCCACGCATAATTATTCAATATCTGCTAAGTTGAACATGTCCACATGTTGTGTTTTGTTTGTGTTCCCCTGCTTCGAGCCACACCCGTTGGGGGTTGTCTCCACATTTTTTTTGCCCCAAATAATTGCCATGGCCTATAACAACCAGTTCCACATTCAAAACAGCTATGTGCTGGTATACCCCCCTGTTTGAGCAATCCCAATTGCTCGACCCATTAGATCCAAAATATTCTTGGTATATACAACTTGATATATCCAATGATGTCCCATTTGTTCAATGGCCATTCCAGGAAACCAAATTGGAGGTACCTACCATATATAAGGCCTATGTAAGGACATACCCCCAAAATATGGCCTTAATTATATGGTACAGTGCTTCCATTTTAAGATCCTGGATTTCCCGTTGATTTGTGGGACATGTCTTCACGTTCCTGATCCATGCAATGCATCAGCACTTGTCAAGGGTCGTGGCTACGAAGAAATGCCTCCAGAAAGTCCTGCGGCTTATGAGCAGTTCGCTATAGAAAGTTGATGAATATGATCATTTTTTTCATAGGGACATATACTTTCATGGGTAATTTTCAATGGCAAACGGTCTCAAATTACCAGAGAGTATATCAATATTCGTCTTACATTCCATCAAATCCACCATTGTTGGTGGTTGCATCACCATATTTGTTCATGTTCAGTAATCTCCAAATTGTAGGTATATATTCCTGTTATGGATTCTAGTCTCCAATTTTAAGCAGTCATCCCAGCCATCCCTTGGGGTCACTAAACTGTATCATCAACATGGCTTGGCTAGTGGTCGTTTCTCATCTGCCAGCTTTTCCCGTTTGCTCCGTAATGACCTATGAACCTGGGAGAATAACTATAAGCTTTGGCACTTGGGAGATCTTGAAGTTAAGAGTCATCAATCATTGTGGACAACCACAGCTACTCATATGCGTTGTGAACTTGACAACTGACCATGGAACATATTTGAGCTGCGAACCATATTTGTTACATAACGCAATTGACGGGGTGTTCCTACCTCGTTCTCCAGTCCCGTAACGTTTTTGCCTACCTCGTTCTCGGGGTGCTCCTACCTCGTTTTACAAGCTAAATATGATGTTTTTGACAAACCGGGTACGCCCGAATACTACTTTCCATATACGCAAATAAGAGCCGTCGCTCATTTGAAAGTCATAGTGTGACAGTCACAACATTAGTCATCGAGACACCAACGTTTTGACCCTTTCTGAATATATCTGGTTGGAGGTTTCAAACCCCTCTGAAGAATATGAGTCGGACTGAGTCGTTGGGATTATTGTTCCCTATATGGAAAATAAAACTGTTCCAAACCACCAACCAAATATGATCGTAGACTGGTTGAGCCGTGCCCCCAAAAACTTGGCAGGCCCTGGTGATGATGGGCTTAAGCACATAGATTCGACCAAAATCGCTGGGCCATCGTGATTTCCTCTGTAAATATAAAAAAAAAGTGCACCAATAGACTGACACAATTACCAATTTCAAGCATTTGACCATCCCAACCTCTCCATGATTTGGAACTTTACATCTATCCACAAGTGGCGCCTAGTTTTAGCACCTGGGGATATGAGATTTTTCCAACCGATCCCCTTTTTGCCTCCAATTCCTGGCGGAAGTTTCGATGAAGACTATGGGCTTCATGACTCATCTCTCCGTCTGGGCGAGCGAAGCTTTTCCAGTGCGTTCTTGCGAAGCGTAGAACGTGATCGTGAAAGCAATTACCTTGGGATATACGGAAAAGCAGTGAGTCTGAAGTGAACAACTGTTCAAAACTGGTAAATGAGTAACGCTTGGTGGATGAAGATTTGATGTCCATAGTGAAAAACCTATCAGTGCTATCCAACGCTATAGGTTGTCTCATAAACCATTAGTGATGGATCGACTTCTTAAAAAAATTGCTCCTGCCAAGCATGGGGATGGTGCTGAAAAAATGAACCGGTGCTTCAACAAAATGAAGCCACCAGCCAATCCTATGGAAAATCCTCTTGGCTGGCGACATCAATCAAGTACACACACACATATATATATAGAATCATATATATATATATGTATATATATGTATATATATAGAACCATATATATATAAATATAAATAGATATATAAATAGATATATAAATATATATATATATATATATTAAAATATTATGCGTCTATATATCGCATATATATATTATTATACACGTTAATGCATGTGTTTATATAATGTATATACATACACATACATGCACATTATGTTATACATTATACACTCAACCGCCACCCGTGACTGCTTTTTGTCGGCGAGGCCTAACATTCCTGGTTTGTTCTATGCTCCTTGAAGTGCCAAAAAAGATCTTAGCTTCTACACTTCGAAACCAAACTCACAATCAGTTTAAGCTGCATAATGTATGTGAATGGCACTCTGGAAGACATGATCCCTAGATGTTCCAAATGAGTTTGGCTCACTAATCTGGTAACTTGTAATTTGGGACCTGGGACAATAATTTTGCGCAATAACTGCAAACATGATGACTAAATGATGGTTGAAAAGTCACACACTGCAACATCCAACAGGTCAACTGGCAACTTGTTCAACATGGTTCTGTTCAATTTCAGACTCCTCATAACATGCTTGGAACAACGAACCACCAGCACGCCCCAAATGTAATCTCACTCCTTCAAGCCACCCTTCAATAATTAAACTCTTGAGAGTTAAGTGTTCCTACAGAAATCTGATGAAATCTCATGGGGTTACCCGAAATCTCAGGCTAGATGCTTTGCCAATGCCACTGGCTGAAGGCTTCCACCAGCTCCAGACCCTGCATCCCATTGGTCGCCACGGAAGCTACGAGAGGACGGTCAATCATGGCGCCATGCGCGTTCGGTGGTGCACAGTTAGTAATTGGTTTATAAGTTTATAGCCCCCACTAGACACACACACACATATATATATATATATATACATACACAAATTCGATATGCATATAATTTTAAACATCATATATATATATAGAAACTTATAACATAATGATGTCAATTGATGTCATAAGCCATAGTGGGGCTGCAAACCAACTTAGCTAACTACCCAGCAGCACCTTGCAACAACATGCAAACCGCCAACTCCAAAAATCTACCCCAACTCTTATCCATATCATGTCTGGCACAAACAAGCTTTTCTGCGCATGTACTTCGCGGACTACAAGCCAGCTTCTGCCACTGGAGCTTGGATGATATGGCGGAAGGCTTGGAAATCCTGCGTTGCAAGTGGGCTCACATTGCCTTTTTTTGTTTGCGGCAGTTCTGAGCAATCATATGAATTATCATTATTAATCATTCATAGTAACCATCCATCATCCGGAAATATCCAGAATCATTTTCTCGGAAAGAACCAACAAAAAACTGATTAAAAACATCCACATCATGCCTAGCTTATCCTCAGTGGTGAAGCTTTCAGCTACAGCTGCGTTTTGCAGCTGCCCTAGCTACAACCATGCAGGGTGGCACCACGCCTTTCGCCGCAACGTGACCTTGCGGCCACGCTGCGGCCCCGGGTGCTCTGGGCATTGGCTCCTTTTGAATTCAGCGGAGGTTTCCAGCCGCAGGCGGGAACGACAAGCGCCAAAGATGTGTGGAATACCGTGACACACGACAGTTGCCATCAGGAACCCCCTGGATGTAACCTTTGGGTGGATTAGTTGGGGGGAACCCAAACCTAAAAATACCATGCTTTTAAGGGTGACCATTTTTAAACTTTTGGTCCAAAATGCCTCCTACTACATGGTATTGTGTTACAACCTCCTTGCCCCCACATGCATGTCGAGCCGTTTCAAGGTGCCGCTGATCAACGTCGACCTGGAAAAACCCGCTTGCTTGGAGGGAAATCCAAATTCCTCAGCTGCAAGACCCTCAGAGGCAGGGCACAAGAAGTGCGTCGCCAGACTATAGCAAAAATTGGCAAAACAGATTCTTGTACCAGTTTCAACCTAGGAAACTGCAAGCCTATGTACAAGATGTAGCTAATATCTGTTTATCTGTTTATCTGTTTGGGATCAATTTTGGCATACACATGAATTACACCTTACATACCATACATGGATGATTGGGGAGGTTGTCCGAAAAATACATCCAAATTTCATTGTTTTCGAACTGTTTGGAACATGTTCGGGCATCCTTCATTTTTTAACAAACTCATATGTAATCGTGTATGGGTCATAACACAAATGTGGTCTAAACCAACAGTCACTGGGTCGCTGGAGCCTAAACCCATCTCCTTTTCGCCATCCAAAAAAACAAGAACAACAAATCCAGAATCCCCATGATTCTCTTGACCTTTCTGAACAGATTCTGGGGTGTGACATATTTTTGTTTACTGTATAAGTCTGTACGAGTTATAAGGCAAGTTTCACAATTTCCGGGCCCCGCTCGTAGGTGAAGTGATCCTGTGCCGGTGCTCCGCTGGATGCTCCCACGTCATTCTTGTAGATCTGAGCCTGGAATGCTGCAGAAAGGCCTCATGAAAAATGGAGGTTTGTAGCTAGTAAAATCATAGGAGAATATAGGCACATGATGGCACATGTGGAAAATTTGCTGTAAATGTATGTAAATGTGCATTTAGATTGGTAATTGATCAAACTAAATTTCAAACAATGGGACAATTTCTAGCAAACCATGTAGCTGATTACACCAGAGGGTCTGTTTCTTCTCACACGACTTGCCACTGAACCAAGTTGAGACTTGATTTCTGTTCACCTGTCTTGACATCTGCCGGAGGTAAAGTTGAGCAAAAAATGACAGATAGCCTAAGATAGACCCTGAGAATTATAGACATAGGACGGTAATCCTCCAACCCCCTGTCTCCCAGGGTCTAAGTGTAGTTGGCGGAATGGATGAGACACTACATCCACATTTCTATGGCATGGCTTTTTCAGCTGAACGAGCCTCACCACGATCGCGCGCGGACTGCAGGATGCCCTTGTCGTTGTAGCCGAAGAGCCGGCTATGTCTGGTACCAGCCACCTGCATGCCCCCGGCGGCCCGGCGGTGTTTTTTTTATGCCCCAGGTTCTGTGGACGACGGTTGTTTGTTAATGATAAGATGCGATTGCATATTGATCCGTCTTGTTGACTCCATATTCTCCATATGTATACTGTATATATATATATACCTTCGTATTTGCCTGTCACATTACTGTGCCCTCCGGGCTTCTGCCAACACTGCATGGGACCCATTCTGGGAACAGGAATGCTCTCCATTTCCTCCTGTGACTGTTGGCCCTACAGTGATCTACAGTGTCTTTGGCGCCAACGCTTGGCAAATAGACACGCCTCGAAGGAGATGCAATAAACATGAACAAAAAAACATCTATTAAAACATATGCCACTCCCCAAAAAAGTTTGAAAGATTGACATTTCAGAAAATTCAATCCCAAAATGTTTCTGCCAGACTCTGCTAGTGCTTCTCAGCAACAATGGCTCCAGAAAGTCTCAAAGTAATGCGGTGAGCATGCGATGTCATCCCTCCATTTCAGGACACATTAGGTTTTCAGCTAATGAACAGCGGGATCAGCATTGCATCAATGTTTTGTCGACCCCTCACAGACGTCTAATTCTTGGGATACTTGTACGGAAAACCCAGCTATGCATTCCGAATATCCCATGTGAAATTCACTGTAAATATCTGCAGTGTATGGGTACAACCCATCCCTATCTTCCTTTTCCAGTCCCAGGGCCTCCAGCAAAGTCCCCCACCGTGCCTCCCCACAGCCATCCGTCTCCGCATCGGGCGGCAAATGCACGTTGCGACCACTGCGCCGCAGCGCCGCTTTGGTGCTGCGCGGGTCTAAGAGCTCGGTAAAACGCCCGAAGACCGAGCTGCCGTACCTTGCTGTGGAGTGTTTAAAAGCGAACAGGGTTGAGGTATGGTTAATACAAACATTAGGCAATGTATATGTACGGCCAAACACCTCGTCTTGCCCGCGCCTGTTGGCCCGCCTTCTTCGTATGAGCTGAAAACGTGGTTAAAAATTGGATAATTTAGCATTATGGTTAACTTGATATTCTAGATCAGAACGCGCAGCAGAGGGACCTGTGCGGGTTCGTTCCACCACATCATCATCATCATCATCATCATCATCATCAATGAAGATCTTCAACGAATATAGAAGTTTAACCCCAATGGGAGAATTAACCCTTATTGAAGATCTTCAATGAATGTAGAAGTTTAACGGGGGTGGAAGAATTAAACCCGCCCTTATTGAAGATCTTCAATAAATGTAGAAGTTTAACGGGGGTGGGAGAATTAAACCCTTATTGAAGGTCTTCAATGAATGTAGAAGTTTCCCGGGGGTGGGAGAATTAAACCCTTATTGAAGATCTTCAATGAATGTAGAGGTTTAACGTGGGTGGGAGAATTGAACCCTTATTGAAGATCTTCAATGAATGTAGAAGTTGAGCGGGGGTGGGAGTATTAAACTCTTATTGAAGATCTTCAATGAATGTAAAATGAATGTAAAGTTTCACGGGGGTGGGACTTTTATATTCCCTAATACCATTGTTGATCTTCCCAAGACAAGAAAGGTGCGGGCGAAACGGGGTGTTCGCGCGTATATGTACAATATGTGTATATATATATATTTATATATTCGTTATATATCTGTATATATATAAAACACATTGTATATCTATACATGTCTAAGTAAAAAAACAAGAATAATGACATATAATTAAAGATGTTGATGCTGCTGATATCTGCTGATGATGATTATTTTTATTATGAAAACTAGGCCGGGCTTTAAAGCGGCATTTAAACAACAAGAAACTGATTTAACCAGCTTTGGTTTGGTGCTTGAGCCGCTCAATCTGTTTAAACCGCTTGGCTGCTTGGAAAACTATCGAGCCTGGTGGTTCAGGCGCCCGCTGCGAAAAATATATGATACTCCTCGATGATACTTGATGATAATCTTCTGAAGATCCTACTTTATCGTGCTTGTTGGATCTTGTTGGAACGGAAAGCGATGACCAAACAAATGCCAACAGATCCCCCCTACGGGGGAAGCTGCAGGGATGTGAAATGGATGATCAACCGAAGACCATGGAGATGGACATGGCGTCTCTGTTGTTAGACAGATATCTGTCATCTGTCCATTTCCTACCAAGTTGGGGACCACCCCAGTTTTGCACTTCGGGGTTTTCACTCCCCTGAAAAACATGAGGGTCATGTTGCGTAGTCATAATCATCCCATTTTCGGAGCAGAAAACCAGAGCACTAAACAATCACATCGTTTTACCAATGAAATTCAACTTGGATTTGCTCGAGGCCCCCTCCCAAAAAAAACAACACATACTATAGATGTTATAGATTCCCCATGGTTCCCCAAATGGTGTATGAAATTCCCTGTGGAATTTTGTCATTTCAAATCGCCTTCAACAAACCCATAAAATCAGAAGCAAAACAGCCTCGTCAAGATGCTGGCCCCAAAGATCGGGTTCCAAGACGGGGCGGGACTGCGAGTGCAACATGTCTAACGGAAAGCTGGGCTGCGGCTGCGACCCTGTGATCGCCAGATCAGCTTCCTAACGTGGGAAATGGATGCAAATGGGCGGTGAGAAATATGGAAAGTATGGGCAAAAACGTTTCAAATTTGGGGGTGGCATTTGCTATATTAGGGATCATATACAATGCATGCAATCATATACATGTGACTGAGTGAAAATCATTGGCATTCACTATGGATGGTTTGCTTAGTCAAAATGAGACAACAACATGTGCTGGCTTGGGGGGTGCCAAACATTTGACCCAAATCGTTGCAAGTGGCTTCATAAACACCCAAACTAGAACCCATCGACCGGTTCCATGCGGCAAAACATGCCAAGTTGTAAACCTCCCTTCCCAATGCAAATACCTCTGATCAGATGAGTGTTGGTAAGGGATCTCAAAAAGAATGATTCCAATCCCATGGGATCCATGTATGCTACATATGGTAGCATTTACCATCAATATACCCTAAATGTTAGCATATATACCATACATGGATCCTATGGGAATACCGATCCAGCATTTATATGGGGGGTATTTCGTTACGGGGCCGTCAGCATCGACACCAGGATTCGGTCTGGAAGGATTTCTCCGAAGCATTCTGCACCAGTTGACGCTTGGCTGGGTCCTGGTCCGGTGAGCGGTGAAAAACCACAACTCTTGGAAGTGCAGTTCCTGTGACAAGTTATGACAGTGGATAATAGTGGATATAGTGGATATATAGTGGATATATAACTTATATGATCATAGCTATAGGCGATAGGCGTTTTTATCCCAACTTATGATGGCTAGTAGCCATTTCCAACCTAAACTCCTGCCATGGTCTTGCCCGGGTCCTTGGTGGTGTCCACATAGAGCTTGATGGATGGGGCGTCCAAATTGAAGCTGGTCATGGGCTTGAACTTGTGGCGGTTCATGTGAAAGAAGGCCTGGTGAGTCTGGTGAGCTGACCCTGGTGGTTTTCTCCAAGCAAGCTCCGCTCGAGGTCCGCTCGACATACCCTCTGGTAATGACTAACATAGCTATTGAAAATTGCCATTTATAGTGAGTTTTCCCATTAAAAATGGTGATTTTCCATAGTTATGTTAGTTTTCCAAAGGGTATGACAAGAAATCTGCCATAACTGGGGTAACTGGCCTTCTTCGCCACCGGGCCGAAAACGTTCTTGTCCCAGTCCAGGTAGTGTTTCGATACGGTGGCCTCTCCTGGTTGACGACTGGATGACTGGATACCCGGCCTGGTAAACTAACAAAAAGCTATGGAAAATCACAATTTTTTATGGGAAAACTCACTATAAATGGCCATTTTCAATAGCTATGTTAGTTTACCAGAGGGTATTTTGGATGGGATGTCAATGACTTCAACTTGGATGCAGGACCAGGCTGAGTAAATGTCAGCCATGGCATGAATGCTGAGATGAGCCTCATGCAGGCCGCTGAAAAGGTCGTTCTTGATGGTACGAGCTGTTGCCCCGCAGTCTGTTTGTTGCTTTATAAACCCCATGAACTTTCCAAATTTCTACTACCCTCTGGTAAACTAACATAGCTGTTGAAAATCACCATTTCTAATGGGTAAATCAACTATAAATGGCCATTTTCAATAGCTATGTTAAATTACCAAAGGGTACTTGTACTCTTATCCACCATAAATTCCAAGCGTTGACGTTCACAATTTTTTCTCAACCAACTTGGCCAATCAACTGGTGCACCATATTGTAGCAGGATACTCAACGACTGCTCTGCTTGAAAGGGTCACCCCGCTTCATCAAGTGTAAAGGAACCACATAAATGGCTGGAAAGATTGTAGTAGCTGGAATATGGATGCCATTGGATACCTACTCGCTCCTCATCGAAACCCTCCTAAGCACCCTGAATCGGCGCTGGCCGCTGGCCGAGCATCGATTGGCCAGAAACTCCGTCAGCTGTAGGGAGGCCTATGCAGCAAGCATCTACTCAAAGTCAGACCCTAATATTGTGGATTTGGGTTTCAAACCAGGGCAGTCAAAGTGGGCCGGTAGTCAGTACCAAAAGCGTCCAGGAAAAAAACAGCCAAAGCAAATGTGCGTGGTCTTGGTTTCCTATCTATATATATATAAATATGGATGTAAGCATGTTTATCCCTTGCCATGTGATGTCTCCAGTACCAAGTTCTCAACACCTTTGACATGTGAGATGGAACCAAGAAGTTGCCACTTCAAATAAGCAAGAGCTTCCAATTTCCACTTACAATACTTATACAGGCTGCACATATATATACATATATATACATACATATTATATATATACTATATACATATTATATATATATATACTATGTACATATATATATATTATATCATATATATTATAATATTATATATATATATGTTATATCATATATATATAATTACAATTGTGATCAGTTATGTCTATACTGCATATTTACGGTACACAGCGGTACAGTCCAGGTCGGCGCCTGGTAGTCCGGATTTCGGGCATTGCCTGCCGTGAGGTTTTCCACCAAGCGAGTCATCCGTGCCTGCCGTTGATCCTCTTTCACCTCCACCATGAGTCGGATGTATTTTTGATCCTCAGTTTGGGTAGGTTGACCCGGTTGCTGATGTTAGGGAAAATGCCAAGAATGACAGCTGGGGCTGTTGAATGCTGTTGACCAGCCAAAACATATGGGCTTTCCAGCAAATTCTTCCTTCAATTCAGGGAGCAGTTCTGGGAAGACAATCCCTCCTGCAAAAAATAGCCAGGTGGTGGCCATCTTCCAGTATAAGAATGGAACATGAAAATAGCTCGGCTCAACAACCCAACAAGCAAATACAGGTTGGAAAATCCACGAGATAGCCGGGTGGCTGCCGGAAGGAATATCACTTGGCAGCTAGGCCAAATGCTTGGAATTGGTCTAAGGGACATTTTACACAAACCAATTTCATGGGTTTCCCAACTATCATGTGGTTGGTAAACTCTGATTGTAGCTCTAACTGGCTCCCAATTTTACGAGGAACATAGATACCCATAGCCTTCCCAACCACCGGATAGCTAATGACAAGTTGCTCTTTCGCGAGTGGTCTCAAACTTCTTATGCTTCAACATCACGTCGTTGTACCTCTGCTCCACGGAGCCCGTGAGCGTTGTACAAATTCTGCTGTTGTGATTTCATCACATGTGTGTGTGTATATTTGCCTAGACAAACACACACACACACAAATACTATAGGTGGATCTGTCTCTACAGTCATACTTGTCATACTTCTTCAGAATATATTGTCATCCCACATCATACCCCGATTACGTCCCATTATGTCACTATTTTTGCTTGGCTACATCATGTTACATCAGCATTTTTGATGGTCAAAGAGTTAAAGCACCAAACCACCAGTTGCGGCTGTAACTCCACCCTTGGTTCACCTTCCCCCCTGGTCACTTGTGCTGGGCCATGCTCTGCACGCGAGGGCCACGGGCATCGCTGAAGGCATGTGGCGAGATGTCTCCTACCTTGGGCTTCGGTGGATAGCTACGTTGGGTGGTGACGTTTCATGGTGCGGGACCTAACTTAAGGTGTAGAACGCTTATCGCGGTGGTTCATAGGCAGTATGCAGATAGAATTAATGGGGTTATAAGCCAACTTCACCACGGTATGTGAGGAAGGAACCCGGGAACCCCAAATCCAAGGGTTGATCATGGTTTATCTCTCTCTCTTCCATTTTTTAACATTGCAATTGTTGGCTGCGATGATATTTACCTTGCTGGACCCAGCCCTCCCACTAACTATTGATACTGGGATGTCATCAAAAAGTGGATGCTTCTGGACTATTTTTGGGGACGGGTTTCTCTTTTTGTCTCTTGTCAGTCACAGGGCAACCTCCTTTCCCAAACAATGAGCCAACCTCTCACAGCCTAGCTTGCGCATGTCCACTCTCCATGGGCTGCCAAAGTCATAAGGCAGCTTCAACTGAATTCTCTGCTTCACGGTCACCATTCTTTTTGTTGGCTCGTCAGACTTTCATCATATATGTGACAGGGAAGCAAATGCAGGTACCCGAAAATCCCCCGAAAATCCGCTGCTTTAGCATCATTGTTCCTCTTAAAATTACCATTAGGGGGGTATACCGGTATACCCACAATTTTCGGCACACGCATTTAGAGTTCATGCTTGAAGCATCACGCAATATCATGCAATATCGGCAATAAGCCCTTGTCATAACCATAAGCCACGCTTCAGAGGAAGGTCGGCTCGAGCGTGAGCGTGAGGCCAACTGCAAGTGGGACACTCGTGTGCTGCCACTAGGGACGGTATGAGGCCGAGGGAACTTTCTCAGGACCGTCCTTGAAAGGACTTGGTGGGGTTTTTGGTGGCCATGTGCTGCCAAAAGCATCAAGTTGCCCAAGAAAATTGTGGATGTTTTAGTTAGAAAATCATATGTCATGAGTCATAATATATATCCTAGTCCTACCTTTTTCCTGGATGTTTATAGTTAGAAGATATCAAACAAGGGGACATCAGCCAACCATGGGTTGCTGGAACACTGGGTTCAGCCAAATGAAATGGTATGACCAACTCCAAACGAAGAGTCGACGATGGATCCGGTGTATGAACACGGCTTGCATCCAACATAAACCTGGGATTTGCGTATGACTGTTGATGATTTTGTCACATTTCTATCATCTATCATTTTTATATATATAATATATATATTATATCAATTATTGATTCATCGTTGTCAGCTTCATCCCTGACCCTATACCCTAAAAATCCCTCAAGCCCTACTTCAATCCCACCAGGCCGCTCCACTCTTTGCCGTCCTGTTCACCACCTGCATCCTGCCGCCACCATCTTCAGGTCCTTCCCTGGGGAGTCGCCAACCAGGGAGCTGTGGAGCCACTATGGCGCTATCCGACTGGGACCGTTGCATTGGCGCCAAACTAAGCGACTAAGCGAGCAGCGGCCCGGTTTGAAAAAGGGGTGCAGAACAAACTGGAGCTGTGAGATCTTGATCTACAAAAGAACGGGCATTCAAAGGAAAATCAAGATCACCACAAGAATCTGGAACCCTTATATGATTGCTGAGATAGAACATGCGATTTGTGAAAAAAAAACGTCTGCCATCAAATATTGCATCATCATGGCATTCACAGCATTGTTGGCTACATCAAATATCACCATTTTTGTGGGGTCCATGACATATGGCCGCTGTGCAGGCACGCAGGCCGTTGAGCCAAAATGTCGTCGAGCGAGTCGTTCTTTGACCCTGAAAACAGATCTAATTAAACGGCAAAGCGAGGGTAGAATGAAAAACAACATTTATATGATGATTGCTGATTGGTCATGCTGACCATTGATTGTGAATAAACAGGATGATGATGGTGGTGGTGGTGGTGGTGATGGTTGTGGTGATGGTTCTGGTGATAGTGATGATGTTGTTGTTGCTGATGATGATAAGCAGAAATGAATGTGATACATTAGGATTTTGATTATGACTGTGATTAATAAAATGTTGACTTGATTATCATGATGAAAATTAACATGCTGATTTATGTTGATGATTAATCACTGATTTTCTCTGCTGATCTAGCTCGGTGATTTCATTATACAGTATGATGACCTATCATGTTCAAATTGTTTGTTTGTGGTGTTTTATTGGTGATGGTTTACATATTCAGATTGTTCATTCGGATGATTCATACTGATGAATGGTTTATCATGATGATTCATTCTGTCTTATTTAAATCTATGAAACATAGTCTTAGCATGTCTTAGCGTGATGCTGTGATGTTAGTACCGTGGGTTGCTTCACACCAAGGGGCCGCGGATGCGTGAGGACAATGGTCCAAAATAGCCGGTGGGATACAGAAGAACCTTGCTGCGGAGATTTTTCGGTGGTTAAAAAACCATCCTGAAATATATGAGTTCGTCAATGGGAAGGATGACATCCCATATATAATGGAAAATAAAAAATGTTCCAAACCACTAACAAGTTCAGAATCTTGGGGCTCTTGGGTCAGAATTTGTTCAGTTTGGGAGCAGACTTCGAACGCTAGGAGAGCATTGAAAAATTGAACCGAGGGAAAAGAAAGAACATCAGCGGATTCCCCAAGTTCAACAATAATCAATTGGACAATCTTTCAGCCTCGTGGTCCCATTGTATGTGAACTCTCTACTGCACTGGATGTACACATCCCGCTGAAAAATGGGATGGGTCAAGCTGAAAACCATTGAAAACCAACATATCAACATGGGACCCATTAACCCAAACATATTATGAACAATGTTTTAGTTTTGGTGGGATCTCTCTCCATCGCAGTTTTGGTGGGCTACCCCTACTGGTCCTCCGAGCCGCCGAGGACTTTTCATGTTCTAAGCAGTGGGGCGGTGGGGCGTTACTCTGTTTGGTTTCATTCTGAATCAGCGTCTAAATACGTCCAAGCTTGATTCGTTCACCATACATGTATGTATACTATGAAACTCTACTCTTGTATAACCCCCAAGTAGAATCTGGCCTTATATTAATTAGTACATATTGGGACAGTACCTCCATTTAGGATCCTGAAATCCCCATTGGATTTGAATATATTGTACTAATATCCAATATTAGGAGAAATCCTCCATTGGAGGTACTGTACCATATTGTTTAGGATCCATTTAGGAAAAAAGAAACCACACCAAAATATGCCAAAGTCAACGCATCTCAGCAACTGCCACCACCGCGAGGGCCACCAAGGTTGCGATCGACATCCTCAGTGACCCCCTGACAGGTCTTCCACATGTGAAAATGGCGAAGATGTCGAAGATGGTCGAAGTAAGCAGCTGGTAAATGGAAAAGCCACCTAATTATGGTAATTAATATCGTAACATATTACTATAAAATACTATAAATCATATTACCAGCTGGTACATGGAAATTAGCTGGTAAATATGATTTAATTATAGTATATTATAGTAATTAATTATGATAACAACAACAATATGAAACAACTCTTTATGGACTTGTTTTCGCGGCTTCATTGATATATATATATACCCAATGGGATGATTGTCTGGCTGATTCATCGTTGAATTTCTTGGTTCCGAGGGGCATTGAATTTAAGTTGGACTCGTGGTTATAACCCTCCAATTCAACCAGTTGTAATATCATGTTGGATGAAATGATTGAAACCCATTGAAACATATCGAAAGCACCTTTTGCCTGTTGAAGTCTGCTGAATCATCATCTTTCACAACTTGAAGTATGGGGTTTAATATAAGATTCATTCTTCATTTCGGGTTGGCTCAAAATCTGAAACCCTCTGTCATTGAAATCCCTTGCTTTGATGTATCATCAGTTTTCGCCGAAAAAACTGGCGAAAATGATGCCATTTGGAGGTTCTTCCCCCTGGATGAAGGCATTCATTGCTTCCAAGGTACAAGATTCGTAGCTTTACGAAGTCCCAGGTGCTCAAGTTCTTCTTGCGACGTTGAGAGTCGCAGAAGGCGAGCACCTTGGACAAAAACATGTCATGAAAAGAAATGAGATGTCATGCTGGTGATATATATAATGATATGAGGATAAGTTAAATATCATTTCTCATGACATATGGTCATATAACATCAATTAACATCATTAATATCACCTTAATGTTGGTGAGATCAGCTGGGGATATATGAGATCTGATGAGATATGGGTATGTATGATGTAATGGGATACATGATCACAAACACTACGTATAAGTATTGAGTGTGTTTAATGTAACTATGGGGCAATTTTCCCCACATGGCAATGGCAGCCTAGCAATTTGGGAGGAAAATGTTGCCAAACTACACCCAAATGGGGAGTGTTGGAGCCCGGGTATCGGGGTATGACTTGTTTTTTCCCCTCAGATTTAAGTACCCATAGAATCCATGTATGCTATATATGGTAACATGGATCCCATCAATATACCCCATTCATGTTAGCATTAATATACCAGCACCATGGATCCGTCATGGGGTATGATAATGGTTCATAATTCACCAGAAAGGTCGTGACTTGGGGATGATTCCCAGTAAAATATTCACCATCAGCGACGCGGTGAGGTCATCCGTGGGGGTTTCCACCAATGGTGGTGGAGCACCTCCAGTCACGTCAATTTAAGTGGCTTTTCGATTGTTACTTCTCTTCACTGACCCCGAAAAACAGGAACATAAGTAATAATAAGCAGCATAAGATCATGACTTCCGCATAGACATGATAATATATCGGAATATATCTCGAAAATGAGGCCCCATGATTTTTTAGAAGCCAGGCCATGGCAAAATCCATGCAGATTCACCCGGAGCCTGGTAGCCGACAAAGACCAAGAGGGGGCCCATTTGTTCCTGCAGCCGAAAATACGGCACCGAAGCCAGGAAGAAGAAGAAGCGTGTTGGAGGAAAATCCCCATCATTCACCATTCCTCATAACATCAGTGAATGACCCGCTTGCAACACCTGATCCGAAAATTGGGTGCCCCCAAATCCCCAAAGTTAACATGCCAGGTCGAAAGGAGGCTAACACTTTCCATGACCAATCTTAGATAGCATGTACCACGAAAGATTCAAGTATCAAAATTTGTCCATCCATGGCTTACCCAGAGTTCTAGTGGTTTTACATGGTTTTAAGGGGACATCATCCACTGGATCCCATACATAATCACCCACTAGCTACCACTAATGTGAACTAATGTGCGGAAAAGATCAGATTCAGGAACAATTGAAGCAATAGAATCCTCATAATTTCTGTGACTCTAGTGGTTTTTACAGGAACATCATCCAGTTCACCAGACGCATCCATGGCATTCCATGGCATGGACCATGGTCCCTGGTGAACCAAGTGTCCAAGGAGCGAAGCGGCTGCATTCCTACGACAGGAATTTGGATGGCCCCGTACGTCCCGACGATGAAGAACAAGGAATAGGCCCTGGGGGAGTTGGATGGGATGATTTTTTCCCAAAAAGTGAGGGCTTGACATGGCTTGACCATCAAAGATCAGGGCTTTGATCTGGTGTATCCGCATCAGGAGACAAATAGGCAATACATGGTATTTAGTGGAGTCTCTTCAAGGTTTGGGACCCCAAGATTTATAGATCCACTCAACAAACAATTTCTAAGCGGTATTGCTCGGGTGACGCCAGGAGGCTTGTGCACGCCACTGTTGAAGCGACCCTGTGCCACCAGGATCAAGGCATGAACGCCGATCATGTTCAGAACGAAGATGTAGCCTGGCAGCTGCCAAACTCAGCAATTATCCACAATTCATGATGAAAAAATTCGAAAAACCACCGTTTGTAGTGTTTTCTAGAGTTTTTAAATAAGTGTGGGTTTGCAAAACCACCATCTAGGCACATCAACGAATACACACATATCATATAAACCAATGTTTTTCGAAACAGGTTCAATGGTTTAGTCTAAATTTGTCTATATAACTGAGTGCGGGAACACAAAATATACCAAATGGATCCAGATTGTGTAATCTCTCAGAATGAGCTGTCCGGTCAACCAGCCTAGATGCAACTGAGGTTCATTCATTCGAGGTTGACATGAAAGGGGGTATCGTTCTACACTGGTCAGTGAAAAAAACCAAACGCAGTTCAACTGCAGATAGGAAATTTGATTTGTTTCCAGGCTGCAGATTGCGAACACATTGTTTTCTTCTTGGTGCAAATAAATATGGTTCCAGGCAGCACCTCCCCAAGCCGCCACCATGTTGATATAGGAGAGCCCCGTCAAGATCCCAATGGGCCAATGCTTCGGGCTGCGCACCTTGCCACGTTGACCACAATGGGTCGGAAAATATGTTTAAAAAAAACGTGAGAAGTTGATGAACCCCTTGTTTTTTTGGTTCTGTAACTTTTTAATGAAATTTGAGCTGCACCTAGCATCTGTTTGTCCACTCCCCTAGTCATCCTTTTGGGAGCTCCAAAAAACGTCACCAAAATACCAAAGCAAAGATGGGTTATAAACCACTTATTATAGTCAGTTAACCAACTCCATGACCAACCTAAGTATGGTTCACTATTGAACTTCCGAAACCATTTGTACGGACGGAGCCGATTTCCAGGTACACGTCGAGGCACCGAGAGTAACCAAAGCCAAAACCTCAGTGATTTGGGTTGGTGGCTTCAATCCATCCCATCACTTGCATGTGTACATATGACTATATATGATGACACAATATGACACATATATCATTTAAACAGCACACATGTTCATACATAAATATACACCACATAGTGATATGTTTATGTATATATATATGTATATGTATCTTTGGTTAGTTATGCTGAACTTGTGGGAGGCAACAAACAGTCAAACCACCAACCAGAAGCCATTTTGAGAATTGTCAGCTCCAAAGGCTGCAATCCCACTGGGGTGGGAGACTGATGAGCCATCGGTGATTGTTGCGGGTCAGGATGATCCAAATGGTTTGTGCAGGTCTCATCCACATTATCCACATGTCAGCATTGGATTTGAATTCAGCCAATGCACACATGATGAATCACTTACTGGTGCTAAACGCAGGGAATTTTCGGGAATGATCCATAATCACATATATATATAATCAATATCAATAATCATCCCAGCAGCCCCCAGCAACCCATCCATTACCAAGCACCAATAAGATCAGTACTGTCATTCCATCCCAACATCGAAGGATCCTATAGGATCTGGCACCAGTAGGGCCCATGACTTCCATGGAAGTCACGTCATGACGATGGCCGTCATGGCAACCGCCTCGTTGTCAAACTTGCCTCGCCGCATGGATGGTCCAAGATTCTGCACGAAAGCTGCAAAGCGCAAAGGGAGCTGGGCGCACCAACAATGACAGAATACATCATATCCCCAAATGTCAGATATGTACCTCCCAATGAAACCATGGTGGAATTTGAATCTATACATCTTGGGGTCCCTTGTTCGCCTTACTAGGGCTCGCCAATATTGGGGGTGGGTGAATTGGCGACGCAAATTTGATCTGAGTGCATAATCTGAAGAAAATGAATATGATCATGTGAGCGATCTTCTTTCTTTCTAAATTTTGGGTCGCCTGCTAATAATTCCAAAAAATAATTTCATCGCGCTGCTCTTGGATCATGTTTCTGGCAAAAAATGATTACAGTAACCTATCAAGCAAAAATGTAGCTCATAATTCCCTTCATGACATACATTGGCTCGCCATTGGGATCTCTTTTCAATGGAGCGTTGCATGTTGGGTCTGAATATTTGGTCCACTTATCACTTAGAATGCTAAAAACCACGGTATCACCATCCCGGTTTTCCGCACCCCGAGCGCTCAAGGTACCACCCACTGAGCGCATGATGTGGGCTGGGATCACTGCCATAATGCCCGTAGCCTGTCAAGTGCTTGGTATCGGTGTTGATCCATGCTACACCCCTAGATGCCCAGTGCATGTTTATACGGGTATATATATATATTATAAAATCTAGAATTATATGTATATTATATTTTCATGTGTGCATACATATACATATATATGCGTTTTTCTATCTATTTGTATTTACAGTTGTATGTATACCATATATATTCATGTATGTGTAAATATGAATAGGTTTGGAACATGGAAAAACAGAAAAAATATATAAAAAATAAGTATATGTACATATAGACAAACAAACACATACAAATATAGATAGGTGAATATTTAGGCAATCAAATACTTTTAAAACATAGATAGATGTATGCTTAAATGATAGAAATATCTAAATCTATACAGTCGGTATATTTACGTATAGAGGGTTGATGCTATCAGACCAGCATGTTTAGGAAACTATACCAACCACACCAACTAATACCCACATAGATCAAATGTATCGTGGGTTTGATATACATTCCGAGGCAACTCAGTGACCTTTCATAGGGACGACAAAATTCTGAAAAATGAATGGGCGTGGCTGAGTTCGTCCGGAAGTACCTACATGAATCGAAAGCAATGAATAAGCATGACACGTAAGCTTCATTTAAAGCAGATGTATAGTCATCCTCAAAAATATTGAAAAGTAAATCCCCACTAAAAAGTGAAGATTAACTGTTCTATCTTTTTTGGGGTTACTTCAAGGGAATACCCTTAAAAACGGTGACCTTACATACAGCAACTCCAGGCATCTGGCACGGCGACCATGGAGCTTCAACTTCGGAGGCTTCCCCTGCTTTTTTCCGTCTTCAAGGTCCCCCAAACAAATCTGAATTTCCTCCAGAAGTCATCATGTTTCTATTGATAATGAACATTAATCATTCTGAAGCATCATTAACTATTAACTATTAACTAATAATGGTATATAATGGTTAACAAATATTGACCATTATTAACCATTCATAGTTTCTATTGATATCATGAATAGTTCTATGAACAATTATTAACCATTATGAACCAATTCTATTAACTAACCCGAAATCAACTGCATCCGTCTTCGCAGGCGCACCATGAGCCCCGCATTGACGCTGCGGGAGATCTCATAGGCCAGGAGTCCAGTGAAGATGGAAGCCTTCGGCGTCTGGCTGCGCTCATGATGTCATGTAAATGTCATGTACATAAATAATATATATATATATATATCTATATATATCTATCTGGTTGGTATACCTACCTATTGAAAAATATGAAAGTCAGTTGGGATGATGAAATTCCCAAGATATGGAAAAAACAAATGTTCCAAACCACCAACCAGATACTGTATATATAACTCGTATATGTATAGGAAGCTCCAAAACATCGATTTTTCATCACTATAGGATTGGGTTGCTTCTTCTCTACATAGATTAAGTTATAGAGTCAAATCCTATGGGTATGAATGACATACAGCAATGAATGTAAATTGATAAATGAGGCAAACCACAATAAACATACTATAATGTAAACATATGTACATATACAGTAAAACTATATATATATATATTTCTGTATGCATCCTAATGCTTCATACCATATGTCAGACATGTCAGCAAAGCATAGTCAAGCTAAGAAACAAAAACGCCATAGAACTGGTAGGGAGAGACCAATGTTTCGGGCCATAACAATCATTGGGACTTGAAGCATACAATGCAACCTGATGCTGAGGGCACACTGAGTACAAACTCAACTCAACATAGTTTGCCATACTTGGTAGCCCTGTGAAAAGAATCACCTGCGCCTTCTGTTCGTTTGCGGATCAACTTCCACCGAGGAACAGTGGATCCAAACCAGGGCGGAATCATACAGCAAATGTCGTTCACGCTCATGGGCCCGATCTGGATACGAGACCTGGATGGCCAGCGTAACGCACGGCTGTTGCACATGATGTGAAGCCCACAAGGCCACTGCTACGGGCAAGAATTGTAAAAGGGAGAAAATCAACCAAAAGAAAACTGAAAAACATTATATTTTCAAGTAAGAAGACTTGGCCACCAGAAACAAAACCAGAATAACAGCAGCATGAGGTGTGGAAGCCCTGCCACTTCTGCTGTCAAGTCGCTTAAGCGGTGAAGGGATGAACAACCAACCGTTCCTGCGGTGCGGTTGTTCAATGTGAGGGCCAGGGCCACATGTCTTTTGGAGAGGTAAACTACCTTTTTGTTGCAGGTTAATTTTGGTGAAATCCTCATTGTTGCTATCTTTTATGACACGGGTCAGCACAAGCAAACCATGATCAACATTAATGTCAACCCCACATTAATAAACCTAGGCTGTTTAATTGGGGAGGTACCATTTCAGCACCCATTTATCACCACCACAATTAATCAACCAGGGTCTATTAATCCGGGGTTGACATTACAAACTAGTGAGACGGCACTATTACGCTGGGATGGATCCTGATATATCATGATATTCTGATCATACATGAGCATATATGTGCGTGTATAGTTATATTACATTATAATTTATAATCATTATTATGTATATATATATATATAAATAAATATCTATTTATTTATTGTATATAGGTATATATATATTTACATATATATATATATAAATATTTAATTACATATATATATGCGTGTTTTGCGAATGTTTCCAACATCTGGAATAGTGCTTATGGGGTCAAGTGCTCGCCGAGCAATGCTCGGCTACACTAGCGGCTACCCGAGCCAAGGTCCAGGCCTCTGGGCCCACTTGGCCAAAGGCCGAAGGGGCGGAATGAAGGGCAACCAAACCTGGGCGGAACATTACCCTCTGGTAAACGTTTACATAACTATGGAAAGATCCACCATTTTTCATGGGAAAATCCACTATTTCTATGGCCATGTTCAATAGTTTTTTGTATGTTTACCGGAGGGTATATGAGTTGAACGGAATTCGACTTGACAAATTACCCAAGAGCTCGGCATGGAACCCCGCCTCCAAACTAGAGATGGACCATGAACTGTACTGAAGCTACATAAGCTGCTCCACATCTGGATTTTGATGACCAATACCCTGAGCGGTTTCCTCGCCTTTGTGGATGGCACATGCTTCAAGGCCTCTGGGAAGACGGGCTTCATCCCCAGATGCTGAAAAGGTCTTCATCTAGTGTATCCACCAGCATATGTATCTATAAGCAATACATAAACATATTTACAAATGTAATATATATAATTATCTATACGCACTATAAGTTATAAGTCGATATGCATCAATAATGCCTATATTTATACATTTACAAGTATTTAAACATATATATATATTGAACGGGACATAAACAAACACATTCAAGATTTCGACATACCGGTCTTTTAAAAATCGTCCCATTTGATCCCCGATCCGCCTCGAAAATGCCCACGGCCCACATCTGCATTCCAGGATAGATGGTGGTGCCTTCCGGGTGAAGCCGTGAGATGTTTGCGCCAAAGCAGCAAACGAGGCAAAGAAACCAATACACCATATACATCCATATACCTGTATAAATATAAATATATACATCTATTTTCTTTATATATGTATAAATAAATATATATATATATATATACATATCTATACATCCTTATATATACATAATTATACATATGTATACATATATGTGTTATATATATAATTACATATTGTAGATGCATGATGATGGGTGGATAGATGATGACGCATGACAAATTGAAGGTTGATGATGAATGGATGGGCAGGTTGGGCTGCTGGACACATGATTGATCCGTGCAAAATCAGAAATTTAGGCATCAACCCGGCAAAAATAATCATCGTTTTATGATATTCTACGTGTGGATGTGTTGTTCACAAATCTCACTCCTTCCTAAGACATCTTTCATGAATTCCACCAGGATTTACTGAACTATCCATGGGATGGGACGTCGCGGCCTATGGGACGTCCAATGGGATACCAGGACATGTAGTCGTACCACTGGAAGAACTTCCTCAGGCCATGTTGGGCCAAGTACTCCTTGGCAAGGGATGCGGCGGTCATCATCATTATCTTCATCTTCATAATATCCTCATCCCAGGTAACCTGGTCAAATACAACAAACTGAACACTTTTTTAACATAATTCATCTAACTTGCTGAACATCAATGATCCATGCCAATAACCAAGAACCAAGGTAACCAAGAACCAGCAATAAGCAATCGCACCAATCGGAAATCATATATCTTTTCATATCTGATATCATCCATGACAATCACTGATCATACCTTCTGTGCAGGCATCACTTCTAATGTGGCACACCCGTGCAGGTCATAAGTGGCAACCCCCAAGTCATCAGGATTTTTCATCTGTAAAAACCATCACCAAATAAGTGACGCTTATGGCATTGTGTTTCCAACAATAATGGTAGGTTATTGGGAAATAATGGTAAAAACCTACCATTGGGTTTTGTAGCATTGTATTATTGGGAAATAACGTCACTACAATGCTGCGCTGCTTGGCAGCTCACCAAGTGGCAGCCGCTCGGTAGTTGAACCAGGGGTCAAACTCGTGGATGATGTATCCGAACCTCACCAGCGGCCGCCCGTAACAGAAACCTTTGAAATGTCAACAGCAGTGCCAACCGGTCACAGGAGGCATCCCAACATATCCCAGCTATGTAAATGTAATGTTGGTAAAATTGTAGCACAAACATGCACAAACCTTAAGAATCATTTGTCTTTTGAATGGTGTGGGACATCCATATGAAAATGTCTTATCAGCAAGTCAAACGTTTAGAATAGAAGGTTTATACTGTCTGATATCACAGACACAAACATAATATATATACACGTATATATCATATATATATGAACATATATTCGTTAATGCTATACTATGTTATGTTTCTTTCCTGCACATGGTTTCCGCTGCTTACCTATACATGCTTCAAGCCAAGTAGCGTTCTGATGGCATGCAGCCGGATATCCTTAGCCAGGACCAAATTGTAGGAATCTGGACCAGGTTGGTTGAGTGCAGGGTAGGTTGAACTTGTTTGACTGGTCATGACTCAAACGATTGGTTCCAGGGATACAAGAAACCATTGGACCATGGTTTCACATAGTGTTGTATTTTACCAGCAAATATACCAGCTGGATCCCTGAAGTAATTTAACACAGCCATTTCACCCATGTCTGGATGGTTTGCCCATGTCATACATTGGCCATTGCAAACTATTTGAGTACCAGTGTGTAAAGGTTACAAACCGAACACTTTTCCCCATCATCCATTTCTGACATTTCTGGTCATGATGCTGAAAAAAAACAACGCCATGTTTGAAAAAAAACAACAAATACCAGCTACAGCCAGGCAACGTAGGCCGCATATGCAAAGTACAGGAGAAAGGTCGCCTGTTTGAGTGTGGCATGAGTTGTTTCCGTAATATGTTCCTATTCAAATATATTTACGAGGTGGTGCCCCAGTGTGTTAGCTTAGTTGGTTGAGATACCTAGTACGGTTTTGATTAGTGGTGGGCCCCCCGGGGTATGACGGATATTGACAGATGGGTGGGAGCACCAGTCCATGGCATACTGGACCCCATTTCTTATCAGCACATGGATACCACGTGTAGATGCACAAAGTGCATTGATATCGAAGCACGCGCATGATGATTGCATTCATATGTCCCTACGCATGCTACGTTACATCTTGTGAACATCAAAGAAACCACTAACACTTGAGCTCATCGGATATCGCGCCTGGATAAGGATCAAGCCTGAAGTGCCACGGCATGGGCGTGCTTAACATGTCGCAATATTCCTGGCTTTATTATAGCCTCAACAAATCCAGTGAACTATCTGAGTATATATCCAATCCCGATATACAATGTTGGGCCATCGTCTCAGCCGTGAGCAGGGGCCCACCGCTGGCAAGTTGCGAGTCGCCAAGGTGCCTAATTTGAAGATCTGCCGCAAGGGGAAGGCCACGACGTTCGGCAAAAGCATAGCAATTCGTCCTGAGGGCAACAAAAGGATGCACAAAGGCCAGTGGCAACGGAAGCTGGTTGTGATATGCATATATATATATAGCTTATAATAGATAGTAATGATATATATATGAGCAGGGACCCCCACACCCCCCCTCCCCCCCAGCCAGATGGTTCCCCCCCCCCTGTGGCAGGGGGAAGGGGGGGTTTTCTCAGCAGCCAAGCCGATTGTTGCTGGAGGTGATGCATCTTATACGCAAAATATATAGCTCAGTGCAAGGAGTGTGAGAGCAATGTATACATAGAAATCATGGTGTATGTAGTCTTTATAGTGCATATAGTGCATATGTATCGATAATTAGAATGGATATACTATATGTAATATAGAGTGTATGTGTGGTGT
>Ga0126342_10001207_pt1 | contig 35042 bp, 35 predicted proteins | sample Cyp1metagenome_FD_92528 | JGI IMG/M metagenome (GOLD analysis project Ga0126342, IMG submission 92528) | Coral microbial communities from Lord Howe Island, Old Settlement Bay, Australia - Cyphastrea 1 metagenome | ecosystem: Host-associated > Invertebrates > Cnidaria > Coral ...
CACAACCCTTGTTCCCTCCTATTGGATTTGCTTTTTTGGAACCCCCAAAAAAGCAAAAACACGACCCTTGTGCCATCCTATTGGATTTGTTTTTTTCTGGATGTACCAAAAAAGCAAAAACACAACCCTTGTGTCCTCCTATTGAATTTACTTTTTGGGCTCTCCTATTGGATTTGCTTTTTTGGAAGCCCCAAAAAAACAAAAACACAACCCTTGTGCCCTCCTATTGGATTTGTTTTTTCTAAAAATTTCTAAAAGCACCAAAAAAGCAAAAACACAACCCTTGTGCCCTCCTATTGGATTTGTTTTTTCTGAAAGCACCAAAAAAGCAAAAACACAACCCTTATATCCTCCTATTGGATTTGCTTTTTGGGCTTTCCTATTGGATTTGCTTTTTTAAAAGCCCAAAAAAAGCAAAAACACAACCCTTATACCCTCCTATTGGATTTGTTTTTTCTAAAAACGCCAAAAAAGCAAAAACATAACCCTTATATCCTCCTATTAGATTTGCTTTTTGGGCTCTCCTATTGGATTTGCTTTTTTAGAAGCCCAAAAAAAGCAAAAACACAACCCTTGTACCCTCCTATTAAATTTGTTTTTTCTAAAAACACCAAAAAAACAAAAACACAACCCTTATACCCTTCTATTAAATTTGCTTTTTTAGCAACCCCCAAAAAGTAAAAATATAACCCTTATGCCCTCCTATTAGATTTACTTTTTTAACAGCCCCAAAAAAGCAAAAACAAAACCCTTATACCCTCTTATTACATTTGCTTTGTTTAAAAGCCCCAAAAAAGCAAAAAAAACTACTACCCTCGTATTCGTATTAGATGTACTTTTTCGAAATCCTCAAAAAAGAAAAAACACAACCCTTATGCAAAGCACAAACACAACCCTTGTACTCTCGTGTTGGATTTGCTTTTTTAGCAGCCTAGAAAAACGAAAATAGCCTCCACGACCAGGTCCACCTAACGCAACGTTTCCTTAACATAAATTATAACAACCAACTAACTGGGAATATGTTTTGCTTTTTTAAATGGCCGTAAAAAACAAATACCAAGACCATAATTTACTCCGAACCGGTTAGGAACCAAAAACCAAACCGGTTAGGAACCGGAAACCGAACCGAACCGTTTTTTAAATTATATCCCGAGGAACCGGAAATTCACCAGTTCCTGGAAACCAAAACCGAACCGAACCGATCCCACCCTGTTTTTTTTATTCCTTGTTCTATTCTTTTTTCTATTCCTTCTTTTATTCTATTATATTTCCTTTTTCTATTTTATTCTATTCCTTTTTCTATTTTATTCTATTCCTTTTTCTATTCTATTTTATTCTATTCTATTCATCTATCTATCTAGTTGCTATCTATCCATCTACCTACCTATCTATCTATCCATTCCATCTATCTATCTAGTTGTTTCTCTATCTATCTGTCTAGAGAATAGTAATTTAATAATATATTTCAATCCAATTTCTGAAGAGAGTAATAAATTGATAATGATAGTTAATAATGAATTCAAATATAAAATAAATTATTGATATTTATTGTTGAGATTACCTTGGAATCGTAAGAATATAATTTTGCATTCTTAATGAAATATTTTTCATTTGCCTCACGAATCGGCATGCAATTTGTTGCAGCGACTTTCTGGCAGGTCTCAAGGCCAGATGGCTGCCTGCTTCAAAATAGCCTCTTCGAGGCACTGAAAGTTGTTGGCGAACCACACATTTCAAACAATGAGGCTGCCAGACTCCATCCCTTGAAGTCCTGAGAAGTGGCAATTTTGGGGCTCGGATGGGGGTGAACATGAACACGCCCTGTTGTTGTTTTTTTTTTGGGGGGGGGAAGCATATGCAAGCAACGAAGAGTTTTGCTTACATACATGTCTGCAGCCGATTTCTTGAGCCATCTTGAGCCCCTGCATCCTGAAAAAATCCTGAACTATATATATATATACGAAACAAATGGACCACTCACGGAACATGGTGATGCGCGGTGCTACCAGGACGTCTTTGTCAGCCCACATGCGAGCCGTCATAAGTAAACACAATAATTATTCTTTGCAAGCAATAAGATTGATAGTGGGAATGCACACCCAACAACCAGACATTTCAAATTCCCGAGTGATGTTGGTTCATATCATTATGAAATTTCTCCATATTTTTCCATGGTTGTACACCCCATTATTGGGGGCTAGACACTGCCACCCATCAGCGACAAGCCACATATCATATTGCAAACGTCCAAGGAGGCACCATTCTTCGATTCTCGCCTTCCAAACTGCCTCGTCATGAGCACCAAACAACAAACTGGTGGAATATCATTCCATATCACCGCCATCTTTGCCTGGCAAGTGTCCCAATATTCATTGATGATCACTTAGCATTGATCAATTGTCAATTGATGACTCGCAATTGCTATCATTGACGATTGTTGGTTGGTTAGTGACTATAGTTGGTTAGATCCATCGATGAAAATTGCATGTGTCATGCTAAGAAAACCATTGATAACTGACAAACATCTACAAACATCACGAAAATAACACCTCCGCACACCGCAGGTGAGAACCTTGGGTACCTTGGACGCCAGGTCTGGTGAGAACCCCACCATGTCGCACCTCCCAACGCGGACCGTGTGCGACGCGACTCGGCACGTGCATCACCTGCAGTGGCCACGGCAATCCGCTTCCGTCCCATAGCGGCTGGTTGATTTAATTTTTTGTATTCCATGGTGTTCCTACATCATCCTACATCTACCTACCATGGATTGTACAAAGAACATATCAATCATTCAATAACCAGCTGGTACAATCATATAATTAATTATTCAATTCATCACTTCTTCCTATTGCTAAAACTTCCCTAAATAAAAAAATAGGATTGGTTTGGCACTTCCTCTTTTTTTTGGGTTGGGCACAATTGGATTGTTAATCGTGGTAATTGAGATTGAGAATCAATAGGAGAAGCAGATGGTGAAACAATGGGTTCAACCCCCTATTAATAAAAATAGATTGGCACCAGGAGGTTTTGAATTAGGGTCCCACCTCCCAAGTTTTATGTTTATTTTATTATTAAGGTTTTCATTGGAATATTAGGGGAAAGCTTCAAATTCCAGTTGTTGGCAATAGTTTACATAGATCTTAATAAGGGATTTAATCAAATTTGAAAGCTAGCGTTTTGATTTTTTATTATTAAGGTGTTCATTGGAATATTAGGGGCACCCTAATACAAAATACCCCTAATAATAAAAACAGATCACCGTGTTTATCATTTGGGGGGTCCCCCCGTTTTAGTAATAGGGAGAGAGGATTACAAGCTTTGATCAAGCAGCAAAGGCAGCTGTGATAGCTCATACATAGAATACAATTATTAATATTAACATATCAACGGGAATAATCACACACTTTTCGATCTTTTTCATGAACATGAAAGGAATCAAGATCAAAATCTTCAGAAACCATAGGGCACCCTTAAATTCCTGAGCTTTTCCTCCTGTCACTTGAAGAATGTCTCGACATTTTCACGGGTCCAAAATGCTCCAAGTCTTTCAGACCAAGTCTTCAAGCCAAAATATGATCCAAATAATGCTGGGATTGGCAAGATTTTCAACATCTTATCCAGCCGCAGCCGCCATTAGAACAAGAAATGCGCACATCAACGATTGATCCCATCTACGCTGAAGTTGATATCCCTCTCATGGGAGATCATTCCCGAGGAGATATAGCAAATTTCTTCTCAAAATGCAGCATGATGCAAAAAGAAATCACATCCCTGGCGAGAAAAAATCAATCCTCGAATCCGCACTTTCCAGTGCGATCTATAAATATTATATATATATAATTTTCCCGCATGCTTGTATGGGGATCGCCATTCCTCTATTACTTTGGTCCTGCTCCTGTTGAAGGCACCATACATCAGAAAAACCTGATGAACATCCACCCCACGAAGTGCAGCAAAGCTTCCAAAAGGGAGAAGCGCATCAGCGCTGTCGCCGAGCTGTGCCCCACAGGGTCCACAACTCATGGAGAAGTCAGGGCGCATGTGTCAGGACCCCTACCATGGTGGTTCCAACCCATCCCACATGTTGTTCTCAACTTGGACTGATCATGCCCTTGAACACGGTTGAACATGGTTCAGCAGAATGAATCTTGACTAGGTTTTTTCTACAGTTGAAACCACCTTATAACATCATAATACATCATAATCATCATATAACTGTTCTATATCATCATCAAACGTTTATGCGATCTCAAATGTACGGACCATGGGGTCCAGGGAAGTTCCGAACATTGACACAGCTGCCCCCCTTTGCAGTGAGCACTCCGCGCTGCTCACTGCGCGGTTGTTGGCACCAATGGCCACTTGCCGGCACATGCAAATTCAACAGATTCGACTATATAGGAGATCCTCCGTCCCTCATGTTGAGAGTCAAAAGCGGACAAGAGCGAAACATAAAAAATCAATCACGTGATCGACTCAAACTCTGATAAGAAAATATAAGAAACAAAAACACGTCACAACACGTCGCAACCACGCCACGGAGGCAAACTCCTCTCCAATCCAACTTAGGGTTTGGTTGAAACAAAATATATTGGAACGTGCAGCATGCATCATGGTCTCTAATTATATGGATTCGTGTTTCACTGTGCGGACTTGGCCTGAATTCACACCCTGAATCTGGAGAGCCATTACTCTCTCAGACACGGCCGCCAGGCATGTTTTGCCGAACATGTCCGGGGTCATCAGCTAACCGCTTTCAGGATGCGATCCTTGCTTGGCCTACTCAGGTTCTCCTTGTTTCCAAGTGTGATGAACATATTTCAGGACCTCTTCTTCGCCATGCTTCCAAGGGTTCTTACCAATTGCTACACCCATCCTCGAGCGCGGTATATCGAATAGACTCGCTGGACCATCCTCAGTACCTATGTCCATAAAATCGGGATATATCAGGAAGGTTTCATGTCCAGAACGCGAATTTCAACATTCGAGGATGATGGTATAGCAACCCTCCACAAAGATAAGACAGGAATTCACCGTTATATTTTGTGGGAATTCACAATATTTTATGTTGTTTTGGGGCTACCCTCATTCCGAATACCATTCCGTCATCTCCCTGCAGGCACCATCCAACCCATCACCAGTCGGTATGGGCTGGGTTGAATTCGATCGCCGCCCGTTTGGGATGATTTAGCCCAGGTAGTGGTATAATGACCCATCCAAAGTGGCTATCATTTATCTGGAGCAAACCTGTCAACAGCTGGAATGGAAGGAACAACCTTTGGGTTTCAAACTGACTGAAAATCATCTGATATCATGCGATTGACTTCCGAATAGGTCAAGAAGAATCCCAAAGCAACTGGTTTTGGTGTTGACATGCATTGACGTACATTTCAACTGTTTCAATTGTTTCAATCATTGCTCTAAAAATTGTCCAAAAATTCAATTGTGGTGTAACAGTTGGAAATCCACAGTTGCCAATGCCCCCTAGAAAAAAACCTGGGATCACCCGATTTTTGGCGGCTCCATGTCTTGATGAGCTCGGACTTCAGCTGCACATAGCCCGCAACTGGGGTCCAGTGGCATTTTGCCCACAAAAGGTATCTCAGCGTATCTCAGTTATAGTTATATCATATATAATGTTAGTTCTTTTTACTGCGCAGCTGGGCGCAATCTATCTTAAACATTCTTAAACATTGTACATCATATGATCGAAGGAAGTTTATATAGAAGTCAAACTTCCGACAATATGGACAGATGGAAAAGCAGAGGTGGGAAGAGTTCTGAGAAGAGAAGAGAAGAGAAGAGAAGAGAAAACAAAAAGTCAGAAGACAGAAGATGCAGGTGCGCGAAAAGGTAGCAAAGTCGCGAAACACTATGTTTTCCATGTTTTTCCAATGATTTGTGGCTCCGGAGGGTCGAAAAGTAGGCTCGCTAAAGCGGCGGGTGCGGAGACGTCTGGGGAGATGAGAAATGAAAAATTGCACGCCGTTGCGGCGCGAAGCACATGTCGAAATCAAAATGCACAAAGCACCTCAGCTTTGGAGCACTTTTAGAAGTTGAGATGTTGAAAAAGTGCACGCCGTTGTGGCGCGAAGCGCATTTGCAAGTCAAAATGTACAAAACACACCATGTTCGGACCACATTTGGAAGTTGAGATGTCGAAGAAGTGCACGGCGTTGTGGCGCGAAGCGCGGAAGTTGAGATGTCGAAAAAGTGCACGCCGTTGTAGCGTGAAGCGCATTTCGAACTCAAAATGTACAAAACACCTCAGCCTCGGAACACTTTTGGAAGTTGAGATGTTCAAAAGTGCACGCTGTTGTGGCGCGAAACACATTTCCAAGTCAACATGCTAAAAACACCACATTTTCGGACCACTTTTGGACGTTCAGATGTCGTTTCGCGTAGCCGGCGCAAGTGATTGCAAAACGTGAGTTTCTAGCATTTCCAAAAGCGTTGGCAGGCGTGGGACATTTGAAAAGGATCTGGATCTGGAAAGATGCATTTTCCGCGGCAGGCGCAGTGCAAGAGACATGTTCATCAGAGATGATGTCAGGGCGCTGATTTCCTGAGAGGGGTTGCATTTTGGAGCATCAGAACTTCAGTTTTGGGAAGATGATTTTGTGACAGGTGCAGCACTTTGTATGACCTGGCATCACCTTCTCGTGGCAGGCGCAATGCTTCAGAGACATGGACTAGAAAAATCGCCAAACGCCTTGGTACGAGGCCGTCAGGTCTGCATTCAACTTTGCATTATTGAAGGAAGTCTGGCAGAATTGCTTCCTTTTTGACGTTATCAAGTTCAAAGTTGAAAAAGTCTCGCAGAATTGCTTCGTTTTCAAGCTTGCAGATTGCAGATAGACGCACGCATAGATAGATAGATAGATAGATAGATAGTTAGATAGATCGATAGATCGATAGATAGATAGGTAGATAGATAGATAGACAGATACATAGATAGATAGATAGATCGATAGATAGATAGACAGATAGACAGATAGACAGGTAGATAGATAGATAGATCGATAAATAGATAGACAACTACAACAACTACTACCATAGCTCCAATAAAAATACTACAACAACTACAAATACAAATAAACTACTCTACATTACACTACACTAATTACACTACACTACGCTACACTACAATACACTAGTTGCATCTAATTACGCTACACTACACGAATCACACTACAACAACAACAACTACTACTACTACTACCACTACTACCACAGCTACAACAACAATATCAACTACACCACATTGCACTACACTGCACTAATTGCACTGCAGCACATTACAACTACAAATGCAAACGCAACTACAACTACACTACATTACACAACACTACGCTACACTACACTAACTACATCACATTACGCTACAGCCACTACAATTGCAGTACATGACACTGCACTAATTACACTACACCACACTACAACTACAACTACGCTACCTTACTCTACACTACACTAGACTACACTACACTATACCACACTACAGTACACAACACGACAGTACACTACAATACACCACACTAATTACACCACACCACAACTACAATCACAACTGCAACTACAACTACACTACACTTATTACACATTACAACTACAAGTCCACTACACCACACTACAACTACAACTACAACTGCACTACACCACACTAATTATATCCAGCAATTGTGGGTGAGGTGACCACTGCAACCATTGCAACCACTCCAAAAAACACAACTTCAACCACCTTTCGCTCCATCACTTGATTCGCTCTGCCATCCGTGATTCACAACAACCAACCTCTCCTATAGGTTCCCTAGAAATAAACTTCCGCCACCGCCTTGTGCGGTACTACTGGTATGTTTAATATGCACATCATGTCGAATCGAATCGAATCACATCAAATCAGATCAGATCATATCAACCAATCTATTTATCTATATAAAGGAAATGTAAGTATATACATCAAGTACATTCAAGATCATTCAAGTGTGTACATATATATATACTGAATTGCTAGGTTTTGTTTCTAGTAGTTGGCCTACGGCAGGGCAACGGAATGGAAGCCTAGGACAACTCTCAGGACAGTCACTGGAACCATGTGGGTCTATGGCGGTGGAAACACCGAGAGAGTCTGCCCCTCATCTTGCTGTGCACTCAGCAAATCGCCCCAGCAAAACACGCAGTGGTAGGGCAAATTCATGTCATGAATCATTCAATCTCAGTTTTGAGAAGTCTAAGGCGAGTTCAAAACGACCTGGAATGGAAGGGTTGCATGGACACGAATGACAATAGGAACTACTGATCATGTTGTGCGAGGAAAAACACGATATTCAAAATCATGCAGCGGAAGATAGTAAATGCTGAGTGATCGAACCCCAGATTAATCAATCGGTTTAGTTACTGTACTAATCTGGGGTTGACATTGTTGTGTCAAGCCTTCCAACAACTGAGCGTCTTGCTGGCCATGGGACCAAGAAAATCTGTGCCAATCAGGCAACGTGAATCAGACATCGCGCACAATCCTTTGGGCGAAATTTCATCATCGGCACGCGCGACACCTCTCAGCGCGCGAGCAACAAAGCAACCGGCCCTCGTGCTTCTTCCAGGATTTCTTGGGAACATTGCATTCTCTGAAACTTAAGTTGATCAATGGCTTCATTGGCGAATCAAAAAGGGACACCATGGTTTATGTCATTGAATATGGTGGCTGGTGGCTCTTCCAAAATTTCCCACGATGCGTATATTGTGGATATGCATCCGGAAAGCATCGAAGTTTCAAGCCATGCCTAGTGCCCTCAAGCCCTCAACAAACAGCGCCAGGCACCACATGAGGGACCCAAAAATGATCAAATCCAAGTGGGGGAGGGATTTTCGTGTACTACCTACAATGGCTATATACATATATATATATGTGCATAGCAAATCATTTCCCGTTGCGTTTTGTAGAGCCCTTCTGAGTCATGAGATGGTTGTTATCATGCCTACTACTGAATGAATGTCCATCCCTGATAACCTCTTTTCTGGCTCCATATTAGAAACGACTAAAAAAAAACGTTTTAATTTCCACTACCACTATTGTGAAAATACTTTTGTTGTTTCCCAACTTGTTGGTCGTAACCACGGGTCAAACAATGCTGGCGTGTGTTTCAAACACATCCGTAAGAGCATGAATCAACTTGGGACTGTCATATCATACATGGGTGGAATATATACATATGTACTAGTTGCTCACAGATGTACATACACACACATATATATATATATATATTTAAGGTAGATACTCAATAGATATTGTCAATGATCAAATCTTTGGTAGCTCACCCAAAAAAAATGTTGCTGGCCATGGTTATTTTCATTTATTTTCCATTTATAGCACAAAACTAAAGGTTTAAACATGTTTAAACTACGAGTACCTATCACAAACATCTTGAAACCTTTTGACTATACATGACTATACCGTGGATCTGGGAACCCGATTGCTGTTGCCTTTAGATTTCTCGCGGTTTATGCGGTTTTCGCCCTCGCGATTTCGCCGCAGCTGCACCCAATCCCAGTGCTTGAGCTGCAATGAGATTCTTAAGTTTCAGGTAGCTGCTGCAATGTGGGGATGGGCTGTGGGGGGTACCAAGCTTGTATATCTTGATATATCTTGTATTGATGTTTGAAGGAGGAAAAAACACGTTGTTTTTACTCTAGTTTGAAATAAAGCTCGACTTCGCTGCGCAGTGAGTTGCTTCATGAAGATCCGGCGATTGGGGTCTAGAGCTTTGACCAAGAACATCATCTCATCGCAAAATCGCTGCAGGCCAACGTCCAAAACGAAAACAGTTATGTTTTAAAATTTTAGAAGCTGTCCAAGAGCAACTAGATAACTAGAAAAACAGACCAACATCATCTTTTACAGAAGAAGCACAGGCAGAAGCAACATTTGGAGAACTCCCAATACTAGCCATCAATAGCCATCATTTATTGTCCGGCCGTTGTGAGGTCAACAAAATCAATCTAGCCAGCAACATGCTCCTTCCTTCAAGTTTGACTTCAGTGGGCTATCACATGAATCCGCATGTGGTATGCGTGCATCTGGGCATGGAAATATGAGTCAGCAAAGGATCGTGATAGGATTTCACATGAGCTAACAGTATATAACTTTCCTTGGCTTCCACTTTCTAGATCAGGCAAGGCTCGAGACAAGTACATGTTCATAAGCATTCACGCAAAGATCTGTTTCGGACGTCAGTCTCACGCACGTGCCGCTAACCACCGGAGGGTTGATGCTGTGAGTGTTTTTTAAGCTCACCCAAAAAACATATCTCAGCTGCGCCCGAGTTAGGTCCCATGTTGCTTGAACGATCTGAAAAGTAACATGGGACCATAATAACATAATGTTCATCCAATAATCTATAGTGGACCACTATGATTTGAATGGTCCCATAGTAGTATGTTAATTGAAGAGCTCATCCAAATAATAACATACCACTTTAGACCATTCACAGCCAGAAGGATCATAACTGCAGTAAATGGCTATTGTATAAAGATGACAGCATAAGTTGTCATAAGGTTGCGAACCGTTAGGTGATCCAAAAGCGTTCATCCTTTGAAAGCACCATGTGCTGAACATTTGGGCCAAGGGGAAGGGACTCAGGTTTTCGCATGTAACGTGATGTAACTACACCCGGCACCTAAATTGTTTGAGGTCTTGGCTTGGTCTTTTTCCATAAACCGTACTCATAAAGCGAAGCGTTGAAGTGCATTGAGTATCTACTGATATCATCTGATATTTACCAGCATCTACTGTCTCCCAGGTTCAGAGCAACATCCAAAAGTTGGCTCAACGGTGGTTCTGATGCGCTACCATCAGGCTGGAATGCCGCCCATTGACTGAAAGCTATTGGGGCTCAGGACATCTGATCGCTCTTCCATTTCAGAATGTCTCTCATCTTCTAATTTGGTACACCCAATAAACAATCTTTCATATCACAATAAAAGGGTGGTAAGATGTGGGAACTATCGGAATCATGCCCAAATCGCAGGTTCATTGTTGGGTCACATTAATATACATTAAATCATTAATAACATTCACTGATGCTTGCAGCCCAATTCAGAATTCCATGGTTGCATCGTGGGGACGAAGGTCCCCACGACCAGCCATCCATTCCTCAGCTCCAGCTGTGAAAACCGCATCGCGCTGGGCGGATGTTGCGCTTGACCCCGTGGTCGCTCAACGGCCACTGCATCAGGCAGCGCAACAGTCCGCCCCAACAGCGCAACGAGCGGCCGGTGCTACCGCCAGCCTAGCCACCTTGCAATGGCAAAGGCTAAATCTGAAAGTTTCCTGCAACGGAACCCGCTGGGTGGAGATTCTGGTGGCCCAGTGGTGATGGATCATTAAACTCCCGTTGCATCCCGTTCAGAACGCGTCCCGCACTCTCCAGTTTCTTCTCTTTCTCGGCACTGTTTCCAAATGCAGCAGCTGAAATGCTTAATACTTAAATAAACTCACATGTTTCTCTTTGGCGCATCCACATTTATGTCGAATCCCGATTTCTATCTGTTGAAATCGCCATGTCTGTTGTTTGAAATTGCAAACATCTAATCCAAAAATGCAAATCTATGAAATTGAATGAATGCCCAATCTAGTGAAACAAGCGCCATTTCTGCCGCGTGCAATCACACCATGTGTTCCATATGTTTTTCGTATCAGTAAAACATATATTATATAGTAATTATATATATATATGTGTTTCACTTACAGTATGTAATTGTGTTCAAAATCGTTGCCACAATTTTCCCACATGTGTACACATTTGTCCCATAGTGTTTGCACAATTTCCACACTTTTCCAACAGAGTTGGTGACCGAAACCCGCCCAAAACCGTCCTCAGGAGCTCAGCTTGGCCGCGCCCTTGATCAACCACCTGCTTCAGTTTCGGAAAAATGGAAAGTTCAAGAAGGAAAATGATGCGAAAATGTGATTTAATGGGAGTTGAATGGGAGTTGAATGGTGTTTAATGATGATTTATCATGGTGTAATGATTATTCATGGGTGCTTTTTAGGGGCTTTAATGAAGGTTTAACCATCCAGCATGTTGGGATATGTTGGGAAGGCCCACGCTCAAAAAATGTTAGGATTATGGGGTACAAACTGGGAAAATCATGAGAAAAAGATCAACTTTCTCTTGGGAAAAGACTACTTTTTGAGCTGGAAGACCGTTGTTTTTCAATGGGAAACTAGTGGGAGCTCATATCTTTCCTATTGGAATATCATCACATTTGTCATAGTCGTGGGAGAATTTAACAATCACAACTTCAATTGGAAAACCACTAGCAATCAGATCACCATAAAGGCTTGGGGGTTCAACCAACAGAAGTGACCATAGTTCATTCCTGGTTGATGGTTCATGTTTTGGGTCATTGACGGCATACCTATTCGAGAAGAATACCATGTCTGATGCTAAGAACATCCAAGAACCGTGTCGCAGCTAGAATTTCAAAAGGCCTTGTCGGGTTGTCATGTTCAAGAAAGAACAAATATCATCAAAGATCCCAACCCCGCGCAAAGGTACCCATATTACCCATGTTACCTATATCCCATTCATAAAAACATGATTTTCATGGATTTTCTTGATCTCACACTGAATGCCTTCGGCCCCAATTCCCAGCCTCTTGGGGCGTGGATTCTCCAGCGCGGCATCAGCATGCCAAACCTGCAGGCATGCTGGTGATGCTGCAGTTGGGTTGGCCATGCCAACATGGCGGTGAATATGTAAATTGCTGTCTCTTGGAGTCTTGGAGTCTTGGAATGGTGGCATATAATTTCAAAGCAGTAAACATCAGCCTATTGCGTTCTTCTCCACTTCATGGTTCACCGCGGGGTATCACCTTCAAAGCAACCCTAGTTTGGGGCTGCGGCTACTTACCGCAGTCCCAATACGCTCGCAATTGAGCGACCGCAGGATACATATACATATGCATATACATACACACCTTCATGCATATGTGTATGTAAATTAGAAGTTCTATTTTTGCTATACTGCGGTCTATATATATATAGACATAATATATATCATATATATATCATTGCAACATCAGAGTAAATATCTATAGCTCTGCATGGGTCTGCTACCCCACCTGCGAGCCCCCCTGTATCGAATCCAAACGCCTCATGCGATGGCACCGGCGCGTGGCTTAAATGCTTCACTGGAGGTCATAGAAAACCCCCCAGTCAGAGTCATAGAACATGATAGAAAAGTTGGAACCTGGAGAAGATGGGAGAACATCACCTATCTGGTTGGTGGTTTCAACCCCTCTGAAAAATATTAGTCAGTTGGGATGATTATTCCCAATATATGGAAAAATAAAACACGTTCCAAACCACCAACCAGCTATATTCATCGAATTTAATCTAATTTACAGTAATCCTTTCTCTTTCGTTCTCTTTCTATTCTAATATTTATCTTAACATCCGAGGAATAATTAGATTTATTTTGATTTATTTTATTGGGGCTTCTGCAAGGAAAGAAGCGAAAAGTTTCTCCCGAGGGCCCAGGGGAGCTAAGGGACTTTGGGGGTGTCGACCTGGTGTCGTGCTGAGTGCTGCTTCAGTGTCGAATTTGCACAGTACCCTCTGGCAATCGAACTTAGCTATGGAAGACCTCCGTTGTTGATCGGTCACTTTTGGAACTACTCCCTGGTAAACTATTAATTACATAACTACGTATGGAAAATCCACCCATTGTTTTTTAAATGGGGTAAATCAACTATTTCTATGGCCATTTTCAATAGCTTTTGGTTTAGCTCCTCTGGGAACTGGGAGGTGACCTCGGCCATCTCGTCGATGTATGCAGGGATTAAGGTCAAGAATCCACTTGACACCATGAATATCCATATTGATGGTCATAAATATGCATAAACGTTGAATATCCATAGATAAATGAATGATCATCAAAATATCATTAGCTAATATGGATATATATCCATTAACATCGACCAACATGCAGGAACATCGATTGTGATCCACCAACATCCATGAACATCTATTCTCACCCATCAACACTCGCAAACATCCACGAACCCATTAAACATCCATTTAAACATCCTTTTTAACATCCATTTAAACATCCGCTAAGATCCATTAAGCATCCACTAGTATCCCCAAAAATCCAGTAATAAGGTCCAACAAACTAAGTCACTAAGTCATTAAGTTCCATGCTTAAACATCCATTGTTAAACGGTCCATTATTAAACATCGATTATTACAGTACACATCCATCCATTATTAAACATCCATATTCAAACATCTGGGCAAATTATATTACTTCACAAACCTGTTTCAGAAGGCTAATATTGGTAATTATACTTCACCTTTCTAAGCTTGAATCCAGTGAGGGAGAACAGGGTTCGGTGGCGATCAAATTAACCATCTGGATATTTAACATAGCCATGGAAAGATCCACCAAGCTATTAAGAACGGTAAAGCATCTATTTCTATGGGCCATCTATACCATGGCGAACTGTTAGTTATAACCAGAGGGTAAATCACCATCAAATCACCATTTATAGTGGTTAAAATTGGTTAAATCCCATGAAACCACCATTTTTCCCAACATAAATCAACAAACTGTTCAACACCAAAGTGTCTACCTGGGCTTCCCAACTGGGCGACCTGTGCCTTGCTCCTCAGCGTCGGATTCCGTCTCTGTGGCCATGGTGCTAACCTCGGCACCATTTGTACGCCAAACAATGTGTCGGTGACAGCGTGAAAAAATTGCGTTTTGATCCAGAAAAATTGGGATTTAGTGTGATTTAATGTGAATTAATGTGATTTAATGGGCATTTAAAAGGAATATAGTGTGGTTTAATGTGCTTTAATTGGCATTCAATAATTTTATAGGGATATAGTGGGATTTCATGGGATTTTTTTCGTAGGATTCATTGGGATTTCTTGGGGGATATTGTGTGATATTACAGGGTTATATTGGGAGTAATCTATGCGGATAATCATTTCATGGGGAATTCCGTGAAGTTGGCAATGGGCGGGGAAATTAATGGTGGGGATTGATTTGACATGGGTTTGTCGAAGAATAGGGCCCTGGGCCCCCAAAAAGGAAGCTCGTGATGCACAATTGGATTCTGGCTACCCTAGTTTCGTCTATTTTCAAACAAACCCATATGATATGTGAGGATACTAGTATGTTCTGAGATTATATGTTGAGGAATAATGTGGTATGATATGACTGTGTGGGTAGAAGTTATCTGTGTGTAATGTTTTGTTTTAAATATATATATGTATATATATACTATATAAATATATACACCGCATGTATATATATATACATATATATATATATATATATATGTGTGTGTGTTGACTTCCCACTCAGCTAGAGTTTCCTGCGGCAAGGTCAGCGCATACCATAGCCACGTTGAGGAAACACATCTATGGATATGGTCGCGGTAGTGTCGTTCAAACATGTTCAAACCATGGGACACCATTGGGCCGACTTTTATGCCTGCAATGAATTGGAACCGGTTCTCTTAGTGTACTTTGGTGTAGTTCACGTCTTATCTTTGGGCCAATAGTTCCCAGCCACTCCGCTGGGCCAGGTCACTGAATTGCTGGAAATGGCTCGCCACTGGCCTGCCGCATGATGCCGCATGCTTCACCCAAGCTGGAACATGGAACAAGGCAAGGGCCGCAAAATGATGAATGTCAACCCCGGAGTACCATGGAGTACCACGAATACTATCTTTCAACCCTGGACCAATACAATCACATACAATCACATACAATAACCATCAGTAACACTAGGCATACACTAGGCGATATGGGCCGGTGTCATTTATCAGAACTGGAGCCGGCAATCGTGGCAATGAACCCCCACAGGCCTTGAGCAGCTGAGGATGCCAGCCACTTGCAGTTCCAAATGGTAGGCAAATCCTGCTTTTTCATGGCGTGCCGGGTGGCCCAGCCCGAAGACCACAGAAATGAAGCCGTTGAAGGTTGGACATGGTCGGACCATTCTGGGCAGCATCTCCAGCCCCAGCCTGTCCTGCTTACACTTACCAGACCTGGTCACGGCACCACTCCACATCCCAAGTGCCATCCACCAGTCTCAAAATGTCTCAAAAACCACCATTCAACACCAAAAGCCAAAAGCGAAGTTAACAACTTCATCAAGCCGTAGTTCTTCAATGACGATTCAGGTTTCAGTCTTTGGGATCCCCTTGGGCCCCAGCAAAGTTGCTCTGGTGCCATCAATGACTGGGGCTCCACACTGGACGAGACCAAGTCTCTGTGCAGGTTGAGTTTGTAGAAGCGCTGCCATCAGCCTCAGATAAACTCGCAGCTTAGCTCCTGCCTTCAGATCCTTTTGGATGTTACATGATATAAGGTCCCACAAATACATAGAGATATTACATATGTATATAATATATTATAATATATGTGTGCGTGTGTCCATGTATAACTATCATCATGGTATTTTTAGACTGACAAGTCTGATGAAAACGTGCATGTGTTTCACAAGTCCGGCAAACACACATCAGTTCTCTTAGCAAAATCCACACCAAAACATAGGGCCAAACGCAGTGACACAAACACACTCATGCAGAGATGCTATAGCACCCGTGACACAAGAAAGCCAAGAGTTGCAGCAAAAAAACAATGGGTTTGGGAATGCTGATTTCTTTAAACATATTCATTTAATTTCATTTATCTACACTTCTCGTGTTAAAGACTTGCGTAAAGCCCATCTTCATCCAATGACCAGCGCATACTGGATCCTTTCAGCCAAGCTGCTCAATCAAATCTTCTGAAAAGCATTGTGCCTCGCTGCAGATGCCAACAGCAAACCCTTCACAATCTTCGTGTCATGACTGGTCCCCACGACCTTCAAACTCAGTGAGCACAAGGAAGATTGGTCTGGTGGCTGACGTGGCCCATGTCTGATTGCCTGATTGCTATTGCTGCTCAGCATTAATAACATTAATAATGTAGACTTGGTTCTTATCCAATCGTCATATTAGATCATATTAGTGTATACCCGTACACCTCAAAGCAAGACAGTGCCTTGATGGCTTCACCGGCTGCAGTTTCATGAAACTCAACTTGGCAAGTGATGCAAGGGCCATATTTTTTTTAAACATTTTTTAACTATATAGTGATCATATATATAAATAGCCTATATAGTGATCATATATATATAGTAGCCCTATAGTTCTGGGATGGTCTGGGACCAATTTCTCTTGGCCCAGACACCATTTCACGCCGCTGCAGGAATGGCAAGATCCCATGACCTCGGCGAACCGCGCCGCGGTACCCAACTGGACATAAAATGACACCAGTTTCTGGTCTGTTAAACATGATTTAACATGTTAAACCTTCAAAGAAACCACATTTTTCTTAAACATCCAAAGGTTGAGTCTGACCACCTCTAAGACGGAGAAAAAATCCCATCCTCCATCCTCCAGGATTTCTTGAGGGATCGCCTGAGATTCCACACAGGAGATCCAATCGAAAACGCGAGACCGGCCCGGCTTCGTAGATTGCCATGGATAATTTCCCAAGGCCATGGCCTTAGGCCGACTTTTTTGGGCAAAAAAAACCACGGTATCTCTCTCAACCTGTGATAAAACCAACATGTTTCAAGAAAATTGTTGTTTGAAATACCCAAAATTACCAAAGAATGCAACACAACATAGAAGTTCATAGAAAATGTTGTGCTAGTGAAAAAATAACTAGGCTGACCATAAACAAATCCCGATCGAACAGGGACTTGACCAACCAGACTGCATCAGGGGGGCCCTGAAAATCTCTGGCACGTCCTGAGCCTCAAACGTAGACCACGACGCCCAGCGAAAAGGCGTCGGCCAAGAAGCCGTCATACTCACCTGGGGATGCTACAAGTGGATGTTCTTGACATTTTCTGATTTTTTTGACACTTTTTGTTGGAAAGGACTGATTGAACATGGATCTGAAACAATAAATCATCAGAATATTTCGCCAACTTGATGCTCTTCAATTTCAGCCCATATTGTTGATTATAAATTTTGTAGATGTATATAATCATACAATATCATATAATTAATCATATTAAATAGGTTATGCACATATTAATTCCCATGGCCATAATCATTGATTTACGGCCGGTTAACTCATTGCCTTCCGATTTTTCCGCAGGTCCCCGCTGGGGATTACGGACGTTTCAAGTGGAGCTCAGGGGCTTGATACGAAGGTTTGCCTCGTACGCATGCCGCATGTCACTACGAACCTGGGAGAATCTGGGCATCTGGGCATAATCATGGATAACTAACTGACATTAACTAACATTAACTAACATTAACTAACATTAACTAACATTAACTAACATGAACTAACAGAATCTGGGCATTACCCTCCAGTAAATTCACATTGATATAGACCCTGCCAGACAGGGGTTGGAAGACTATATAGTTTCCACTATAAATTGGTGATTTTCAGGGTCTATGTTAATTTACCAGATTTACCAGGGGGTATCTGGGATAATCATGGATAATTATCTGGGCTAACTAACATTAACTAACGTTAACTAACATTAGCTAACATTAACTAACATTAACTAACCCAACTTTGATGTTGTCTCCAGGAAATGAGCCCTGACCATCTTGACTCAGCCAGGCCTGGACCAAGGGTAGTGGCCGTTGGGCACATACGCCCAACATGAGCCTCGGAATCACTTGCATCTCGGCGTGTGTCGCCATCAGGTTCTCTGCATATTATGGCATTCGTGTAAATAGATATAGTATATAATATATATATATATATGAATTAAATAGATATTATATATATATATATACATATATATATGTGTGTGTGAATATGAATTCTATTTATACCGTGGATCCATGGAGCATGTATATATGCAGAAATTATGCGTATATCATCTAATGTATATAAATTATGCGTATATAATCATCTGTATATATATATATATATATTATTATGAATTCGCATAGACATAGCCGCATCTCTCCCCAACATATCCCAACATATTCGCCAAGGGACCATCCCAAAGTCGATGATTTTGACGCGTGGCGCTTTGGTGGTGTTCGCACCTGACCGACGCGTTGACTCGTGGTTTTGAGCTGCTCTGAGAATGGTGGATATCCCAAAACGGCAACTTTGAATGGGGAACATATGGAAAAACATGGAAAAACTGATGATTACCATCTGGTTATTTAACATAGCCATGGAAAATCACCATTTCTAATAGGTAAACCATCTATAAATGGGCCATCTATACCATGGCTATGTTCAATAACCAGAGGGTAGCTGTGATAATGCAATTTCATGTCGCATTTTGGTGCCCAAAATTTTCAGAGAAACGCGGCGAGGCGCCGACCCCGGGAGAATGATTCACTTTCACCGACATATTTCATAATGTGGGGACGGCACAAAATTGCAACAGTCATTGGTACCCTCTGATAAACTAACATAACTATGGAAAATCACCATTTTTAATGGGAAAATCCACTATAAATGGTCATTTTCAATAGCTACATTAAATTACCAGAGGGTAATCCGCCTGAGAATGGATGTCTGGTATTGTCTGGTATGTGGAAGGCCTATGACTCGTCTGACTCGTCATTATCAAGGAGGACCAGAGTGACCAGAGTCAATGTTTTGCAGGGCCTCGATTTTTCGAGCCTAACATCACATCAATGGTGCCTTGAGTGTTTCCAATGGCGGAGTTCTGATAGCACAAACAATCCAACAAAGACCTTATGCATCGGACCACGCCAAAGGCCCGAGAACAAACTCCTTGGGTTTGCAACATCCCATTCATGATGATGCAGACTAGGGCTGCCACGCGTAGTACTGTACAACACGACAATTTATATAGGTAAAGACATATCAAAATATCAAAAGATCTATGTATATGTGTACTGTAGTCATGAAGCCACGAACATCCAAAAATAGCATTCTAAAAAAACATCCATTATGGGTGTGTCATGGTGTGTCTAAACGTTGCATACACCAGACTTGTTGCTTAATCACCAAACTGCCACAAAATTGGTAGCAATTACAAGTCTGCCCAATTGTTCATTAGTTTCATCTTGTTTTGGCTGGTTAAATCCTATGAAACTCCAGTAAATCCAATAATTAATATAGTATAATACAATATCATATAATATAATGTGTATATATATATACACATAATTACGTATATTTATATTCATATGTGTGGCATGGGGCAAACGCAATCTACAATCTGCATCCCCTTTGGGTTCTTGTGGCCCAAGGGTCAATCGATTCAAAACACCGACGCCGGCCGACAGCGGCCTGAAAGCAAAATGTTCTCCAGCGAGAGGTCTCGATGCGCAATTCCCAACCTCAAAGCTTCGGTGATGTCGTACTGGGCTCTGAGGAAGTCATTGGGACATGTGCATATTGAACTTTATTATATTCAAAATAATTAGACAATATAATATAGACTATACTACATATACAAAATTATACAAACATCTTGTAGAAGTAGAGGGAATCCAAAAACCCGTATTTCAATAAAACCTAATATAGTCATTCTTTACCCAATTATAAGTTGAATGCTGTAGGTTTCGAGCCCCAGGTTGCCAATCATCCATCTAAAAAAGGTCTTCCGGAAGATCTGTCCTTCAACAAATTCCAGGAATCAACCTTAAAACTCGTTCAAGATAAGAGAAAAATGATGAAACAGGCACAGTTGAAGCCGCCTTAAGCATTCCTTGGCTATCCCCGTACCCCGCCATTCTCGTTGTCGGTTGATCTGACCCATGGCCGACTCCGCCAGGGGACGCATGAAGCCATTCCACTGCGGAGAACGTCTGTGCCACCAACGGCAGCATCTCTGACTGCGCAGGGAACGAGCCATTTGAAAAAAACGGGAGAGCGGATGAGGTCAGCTACATACAGTAAATATATGTAAATATATGCGCTTATTATGTATATATATATAAATGAGACATACACACACACGCATATATATATATATATATGTAAACATATGCACTTCCGTCTAATAGGATGTACATGAATATACAGTAGATATTGGCATAACATTAAAAACATGTGTAATCTATTCGTATTAGCATATATATATATAATATTATATAATATATATATACATGCCATTTTTCGGTCACAGTGGGCTGCCTCTAGAGCCCGTATTCTGCTGATCACGGCGACCAAGCGAGTTATGCCAGGTGCTAATGCTAACCAGGGTTTCTTTCAAGATTCAATCGTTCAACCCCAAAAAAATTGGGTCAGCAATAATTGGGTCAGCAATTGTTGCTTACTATCCATTGATGTTCTTTCTTTGACCTTTCTATCTTTCCATCGTTTCATGTCCGGTTGATGTGAGCATGAGAGCAGCCGGACATAAGCCTCCGGTAATCTAAGGCCTGGAAAATCCCATATCACATAGCATCAGTTATCCATGGCTTTTCCCCGGGATGAAGTGAATCACAGGGCCACAAGGAATCCCCAAGGAATCCCCATAGCACACCTCGCGATCTGCCGTGGGAACTGGATGGTTCAAACACCAGGAAAATAGGTCGCCTCGCGCGCGACTTTTGACACGTCACCCTGGAGATGGGGAAAAATCACTGGGGGTTTCCTACAGGAAGTTCGGCGTGAAAAACATGTTTGCTTGTAGACATTTGTTTATAAAATCTTGAAACAAATATATATATAATATATATACGATGATATACGGATATAATTTCATGTCATTTCATGATATTTCATGTCATATACAGGAACCACTTTCAAGTTCTTGACCCACTGGAGAACTCTCGCTGTGATCGCTTCCACTTGTGTCTTGGATCGATCCCTTTTCCATGCTTTTTCCCAGCTTGCCGCAGACGGTCATAAATCAGCATTGATCATTGCAAATAGCATGAGGTAGTTCATTAATTCCATGTCCATGTGATAAAATCAGAGAAGGACAACCCACAAGTATCCACAAGTCGCATATTTGGATATATTTGGCTCATAGGCTGCATAGGTTGTAGTGAGGCAACATACGATCCCCAATGTGCTAACATGTGAAACCCAACATGGCATTGAAGAACCCCACCTCCAGCTGCAAGTTCACTCACCGCCTGCAAGTCACTCGATACTCGAAGCTAGGCATCCGACAGATACCCTCTGGTCAACTAACAGGTTGCTATTGAAAATGGCCATAGAAATAGTGGATTTTCCCATGAAAAATTGTGATTTTCCATAGTTATGTTAGTTTACCAGAGGGTAGTGATCAATTCTGATCAATTACTGTTCTATACTTTTGTATCTTTTCGGGGGTTTCTATATGGCTGTGTTTTTTTTCAAATCTCTCACAGAACAGAATCTTCGACCAGATTCAATTCTCCAAGGTTCGAACGGCAGCCTACGTTTTTTCAACATCAGACAGCTGAACGGCGCTTCACATCTACATCATCCATGAGCGGCATTCCCAAAATCCCATTCCAGTAGCAAATTTGGGGCAATGTGGCATCCCGCATTTCTAAATCAACCCCTATCCATAATTCGCTGCTTAAATCCATGTTTTGGAAGGTGATATCCCCATGTTGGCTGGTGAAATCACACTTGTTTGATGTCTAAATCGGCATTTTGTCCAGCCCAATGCCCATTTTGGCTGGTGACATCATTATCTGATGGTTAAACCCATGTCCGCCAGGTGGCATAGGTGTAGTGATCGTCTCGGAAAACGTCCAGCAACTGGCAGGTGGCATTGAAGCCCTGCGTGCGAAGACAGGACCATTGATGCATTTGGGGCTGGATGGATCTGGCAAAATTATCCACATTTTATGGGTGATTTTCATATAATTAATGGGATTTGAAGTTTTACATCATGGTGTTTTGTATATATATTATTCTCTTTGGGCATGTTCGGCTTATTTGTCTTACTTCTGTGATGTTTTTGGAGTACCCCATCCTTGGATCTTGGCCGTCCAAGGTGTCTGGGCTACCATCAGCCACCGGGTTCCCCGCCTGCTTGGTGAGTTCGACGAGAATCGCCAGGCTACGCCAAGGACACTCGCACTCGCTGGGGTGCTTCTTGGCAAATTCCTTTGGCCCCTTCTCAACCCAACCTCAGGGAATCTCCGCGATGCTATGCTTGGCTGAACAATGCCAAACATGTTCATGTTATCTTCATGTTTTTATCATTTGTTTAATCTAAGAGATGATTCAATGAATCCTCAAAAATTGCGATGCCTAAGTGCACCATTTTTTGAGAGTCTCCATGTCGATTTGAAGTAGGCTACCTACGACCCGCCGAACACCTTGCTGCCCTGCCCACTTCCAACGCAGCAAGGTGCTGTTCGGCATCTTCTTGACTGCCTCACTCAGCCGCCCTCTGTGACTAAAGTGACCAAAACATGGCAATGGGAACTGCCCTTTTCAATGGATGAAACATCTATTAAAACATCTATCAGATTCTGGACATTGTATGACCAACTGATGTTTATACCATGGCAAACTGATGATTTTAGGGATCCCCCGGAGTTGATCTATTGAGAAGACCCTCATGGCGGCTTTGGACCAGAAATGGGCTGTTCAGATGTGGTCATCCAAATCATCCATGTTGGCGTTTATCAACCTTGAGCCATGGCCATATGATATCATTATGATCTAGTGTCAATCCTGATTCAATATCATTTGCCTAGGTGTTCAATTGGGGTGGGGTACCATGACTACCATATTGCTAGCTTAAAACATCACATTGGCGAACCCTCTTCCATTGGGGAATCCAGGGTTGACATGGGTTTGTCTGACAATAAGGTTCCCCATTCCATCCACTGGTTTATCATGAAGTGCATTCATGTTCCGTCATTTTCCCTCTTACATAATGATTAAATGGCCATTTGCACTAATATATCGCAAAATAGAAATACACCATATAAATATAATTTGGATTAATTTGGATGATATTGCTAAAGAATACTAAAGAGCCATTGATAATCCGAATCTCAGACGCCACCCCACATGATCCTCGGCTCGTAGTTTGTCGGTCAAGTCTCCACGGCACGATTATAGGTGCTGCCATTCATCAAGTCCTCAGCGGATCAGAAACTCACAATGCGAAGGAAGTACAACTCAACTGCATTAAGTTAACATAAGCTAACATATTAAACCATATTAAACCAAGTCCATCTCACACTTTGTTTCAGCATTGAATCAGGAACCCACACGAACCCACCAGAATTCCATCCGACATCATCTGACCACCTGAAATCCAGTGCCCAGCATCTACTCTGCCATGGTTTCTTGCTGCATCTTCGATCTTCTTTACGTATCGAAAATTCCCCGACCTCGGCAGCAGTGGAATTGCGATCAATGGCGGGCTGCTGAACGGCTACAGGAATATATCACCAGAAATGGGTCACACAAAAACTTCTCTAACTTTGCGGTTTGTTATTGGAAGTTTTTGTCACATTAATATCGATATTACTACACCCCAAAAACATCCAAAAACTGATTCTGAGAAGGTCAGGGTTATCCTAAAAAGTTGCTGGAAGCACATACTTTTCAATGCATCAGGTCAGAAACATGGTACTGTGTATGGGATGGAAATGACTTAGAAATCAGATGAAATCAGCAGGTGGACATGGATGGTAACACCCTCGCCCAATTAACAGCCAGAGAACCGCCCATCGGAATCGTCAAGTTTGGTTGGAGGGATGGCAGTTTGATTTTCCATGATTTTCCAGCATCTTAGCTATTTGATATGGTTGGGAAACTCTTAGATCTCTGGAGGTAGCTCCAACTGGCTCCCCATTTTTCATAGGGAAATATATAGGGAATATGGATACCCATACCCCAATGGCTCCCTTCAGGCTCTCTCCATTCAGCACGAAAAAATTCGGGTCACTCCCATGGCTTGATGTCATTGGCGATTTGTGCCACCGTCTTTTCGAGGTCTTCGACCCTGATCTCCTGCCGTCTGTCGAATTTTTGTGGCTCTGCCCCCAGTTCAGGTCGTCTGACAAAGTCTTGAAAAAAACAGAACAAATCCAGGAGATATCATTGGGTTGATGGTTAAATATGTTAAATCAATGGTCCCAATCCATCATAGTTTTTTTTTCAGGTCTCTTATGGTCTCTTCCTTGTTCAATTCTTCAGACCTTTTCAAACGTTTTTGATGTTTTTTCGGGCCAATTTGGGAAAGCCAACGCCAGAAACGAACCCCACTGGGCCCCATCTCCACCCATCTCCTGAAGCATCGGTCGACAGATGCTCGGTGCCTTGTTTTCTTGAAATCGCTGGAGGGTTTATTTCACGGAAAAGCCACGGAAAAGCCATGGATGATTTGGGGATAGCCCAATTTGTGGAAACCAACCAATATTCTTGGAAAGTCAATGAAACGTCTTGGGAGTACAGTACCTACTCTCTATAATTCTCGTGGGCTGCTTCTCATAGATGCTATCAGCATCATTCCATCCTGTCACCAAGCCAATTTGGACACACCAAGTGACCGTCAGAGCAACGGCGCCTGACAGGGCGACGTCTACACATCCATGGGGTCCCAGCCATCATTTTTCACCACTGACTCACTGAAGATTCATGAGAAAACACATGAAAAATCATGAAAACCAAATTAGAAGCCAAGAAGGATGTTAAAATGGCTCTCCTAATTTGAATCTATTGCATGCATAATGGTGGGCTCGGTAAGAAATCGGGATACCTGTAAACATATTGCTTGATCTGGTTCCACAGTGGATGGTGAGAGTTCCCAACATCTTAGAGCAGTCAGAGCATTCCAAGCAAACTTCACTTTCCCAATTCACTTATATATATCACTTATCTACGTGCCGCGTGCCTATGAAATCTATGAAGTTGCCTAATTGCATATGTATGATTATGTATGTATGTACTACATGCTTACTGTAGATGTGTAGTAACTTTTTCTGTGTTTCTTGGTTTGATTCATTGCTACATTTTTCCGTACTTGGCAGACAAAATATCCATGCGCGACATGCGCCTCACATCACATTCCAACAAAACATACCCACCCACCCGCCCCTCGGCCCTCAGCCTCGCAGCAAAATGTGATGCACGGAAGGACTCGGTAACCCTCAAGCGGATGACTATTGCGTCAACGCCGGGCCCCGGGCCTGTGGTTCGTGTGCAAATCGACCCTGAAAGGTTGAGCCAAATCGGCTAGACTCGGGCTGAAAATCAAAGAGGTGCCCCACCAGTCACTCTGCTAAAACAAGCCGGCCAAAAATCAGTTCCTGATGTTTTTAAAGTGTGGTATGGCCTATCTTGGCCTGCAAAAAACGAATCGCGGGCTAGAACATATATAGAACTCTATTGAAAAATCCTGCTGCACAAACTAGCCATCCAAGGTTTCCCAAGTGCCTCAACTAATCCATCCAGGTTAAGGCAGCAAATGTAGTGGGGTGCCGGGCTGATTGGCTGATTCCAACAAGTTCCCCATCATTGAGCCGACCTTCCACAACAATTTTTGGCCGGGCCTACCCCATCCACAATAAGTACAATAGTGTTTCCTCGCCCTCGAGTGGCTTGCCCTAAGGCTAGGAAACGGAATCATTTTTTTCACATCAATAACTGGTTGGTGGTTTCAACCCCTCTGAAAAATATTAGTCAGGTTGGATCATCATCCCAACTATTGGGGAAAATAAAAAATGTTCCAAACCACCAACCAGATAATATTGAATCATCATGTGACATTAGCCAAATACATGCGGTCTTTCAAAGTGATGTTTCCACAGTGGACGAGCACTGACTCGGCAAGCACACACACAGTAGCAAACAATTGCTCCCCGGTCAGAAATTGCAACCAAGCCAAAGACATGGCCATGTCAAATCATTTGCAAAGCTCTTCCAGCTTCTTTGGGATATTTGAGGTCTGCATGTTGCATTTTTGGAGTACCGCATGCTGACCTGGCATAGTAAATGGATGTTTTCCCAATGGCGGTCGCAATATGTTGCAATAACCACTATAGAGTTTGTCCGTTAGAGATCATCCCTCTCCGGTTTGAAAATAATGAAAGTCACTTGCGATCATCTCCAAATAGGGTTGAAAATCATACACTGTGTGTGTGAAAGCACCAAGCAGTTTGGGGATTCCCAAGCTTTTGGATCATCAAAGCAGTTCTTTTTTCAAGCTCCGCATCAGGACTTCCTGTCAGACTTTGTTGCTGCCTGCCCCACCTGTCGTTTCCAGAGACGATTTCACGGGCATTGCACTGGCATCTATCGCATCTACGGTGGTTTAAAAACACAGAGCGAGAGAGAGAGGGAGAGAGAGAGAGAGAGAGAGAGAGATATATATATATACAAATGCATATATATATATATATATTATATATATACACATACATACATGTCTCTCTCCGTTGCCATGTGTCCATCCTTATTTTTGGCATGGTCCCCTCTCTCCTTGTCACTGTCAATTGGCCTATTAATCGCGAACATTGGCCCTGCCTGGCTGGCGGGCGCATCACCATCACCTGGCCAGGATTTCAACGAAGTTTCCATAAATGGAGGTACCCCAATGGCTGGATGGTATATAGTGGAAATCCCAATCTAAAATGGATGATTTAGGGGTACCCCATTTAAGGAAACCCCCATATATATATAATATTGGAACGTGGATAATGAAATTGATAGTGATATTAAGTTTGATTTGGTATACCAAAAAAAACATCGTACTCGGATGTATGTATATAATCTGTATATATTTAATAGAAATGTTACATATATATATAAGTTAGACCCATTGACTTGGAGACTTGGGGGATTACTATTTGCGACCCAAAGGTCCATGCACGTCCATGTTCATGCGTTGAAAACTCTTGTTCCCATAGCCTTCCTCTCGCCGTCGGTGTTGCTCTCGTTCCTGCAACACCGCTTGTTGACGTCGGTTAAATTCCTGGCCCGCGACATAGCGGTATCGATCAACTCATCACTGACGGCGCTTGTGCCTTGATGCTTCGAAAGCATTCACAACAATATCCCGTCATGGTACAGTATAGAATGGAAGGATATCCTTCCAAGCTACGTATTAATTGAACACGAACCAAGGGATGAGTTCAAGATTCAAGTCATAGGGATTTAGGTCAAAATGGGGTACCCATGGGTACCCCGAAATGGGATGATTTAAGTCTATACCTTTTCCATGACATTCCATGACCGCATGAATCCGTATGATGCTATACTTTACTTTATGAATTATATGATGCTGAAAATTCATAGAACCCTATCCGATAAAACCAGGTGCTGAAAATTCGAGCCATGAGTTGCCCCATCCACTGTCGTCCTCAATAGCTGGGTAGAAGGCATAAACTCCGCCTGCCACACCCACTCCGGCAGCAACCACCAGTTCCTGTAGACGATGGCACTGCTGGCACTGCTGGCACTGCTGGCACTGGCACTATCTATCTGTCAATCTATCGATCTATCAGTCTGTCTATATACCTATCTATCCATCGATTTGCCTATCTACAATGTAAAAACTTGTAATTATAAAGGATCTTTGAACTGAATCATCTAGACTCTAAACAAACGTGTTTACGCTTAGACTCCGAATGACTCCTAGACCATCCTGGACCCCAGCCCCCAGAGCTGGGCCCCAAACGGGCATCGAAATGCCGTTGAACAGGGCACGCCACATTTTCCAGGCAGCAGTGTGGCCGTCCTTCACCGTCCTTCACCCTTCAATCTGTTGTAACTGTGGTAAAACTGCGAAGATATGCGAAGATGAGGTGAGTGACCCAGAATTTGTTGTGGTTGCTTCAACATGCTTCAACAATGGCGAATTCATAGAACTGAGTGGATAAATGTTCTGTGATGTTCTTCACATGAAATTCTTCGATGTTGTTGATATGTTGATGCCTATCTACTGCTCCCAAAAGGGCTGCGGCTGCAAGCGTCCCGTGGAAGTCGTGTCGACTTCCAGCTTCTTGAGCAACGCTGCAGATTCATCACTCGGGGTCGCTCTTGCCAGATGGATACAACTTGAAACCACAAAGTGCTGGTTGGCCCCTCTGGCTTTAACAAATTGAGGGTAGCATGATGGGTTGACTGTTTCAATGACCTGAAACTCAGACCAAGGTGCTAAGATGTGCGGAAGATATGAGTTCATTTCGCATTATTGCTGTCTTTTCCAGGCATCCAGCAAAATTGTCCATGACCAAAACCTGGGCCTCCAACCACAGCCTCCTAACCCCAGTGGTCCACACCCAGGCAAGCTGCAGGCCTTTTGGGGCGCGACCACCTTGACGATAGGTCCTTCTTTGTTTGTCTTTTGGGGGGTTTTGGGAGTTCTTTGCCAACCAGGTGGTGCTATGGCGTTACACCAGAATTTCGACACAGTCCAGCTGGAAACCGCGGCGAGGAGCCTCGCATAGCGATTCCATGGGGAATGCTTCGGTGTGCTAAGACATGGCTTCGGTATGCTTCGGTTATCCCCCGCCAGGGGTGAACCATGGGTGAACCCATTACGAAGCTGGTGAGCTAAGGCAGCTAAGGTTACCCCACAATGCAGAATGCCAGTCAATAAGGAGGCCAGGGCACCAATACATTCTCGTAGAAATTGCCTTATCGTGCCAGCGGGGTGGCTTGAGAATGTCGTGTGAGTCTTTTGCTGTTTGGGTGGAGGCCTCACTGGAAGCCATGATCAGTTCCCAGTTGCGCGTTTTACGAGGCCCCAGCCGTGATGGACACTTCTCGGACTTCTGCAAGCGGTCATGAAATCTAATGGACAATAGTTATGCAAACACCATGGATCAATCATGGATCAAAAGCAGTCACAACAGCCTGTATTGAGAGCCTCCTAGGTTCTCTTGAGGGATATGAGAGGCTTCTGATCAGTCGTGGCATTTGTTCCCTTCACTACTGCCATTGAAGTATCATAAGGCCTCACACTCTGAACTTGAAACCATTGTTATCATTCTTCAAGAAGCCTTCCTGCCAAAGTTCTGAAATGCCTTTAGCTTGGGACTTGGGAAGCCTCCATTAGTTTTGCGTCTTCAAGTCGATGGTATAGCCGGGATCATCTGTGCAAACGTCATGACCGTGGGACCAAGCACAACCAAGCTACTCATACGGAGTCTTCTTCGGCCACCACACAAACTATAGATAACTATATGTAGATAACTATAGTATGTTCAAGATCGATTAATATCATCAAGAAACATCAGGGGGATGCGTCGGTGATAATGGGGAGGGGCTTGCCAGCACCCCGTTGTCTGCTACTTGTGCCTTGGTACATCTTGGTACGAAACATCACCATCATCTGCTGCTTGGCCGGTGAAGAGTTTTGGGCCCAAAATGACCCGTAGCCATAATTATCATACGTACAGCAAAATCTTGGGTTATGAGCACTTGCAGAAGGTCACACCGAACGCCTGTCGCACTGGCCCCGTCAAAACAGTCACACCAGTGGGGCAGTGCAGGCGCTTGGCGTTCATTGGAGGTCCATGCCGAAATGGACATCTCACCTTTGTCCGCGGTAGGGCACAATCGCAAGAGGAACCCAGCTCACCTTCTTTCTTGCAAGTATTGATTTGAATCGTCTCTTGTTGGGGTAATGTGGGCAACCGGGTTCCCCCATGTTTTTCCAGAATCCACTTGTCCAACAAAATAATGGTCAACCATGGTCAACCGTACCACGGACGTGAGCACGAAGATCGTTGTTTGTTCGCCCATCACAAGGCCGCCGGAAAACGCGACACAGACATCAGGCAAATCGGATGATCAGTTGCGACGGCGGGCGACTGTCACAATGCTTAGGAAGCAAAAGCCCTCCTTGCCGTGCACGCTCACTGCGGGAGCTGGGAATGTGATATGGAATGGTATGAGGTGTGAAGACTTGACTGTGCAATGCATCAGTCATATACATTAAATATACAGTAGACAATTAGCATATATTAGCATATAGTTATAATTATATATATACATATGTATGATTTATATGATCTATATCTTGGATTTATAGCAAAACTCTAATGTACCTCCCTCTGTCCAATTTGAGAAACCATGAAACATCTGAACATATACTTATAAAATAATCATGATAAAATAATGATAATCATCTAGAATCTAGATAAATGATAAATGAAACCGGCCGGCCATGAAAATCACACACATCGAAGTACATAATCATACATAATCCAACAGTGGATGGCAACATTAGTCCCTTTCGCAGCTACCGTAGCTTTGCAAATTATGCAATTTTGCAGGAATACCCCAGGTCGGGCATTCATACCGCCATCAATGGAAACGTGGCTGGAGCATGATGCATGCTACTGCACGGCTGGAAACTTGTGGCGGCGCGAATGACCCGGTTGAACATTGGCACAGCTGCTTCAATCCAGCAGAAGAAGCCATAGAAATCTCAGCAATCTTGGCTTTTGAAAGCACGAACTTGGAAGCACACATTGGCACAATCTGCCTGTCCTGAGTGACAAACGTGGCAGGAAACTATACTTGGTTACAATTTCGTCTTGAAGTCACATGCCGACGCGTGTTTGATTAATCATGTTCCTAGTATTTCTATTGTATTTAAGCATGGTGTGCCTGTTTTGTACTAGATATGCACTAAGTTGCAAACAGTCATAATCAGGATATGGCTCAAACATGGGGCATTGAATTTATGCGGCCCCACCTGCCTTCATATCCTTCATGATATCCTGGGTCTGGAATTTGCCCCAACTTGGGGGCCATCATTTCGATCATTTTGAGCCATAGCCAGTTACACAACGTCCGAGGCTTTCCTGATTCACGGCCGTCTCGGCACCGAAGTGCCGAAGCGCCGGCGAGACGACTCACACCGAGGCTGCTCAAAACTGGTGCCCAACGGACACGGCCTGGTGCTGCCTTGTGGCCATAGCATATTTCCGTCAGTTGAGTCAGTGCTGCCACGCTACCAATCGAAGTGGCACTTTCCAGCACTAGACAAAACATGACAAAACATGACAAAACAAGAGTCAGTTCATTTGCATCTTCTGTAGAGTTGACTCGTGTCAAATAATGCAGTGATAGTCAGTGAATATCCAAAATTTACTGCCAACACTGCTGGCTCCTTAGACTGTGTTTCTTTCTGAGCTCACGTGTTTCAGCGATTTTCAGCGCCTACACCAAAACTTCACAGCTCGAGCGGCCTATTAACTGATGATAGTCAGCGGAATTTCGGTTGGGCATTCTGCACATCTGCGCGCCCACTGGAAGTAGCTCGCGGTGGGAGAAACCATGACAGTTGGAGGTCCTAAACCCAAAATCTCAAAGTGCAACCACATCATCTCAGTTACAAATGGGGCGAAACAAACTGAAAAAGGCTAAAAACCAGCAACAAAAACAACAAAACATTGTGTTATCTGTTTGATCCTCCCCGTTGAAATCACCAACCAGAGTGGATTGAGTGTTCCTTCGGTTTGTTGAAATAAGATTCCGCTTCCAACCTTCATCAGCTGCGCAGCACACAGGTGTAAAAGACTCTCCAGTCTCAAAGACCAGTGGTCACCGTCACAGCGAAGCATTTTTAGTCACGAAATGGGTAATCTTCACATATCTTCACCTAGGATTAAGAAACCAACAGTTTACCAATGAGTGATTTATGACTAGTTTTTGAGGGTAACCTCTCCAATCAATAGAGTTAATTATCCAGATTAATTGTTCATGTTCACTCCTCCGGGGTCGACATTTCCTGCAAAAATAGACATGTCCGGCAATCCTCAGGTGGTTTTGTATCCAAGAAAAAGTTGTTGGACAACCACTCCCCCAAAGAAAACAACTAAAGACTGACTAGCAGTCATCATTCATCAGGACCAACCATGATTTCGCATGATTCTGGGGTCTCATAAACCAATGGTGGCCTATCAGGGCCTATCACGCTTAAATCAAGTCTTTGAGACCTTCAGCGGAGAGCCAAAATCAGGCAATAGGTGGTGGGTGGACTGCAGGCCGCAACTCTGTCCAAAAGTTGGGCCGGAAACTGGCAAAACCTGAAGGCCTTGTAACCACAGAAAGGCCCACATCATCGGGGTCCAGCAAGTTTTTTCAAATAGCAGAAGCACCTTAATAGCTGGCACACGAAAAGGCGGCAAAACCTTGGAGTTTGAGGTATAAGTTCTGATGGTGATCGCTTTCAAACCATTTGTGTTTTTGTTCACAGTAAGTGATGAAACCCCGAATCGAACCTGCTCTAAGATCATCAACCTTCCACCGGCCGTGATCAGCAAAGGATTTGGCACCGCTCCCATTTCATGGGACTTGCGGCACTCACACGGCGCGGCCCTTGATCAAGCTTTGATCCTGTCCTCCGGTCAGCGGGGTCATGATGGTCATGTGTTGCGGCTAAACCCTGGAACAAATCCGAGGAATGGTGAGTTGTTTCCGAAGTATCCATCCAAAATCCAAGCTTGTGAGAGTCTTGGTTTATCATTTCCCTCAGCACATGCCAAGTTGTAACCAGTTTTATAACCCGCGTTCGCCAGCAATGACTTTGCTTGTCGATGCATTTGCAAGTAGAATTAGCCGCCATGTGGTGTGCAGCGAACTAGTGGAGCATCAGTCACTGTTTAGGCTTGCCATCAACATTCATCAACTTAAAATATCTTAAAATCAATAGCCTAAAGGCCCTAAAATCTCAATAAAATCATCTAAAATCCCTCAAGTTTTCTGGATTTCTGCCTTGAATCTTAAAGGATGCAAGATCCAGATCAAGACTTGGGATCATTGGCACCCAGAATTCGAAGCCCTAAAAAACCCTCTGGCAATCATGGCAAATGGAAACTACCCATGAATTTGATTTTAATGTGTGGATATATACATATATATATATATATATATATATTTATATATAATTATATACTGTATATATATATAATTATATACTGTAAATATATATATAGTCACACTATGTCACACTACATATGGAATATGAAACTTCTCTATTGCCAGGTTGGGTTACCTTTCCATTGCACAGCCGCTCCTAGAGCGCTGTCCCGTTGCACTTTACGATGTTTGTGGCCTTCAGTGTGCGCACCTGAGCGAAAAACAACTCAGGTGGTTCAATTTTTTTGGACCCCGAACTGCAAAATAATTTCAGCACTCTGTTGAGTTGGGACATGTTTAGGATCTCATTGTGATCTTTTGTGGAATGTCAAATCTTACATAAAAATATATAAAGAAATTAATGCTGACTCAAGACCCGTTCAGAAGCCAGCTGATTTTGGACCACCATGACCACCATTCAAACTGTGAAACCGCAACCAAAAAGGAATGAAGGGACTTAAGTGTACATATTATATTCAAAAAATGCATGTGTCCTGTGTATTTAAAAAACTGTGTCGTGTCTGCACATATGAATATATTAAAATATATCTATACATAAGATGTCACTGATGTCACCTGTATCATTGCCTCAAGAAGAAGCGACGAGGAAGTCGAACAAATAGCCAAATCAACATCCACCGAGTTCCCGCGCCGACTTCTTGCGCGCCTGCGCTGATGTGAGGGCAGGACATGGCAGGACTATTGAAAGCCAATGACATGCCACTTTTTCAATAGATGATTTCTATGGGAAACTCTATGGGAAACCAAGATTCCCCACCAGATGCGGGTCTCTAGATTTTGTGTTCTCTTGGCTCCGCCCTGCAGACCATGTCAGATAGAATGTCAGTTGGTGGTCATGATCGCTCGAAGCATCTCATTTTTACTCTTACATAAAGGGGTTTCTAGTGGTTTCTGTAAATGTCCTCCAAAATTACTGGAATTCCCTCCTCCAAAGCAAGGTTCTGGCTGATGCTTAAGGTGGCCACCAAAATCATCACAGCGGACCACTGGATGTCCGGAATTCACCCGTGCAACGCGTGGCGGTTGGTGATTGTCTCCACATGTTAGGTACCTCCTGGAACATTACCATGAAATCCGCCCGCACCGAAGGTGCTGGGGCGTGATCGTCCGGATGGCACTCGTAAAAGGTTACAGGTTTACCTGGGGGGGGGGGGGAATTTTTGGGCAAAAACCCCCTTTTTTGATAGGTGTGTGGGGCGCG
>Ga0126342_10001208_pt1 | contig 35040 bp, 31 predicted proteins | sample Cyp1metagenome_FD_92528 | JGI IMG/M metagenome (GOLD analysis project Ga0126342, IMG submission 92528) | Coral microbial communities from Lord Howe Island, Old Settlement Bay, Australia - Cyphastrea 1 metagenome | ecosystem: Host-associated > Invertebrates > Cnidaria > Coral ...
GCCATTTCTGTTGATGATGCTCGGCACTTCCGATCACAACATTGAAGTTGGGGGTTGCGGGGGTAAGCAGGGTATCTCTGTGGTTTCCTGTGGATGGCTGTTTTTTTTGAAGAACCCGGTATGTATATATATATTATTTTTATACAGAATATGTACGTACGTATATATATATTAATCATATTATGATATTTGTGGATCAAACATTATCATACAGAATCATACACATAGACTCGTCGTATTCACATGAGATCATATATGAACAAATAGTGCAAATCGTTCCTCCGCGCACCCTCGCAAAAGATTGACCTCTTTCCCATCCCATCCGCTCTGAGACCAAGGTGGGGAAGGGCGAGTGCGCCTGAAACATGGCAAGGCGGTGGCACCTACCAGTAATCAACGGGACACAACAAACTAAATGATATTGATCTATAATATAAGTTATTTATGTATGTATATATTGTATGTATGTAATGTAATGTAATGTAATGTAATGTAATGTAATGCAATGCAATGCAATGCAATGCAATGCAATGCAAGTATGTATGTATGTATGTAATGTAATGTAATGTAATGTAATGTAATGTAATGTATGTATGTATGTATGTGCATATATATATATTGTATATATATATGAATTAGATTTATCAGCGCGTTCCTTCCAACTGCTTGGTGGATTCACATCCTTGAAGATAGGATGATGATGATGATGATGATGATGATGATGCGATGATGCTGATGCTGCTGATGCCAGTCTCACACACACACATACTCTTTTTGGAGGGGTATCTTAGCCACCAACCGGGTCAGGCCAGTGGTGGCACCGGGGCCAGGTCCTTTTCGACGGCTTGACGCCCCTGATGGAGGTTCCAGCCAGCGAAAGGCGGAACGAGAACAAGGCACAGCGGCACAGCTGCGGCTGGAAATAGTTGTGTCTGAAAATAGGGAATCCCATTTCACTGGTTATTAATGGTTATTAATGGTTATTATCCATTAATGAATAGACCATGGGAATCAATTGATAATAACCATTGATAACCATGAAGATCCATTGGTTCATCATCATTTTCCTTCTTCAAGTGGCCATCAGTACTGGTAAGTTGATATTTGGGGGTATCCTATGCTGGTTCGGACATGGCGCCATATGGAGGAATAGACATCTAGCGTTCCACCAGAACGCTTCGCAGAAAAGATAGATGTCCCTTCTCCCAGTGGGTGGTTGATCAGTCAATAGACATCCTTGAAGAAGTTGAGTGGGTAAACCTGTGAGCATGGAGGTGAATGGGCTAGTGAATTGTTTTTTTTTGCCATAGATGGACCATTTACATGGTACATATACATTATACATTATTATAAACATATACATATACACATTCTACGGATAAAGGTTGTACATATAACCATTGTACATCTAAACACTATACATGTAATCATTATACATACATATACATAAATCCCAGTAGACATATCAAGATACAACTTTTTTTAAAAGTTGATCATGGCAATGTCATTGCCGCTGAACATCCTCAGGCCATCTGTATTGGGGACAAGGATAATAACCATTAATAACCATTAATAACTATTAATAACCATTAAAATCCATTGTTTTTTTTTTCCCCTTCAGTTTTCAACGCCCCTGGTGCATCCGCCAGATACTTCGCAGCCCCTGGAGACGGTGACCTCGGACCGACTCCTCTTCCAAAACGGAGGAGGGGGCCGGACTTGGCCTCGGATGCAGAGACACTGCCGCAGTCATACCCGAATGGTCCATCTAAGTCCGAAGTGGTTTGAATGATGCAGAAAGATACTGTAGTTTATATATATATATATACATCCATATATATATATATATATATGTATATATATATATTTATTAAGGCATTGGCTCCAGGAGGGTTTTGGACCGCTTTACGGTCCCCTCGCTGAGCCATAGCCTTAGCGGGCAACGTCTGGCAGCCCGCGGGCCGGCGGCCTACGCATCGTGCTCTACCATCTTCCTTGGGCAGGATTTGGCACCACCTTCTGGTTTACAGTTCTCTGCCTTAAACTGTTGGTTCCTCGTCTCTGAGTTTGACTGGGTGTTCGGGCTGGCTTCACTTGCTCTGGGGTATTTTCATTTCTGGACTGTGCGATTTTCTCATCCTTGATTGAGCTTGCTTGGGTTTGCAGCTCACTGGAACGTTCGAGATTTTTATGCGCATCTGTTTGGGAGCATCTTTTTTCATCCTTTGCTGCCTTTTTGGATACAACGGCTACACCTTCACAGCGTCGGAGACAGCGAAGACTGCGCGCCGCTGCTCGGTTGGCCTGGCACTTACATCGCAAAGGTGTGAAGAGACTTTTACCTCAGGGATTGGCCAGAATCAAAACAGTTTTGGGAACCCATCATTCGAAGGACGAGAAGTTTCTTGCGAATATTCAAGCAGAAATGGCATCACAGAAGCGGCCTCCGTGGAAGTGTGCCCATTGCCATGTGATCATGAAGGGAACCTTTCCGCGCTGTTGGAAGTGCGGACTGGAGTGGGCGCATTGCGTCGACAGAGCTTATGTTCCGCCAGACCAGCAGCAGCAAGATGGTCAGCCGACCTCCTGGGGCAGCTCGGGCTGGCAACAACAGAAGCCCAAAAGTCCGAGAACTCGCTCCAGAAAGCCTTCACGTTCCAAATGCAAGCAGCAAGATGCTCATTGGGGAGGAGGAGATTCGCATGCACATCATGGAAGTGGCTATGTTCCACAGCCTCAGCCGCACATGATGCCTGCTATGATGCCGACAATGCCTCCCATGATGATGCCATACCATCAACCCCCTATGATGCACATGATGACGGACAAGGGACATGGGAAAGGGGTAGGCTATCCAGCGCCTTTGCCGCCAATGCCTCCACCCTCGACACCACCACCAATGCAGCCATCTACGAGCGCCATACCAGCTCAAGTGCCCACATGGGATCAGAGCATGCAGATGATGCCTATTCCAGTGCCTCCGTCGGTACCGGCAGCTTCAGTTGGTCCTGCTGGAGAACAAAAGTCGGATTCCCAGGCCCAAAAGAAGCTCAACAAGCTTTTGTCTGCGATGAAGAAAGAAGAGGACACTCTTTCGCCTACCTTGCAGTCTATGGCACACGACATGCAGAAGAAGGACGAGCGCAACAGTACACAGGAAACCATCTCTGCAGCGAAGGAGCTAGGAGATGCAAAAGAGACACTTCTAGAGGCGGAAAACGCCAGGGCTCAGCTGCTTTCCCAGTGGAAAACTTTCCTGCAACAATCTGTGGTAAAGTGGCAAGAATTTACATCGCAGTTTCAAGCTTCGGAAGTTGCCCATCAAACTGCCATACATCAAGCCAGACTACAGGTGAGGAGATCGCAGAGAAGGTTCGACCATGCGTCCAGATCCATCATCACGGACGAGGAAACCCAGACACATGTGATTTCAGACGAAGAGCTCGAAGATGTGGACACCAAGGAGGAGGATGTGTACAATGCGGAAGGAGCCAGCAAGATCCACCAGGGCATGACCTCGATAGTTACCAGCTTGCAGGTGCTTTCAGAGTCGGCCGATCAGCTGGAACAACGGGTGAAACGCCCCCGCAAGAACCCAGACGAGGAAATGGGTGCCAAGCCGCCTTTTGGGCCGCCCGGCGTATCATGACTCCAGAGTATGAGCGCCTAGGGCTCACAGTTCCTGCAGCTGTTCTTGAAGCTGCAGTGATGCATTGGTCCCACTCCATAGTCGGTGAGAAGAACTTCACCTCCTTTTGGCAGGCACAACAAGATGCGTCAGATCTAGTCCAAGAACTTGGGGTTCAAGAAGGACTACGAGTTGACACATTCTCTTTGCCGCCACGGAAGAAGTCCGTTAGCTATCAGGTCACGTTTTGTGAAGAAGTTCAAGTTTTTCTGGGCGATGAGGAAAACATGGAGTTCCAACCAGTTTGTCTTCAACATGAGGCTCTATCCACATGGGATTTGAAGCCCTGGCAGCTCAGACCAATACCGCTTGCCCCGGACAGTTCACTTCCAGCTCCTCACACTGAATCTGGTGCACAAGATGACCGACATCCTTCTCGTCAGGGGGCGAGACCAGTTCCTGGTTGGCATCATGACATCAGACTTCTGTTGAATGAGGAGGGACAGGCGGAAGACGAAGACGGGGAGCAGGTAGTTTATGCCACTTCGTACTTCATCGATCACCATCGACATCGATTCCATGACCAAGCGAGAATTCTCCGGTTTGATGAAAACGCAGAGGAATGGGAAAATGATGTCAGATTTATCTGGGAAGACCATGCGGACCCATCTGTGGATGTTGACATCATCTTGGTACGTCCGACACCTCCTTTCTTTGCGTTCAGCGGCACTATGGCTGTCGTGATTGTGCAACAGCGACCTCAACATGATCGTGCTGCATGCCTTATTACAGCAATTTTGCCCCTGAGCCCTGACTTCAGACTCATTGCGACCGCCCACTCCATGGAGCTTGCTGCCACACAACAAAGTCTCATACGACTCGCAGGTGTGGAACAGCAATGCCTTCATCGAGAACAAAACGGCTTTGGTCCATGCGTTCTGCAAATTGGTCTTCAGCGACTTGATCCAGGGCAGCCAGTACAGATCAGCCCAGGGCTGGGGATCACAATCCGTGTCCCCCCACCCATGAGTGAAGAAGATGCAGAACACAATGTTGATCTCAGACATCGGAGACCTGCAGCAATACCTGAGAGAGCGCGCCTGCCGATGAACCAGAGGCCGAACCTGAGGATACGTCCTTAATGGCACGCCAACCTCGACCACGACAGACCTCTCCCAGAAGTTCCGATAGTACCACGACATCTTCCAGCTCAACCACAAGTCAATCTTGTCAAGCTGAAGGCAGTGACGCAGACCCGCCCCATACCAGAAGAGCTGTGGTATTTCCCATCCATGGTGCGCCGCGATCCCTCATTTTGCCATGGAATGATGGTGATGCCCTCTTTCAACGTGTGGCGGAAGCTTTTGACCTCCAACCTCATGATGTGAGAGATCTTCACTACATGCCGCACAGACCTTCAGATCTTGCACTACAAAATCTTCAAGGGCTTCTGCTTCAGCGACTGTTTGAACCTCGACCGTCAACATTTCTCAGACTGGTCCTAGTTGATGTGGAGACGTATGAGGACGATCTCCTCCAGCCATCAGCATTTCAGAGATTTACGAAATGGCTTCCCCAGACACTGAATCGACCGTCAGTCTTGAGAATGCTTGACCTCGAGCACATTGCGGAACAGTATGCTTCTCAGACGAGGTTGTGGCACAATCACTGTCTCATAGAAGATCAACAACCTGAAGTCCTGAACATACAGGATGGCGACTACATCAAGGTCTTTATCGGTGACAGCACTTGCGAGAACATACGTCTCTCTGATGTTGAGCTGCCTGACTTAGACCTTGCCAGTAGTCACACTGAAGATGAAGACTGGAATGCATTTCGTGACGATCAGATGGCTCTTTTTCAACAGTTTGCCACGCTGGCTGATGAGTTGAAGCTGTCGCCTGCTTATGCACAGCTACCTCTGCAGACCTGCAGGGTAGATGTTTGGCAGCAAACTATGGCTACCAACTATAGTATTCAAGCAGATGAACCGTTCGATCGGCGTCCTGATCTTCCTCAAGAACGTCCTGGCCAATTGCGACGAGATGCGAGTCTCCAACATATTTGGGCACACTCCCCAACTGCACGAACCACTGCCAGGGAGGACAGAGTGGTACCGTTCGATACATGGTTCCTCAACAGCCATGACCATCCAAGATGTGAGATACCTCGCACTGTGGAATTGCCACGTGACAGTACTACATGGGATGAACTGGTCATTCAGGCTTGGCAAGACCTCTTTGATGTGAGATTTGCCTACAGGATTGTTCTGGTCAGACCGACCAGTGAACCATGTCAACATGCAGGCCATCTTCTCCTGCTCCAACGAGAACAGCCTGGGGATAGAGGCGCACTGATCAGCCTGTTCTGGCATGAAGAGACCTCAGAATTTGATGGCCGCTTTGCCAGACTACTACCTCGGCGACTCCCTTTTCAGAGACTTTTGCAATATGCCAGACTTGATCAGGTGTGCAATGAGCGTCAGCTACTTTGTCTGGGCTATCAAGGGCATGAACATTTGGATGGGATCTCTGATGTGAGCCCCCAGACGGGCAATCACTTTGAAATCCATGCAGCACCATGGGAATACCTGGACAGCTTGAACCTGTTTCAGCAAAATCTTACCATGATGCGACCCAAACAACAAGCTCTTGAATCAGAACCTCCCGGAAGACACGATGAGGGACATGAGTGTGCCCGCCCTCATATCGAGACTTCCAATGCCAACTTGCCACCAGTGATCACGCAATCAAGTTTTGTCCAGGAGCTATTTGAGCTCTGGAACCAAGGGGCTTTTGCATGGGAGAATGAGGAAAGGTCAGCTCGAGTAGTGACGTACTATGTCAACCACCATGATCTTTTTCCCAGATGCGATGCAGGTCGAGTTGCACACCTGGGGGCCAATTATGCCACTTGGGAGGAGACATTGCGGCGAACATGGCTAGACCGAGTGCAGTATGGGCAGCCTTTGGACTATTTTGTGGTCACACCACTGCCGCCTCGACTCGAACACGGCATCACAGCATACATCCTTCTTGTGCAAAATCGACGTGATCTTGTCACCAGCTTGGTCTCAGTCATTGGCACCAATGGTCGGCTACAAGGACGCAGTGCGGTGACCACCTTTGAGCAGGTCTATGATGCCCATTTGATTCAAGCACTGGGTCTGCACCAACAATGCTATGGACCCAGACCAATCTTGACCTGTGCAATTCAATTTCAAGACCAACAGCTATTGCCTGGCCAACCAATCCTTGCAAGGAATGGCTTTGGATTCGTGGCGCATCTCCAGATCAATTTTGGACAGCGTGTAGCAGTTGGCAGGAATCTGGTTCAGCAGCACACCTTGCTGTCGAGGAGTAGAGTAGAAGATGGCAGCACCACTGAGGAGCCACTGCTTTCGACAGTGTCGAGCCCGGTGAAGTGCGCTCTTCCTCCTCCCATGGACTACGCACCAGAACATGTTGGTGCAGAGCCTCAGCATCTACAGATGGTCTCCGATCAGCCGACGCATGTGGAGAGGACACCGATGCCTCTTTGGCTACCGTCGTGGTGGAGCTCCTTGCTGCAGCAACTCCAAGAAGAAGGACAAACAGAACATTTGGAAGAAGGTCCGGTTCTCTATGTCCTCACTTGGTTCCTTCATGGACAGCAACACAGACAGTGCGTTGCCCCACGAGTCCTTCGACTTGACCAACACTGGCATCGATGGTGGGATGACCTCAAAGAACTATGGCAAGACTTATTTGATGCGTCGCTTCCAGTCGAGGTAGGCATAGTCCAACCGAATCCGCCATTGGCTCCAATGAGACACCACAGTGTACATCTCATTGTGCATCAGGCGACCATGACAGAATCTGTATGTGTCATCACTCAACTGTTTCATGGTCAGTGGCGAGCAGCTCTTGGACAATATGCGCGAGTCATGCCATCTTTGCTTGACGCCACTGAGCTTCTACAGCAAACCCAGATGCAACCATTCTGCACCATGGAGGGCAGAGGGTGCGTGGTTCAACATGGTAGCAGACATCTGCACCAGGGAGACCCACCCTTCTTTCTCTCTGATTATGCCAGTGTAGTCATCCATGTTGACCATCCGGCCTTTGGTCCTCAGCAAGATGCACCGGACCTCAGGTATGACGTTTCAGCTGAAGAACATGATGAAGATTCAATCCTTCAACTGCCCTGTGAGCGCCTAACAGACAGGCAGGTGGCTCATACCTGTCGGCCACAGAGAACAGCTGATCCGAGAGTGATCTCTTTGGAAAGTTTGCTCCCGCTACAGGAGTATCAGCTTGCATCAGATTATGAATCTGTTGGAGAATTCTCATATCAGAATTCCACGGTTATTGAGTTATTGCGTACCTCACACCAGGACATGATGATCTTCATCTACCTCCACATGTTGAGATCCCAATACCCGGCACAGCTGATCAAGTCGAAACAGAGCTTGCAGCCTGGGGCCACTTGTGCCGCGCGATCCAATTCGGAGGACATGAACAGTTTGTGTGCTTCAACCTCACATGGAACCCTCCTGATTCAGAAGTCCACTATGTGTATGGATCTGAGCAGGGACAAGATATGGATTTGGCGTTTCTCCACACCAGCACAACTGGCCCCATGACGACGAAAGATCACATGCGCCTCCTCCACAAACGAGGTTGTACAAAAGCTGCAATCATTGCAGATGAGATTGTATGGAAGAAGATCCACCAGGTCATCTTCACCAGCAATCATCCAACTTTGAACCAACCTGCTGTTGAGAGAGTCATGACCCCGTGGCCTTTGCGACAACCACGTGTGGAGAATGATTGCAGTCCATTTAGTAGCCAAGATATTGAGGATGGGACCAGCTCATGCTACCTCACTCTTGGGTGTACTATGCAGGAACTTGAGGCTCTTTTCCAAAGCGGTGCAAACACGTTGTGCACGGACTTATCTTCTTTTGAAATCCCTGACACAACAGCCGGAGCTTTAGAGAGTTGTACCACCATTGACCGCATCGATCGATTGGTCATCTTCACAGACGGATCATCCATTGGAGGTCTCCGGCATCAACCTCCACATTTGACAGATGAACAAGGATGTCCAGATTCATGGGCCTTTGTGGTCCTTGCTGAACAGTACCTTGAGGATGGCACGTCTGCAATTCAATTCCTAGGATGGCAAGCACAACCAGTGAGGTACGATAACGATAGCCCAGCTTTTCTAGGCACCTGCCACACTGGCTCCGATGCAGCCGAGCGTGAGGCTATGTTCTGGGCATCATTCTGGCGGCTCACCAACAATTCGTTTGTGCCCACTGTATTTTGCAGCGATTCCAGGGTGACGTGTCTACAGGCCACCGGCCAAATGGGCACCAGTGCCTATGATGAAACCTTCCAATGTTTGCGAGGCACACATCAAGCTTTGGAGGCCTTTATGCCGACTGGCACTTTGAAGGTTCAACATGTACATGGCCACGCCAATGACCCGTGGAACGATTTGGCGGACCTCCTTGCGAAACGTGTCAGAACAGAAGGATACTACCTGCCGCGACAGCCAGTATCCCTCATCAAATGGAAACCTCTGATTCCTTTCATGTGGATGCTCTTTAGCAAACACAGTGGCCTACCCAAGCTCACATTGCAGGGCTTCGATGTGACCGCGCCTGCACTGCCGCCTGAAATGCCGATTGACTGTGATGAGTACAAGCCGCCAAAGCACCGCGCCATCAAGTATACCCTGAGCTTAGCCACAGCCAATGTTCAGTCCCTGCTGAGTAGAGTTGAAAATGGATCAGGCCACACGGGGAAGACCCAGTACCTGAGGGAACAATTCAAAGCTCATGGCCTCCAAGTTTTGGGTGTACAAGAGGCACGTACGCCACAATCTTGTGGTACACAGGATCAGGTGCTCCGTATCAGCTCGGGACATCAAAAAGGACAATATGGTGTGGAGCTCTGGATTGATTTGGAGAGGCCGTATGCATATGTGGATGGCCGTCCCAACTTCTTCGCCAAGCACAACTTTGTGGTTCTCTATGCGGCCCCCAGGCTCCTGATTGTTCGAGCGCAAGCGGAACACCTAGCTGCCACCTTCGTTGTTGCCCATGCACCACACAGTGGCTACACGAGAGCTGATCGGGAAGCATGGTGGCAGACTTTATCAGACCAAATCACGAACTGCAACACTGTGGCAGAGGAGAACCTGTATGTGTTGATTGATGTCAACGCCACTGCAGGACCTAGTGATCTTTGCCATGTCGGTCCACGAGAAGATGCACCGTCTTGCAGTACGCGGTATTTCAGGGATTTCCTTTCCAAGCATGCCTTAGGGCTTCCTGCCACCTTTCCAGTACACGAGGGTCCCATTGAGACTTGGACTACCCCTGATGGTCAGCACAAATCAAGAATTGATCATGTTGCTGTGCCCTTGCATCAATGTGGACAATGCGTCTTCTCTGAAGTTCTCAACACCTTTGACCTGTGCAACTTAGAGGATATTAGAGGATCACCTGCCAGTCGGACTCCAATTGGTCTGGCACATGTATGTACAGGTGTCGGAGCAGAGATCCATTGGGCAGCCAAAATTTCAGAGAGAAGACATTCGCCAGGGTTGCTTGACGAGGGCTTTGCAAGATCATGAGGTGCCTGAGTGGGCATGTGACATTGAGAAACACGTGCAGCACTACAATGCGAGCCTGACGCAGACCTTGAAGGAGCAATGTCCCAGGCGCAAACAGGGGCCCAAGAAGTCGTACATTACGGATGAAATTTGGGCCATCAGAAGTCAGAAGCTCGAGTGCAAGGCTCGCCTACGCGAACTTCGATCGCGTGTCCGACGACATGTACTACATGGATGCTTTCTTCAATGGAGGGCCCAGGATGCTGAGCAGGATGTGGACCTTTGCCACTTTAGCTACCACACCACACTGCTTTGTGGGAGTCTGAGAGTCACTTTGCAACTTCGGGTTGCCGCAGCCTCACTCAAGCGCAAACTGGTGAAGGCCAAGACTGTGTTCCTGCAACAACACCTTGACAATCTACCTCAAGACGCAGCAGCGGGCCAGATCCTACAGCTGCTGAAGCAGATCGCCGGCCCGACCAATCCAAAGAAGCAAATTTCGACTGTTTTTCCTGCTGTGCGGCATGAGGATGGAACCTTATGTACGTCCCCGACACAGACGGCGAACAGGTGGATCCAGTTCTTTAGCGACATGGAAGGAGGAGTTCGCTGCACAATGAAGCAACTTCATGCCTCTTGGCGCCGACATCTGGACACATTTCAGCAGCAACAGTTCAGCTTGGCTCTTTCGGACCTTCCCAGCTTGTGTGATCTCGAAAGAGCTTTTGCCAGAGTTGCAGCAGGGAAGGCCATAGGCCAGGATGGTCTGCCACCAGAATAGTGCAGAACACACCCCTCAGAGCTGGCAAGGATGTCATACAGCCAACTTTTGAAGCTTGCCTTACACGGCCATGAGTCGCTCCACCACAAAGGGGGCTATCTCATACAAGCGTGGAAAGGTAAAGGAGCCAGAGACGTTTGCGCGTCATATCGCTCGTTGCTGGTATCGTCGCACCAAGGGAAAGCCCTGCATCGAGCGCTACGGCAACATCATTCTGGACTCTATGAGAGTTGGCTTCAATCCCAACAGATCGGCGGGCGCTCTCACATCCCGGTCGGCCTGGGCATGCACCAAGTGCGATCGTTCCTCCGTATTGACAGGAACAATGGTTGCAGCAGTGGCATCCTATTTCTTGACTTGCGTGAGGCCTTTTATCGAGTCCTTCGTCCTCTCGCTCTTCAGTCAGATTGGAATGAAGAGGAGCTCGCAACGGTTGCACAACGGCTCAACCTGCCTGCTGGTACGCTCCATGAACTCCATAGACATCTACAGGAACCATGCGCAGTTGCCCAAGCAGGACTTCCACATTACATCCAGAACTACATCACGGCGATCCACACGGACACGTGGTTTCAGATGAAACATCAGAACGACTTTGTCAAGACCACCATTGGGTCGCGGCCCGGAGATTGCTACGCTGATGTGGTGTTTGGATTTTTGTGGAGTCGAGTCCTTCAAAGGGTTGAACAAGCGCTGGTGAGCCAAGGAGCCTTAGAGACCTTTCCTGTTTTGACAGGGCTGGATCTCTATAGTCAGGAATGTCAGCAAGACACTCAACGCACATTTTTAGGCCCCAATTGGATGGATGACCTAGCTGTGTGTGTGTCAGCTGAGACGAGTGACCAGTTGATTGACAAGCTGGGCCCCGTCATCGGCACTCTTTTGGAATGCTGTTGCGACCATGGCATGACGCCGAACTTGCAGCCTGGCAAGACTGAGCTTCTCCTGGCCCTCAGAGGTAGAGGCTCTAGAAGATGGCGCAGACACTTCTTCGGACCTTCGAACGGCCAAACTTTTCCTGCCTTGGGGGAGCACAAAAGTTTCGAGGTTCATGTTGTGGGAGCCTACAAACACTTAGGAGGCATCATCCATCACTCCGGCAACCAAAGCAGAGAAGCGCAGCAACGCTTGGCCATGGCACACCAAGCGTTGACGAGACATCGTAAACTTCTGCTTCACAATCCTACCATTCCTTTTTCCAAGAGACAGGAATTATTTGAATCCCTTGTGCTCAGTGCGTTCACGTATGGCATGGAGTCCTGGTTCTTTGCTGAGGAGAAGTCCAAGATCATGCTCCATAACGGTATCATGAAGCTGTATAGGCGTTTCTTGAGACTGCCCCATGACGCCAACCTTTCCGACGACCAAGTACTTGCACAAGTCGGTATGCCGTCCCCGACTGAACTATTGCGTCGAGCTCGATTGAGATATCTGGCCACGCTGTACGGCTGTGGACAAGCAGCGGAATGGGGAATGCTTTTTCAAGACCATTCATGGAGAGAACTGGTGCGAGATGATCTACAATGGCTTTGGCATCAACTCAGTAATAGCAGCTCCCTCCAGGATCCAATGTATCATTTCCCTGCATGGGAATACCTCTTGAAGTATCATCGTGGATATTGGCGGAGATTGGTCACACGAGGGCTCAAGCATGCCGTTCAGCAACGCAAGAACACAACATGGATTGCTGACTTCCACCACCGGATTTTCCTTGCACTCCAAGAGCATGGGACCCTGGCTGTGGAAGAAACAACATATGTGACACCTTTCCAAGAACACAAGTTCTACGGCTGCCTGAAGTGCCAACTGCGATGTGCAAACCGAGCAGGCGAGGGTGCGCATTTTTTCAAGGTACATGGAGTGATCAACCCCATGAGATACCTTTTTGACACCACGCAGTGCCCGATTTGTCTCAAAGAGTACCACACCATCGCGAACATGCAGGCACATCTCCGAAGATCGCAAGCATGCCGCGAGCAGCTGCATGGAGCACGACATCGATGCATACCAGTGCCAGGTATCGGATCCAGTCAGTGCCAAGAGCAACGACGCCGACATGATGGTCTTGTGCCGCATCTACAGGCTTACGGGCCTAGGCTACCTCCTGGGCCACGCCGACCATTTGATGCAGAATGTGGTGATGTTATCACTCTCATTTTTGATCAAGCAAGCCTGTCGCAAGACCCTGAACATTTGGAAGCCGGCATTCGCCAAGCTGTTGGAGAGATGCAGATTTCGTGGACTGCGTTTACAGAGACGCTTTTGTATTGCAGTGCCAATTTGACAGGGGAGATCCTGACCGACCTGGGCCGCCCGTTACAGCAGATGCAGACGCTTTTGCGACGCCTTGGTGATGCAGAGACGTGGCCATTTCTGGGTTGCAGAGGCAAGCGAAGACATGCAGGGCCTGATCGAGTAGCACACTATGAAGAGTGGTGCCACCGACTGTGCGACTCAGACAAGCCTGTTTGGGAGGCTCTTTCGGCTCCGCGACCCATTGGACGAGAACGAGTCATTTTGCATGCCTTCAGTGGTCGTCGTAGAAAGGGTGACTACCAGTGGTATCTGGAGCAGTTGCTCTCTTCAGGACAGGAAGGGTTGTCTTTGTATGTTGTATCCTTAGATATTGTGATTGACAGCAAGTACGGGAATCTAGCTGATCCTGACACTAGAGGGTTTTGGCTGTCACACATTTTTCAAGGGTACGTGCACGGTTTCCTGGGGGGACCCCCTGTTGCACCTTTTCCAAAGCAAGAGCTGTTGCGATTGACCGGGCACTCCATCATCGAGCCCCAAGACCAGTACGATCAGCTGATGAGCTCTGGGGCTTCTCTTCTCTGGCGCTTCGAGAGCTTGATGCAGTTTTGGAAGGCAACATCTGGCTCAGCTTTTGCATTGAGGCGATCTTTGCTCTGACGATGATGACACGCCAGGGCTTGCTCGAGCATCCAGCGGAGCCGGAGGGTGAGCACGCGCCTTCGATCTGGAAGCTGCCAATAATTCGTCTCTTGCTGAGCATGCCGAATGTACAGAAGGTTGAGTTCGCCCAAGGCCTTTTTGGAGCTTCCAGTCGTAAGCCTACGACGCTCCTTGCGGCAAACTCCCATGATCTAATTCAGACCCTGCGGAAGTGGCACATCACTGATGACAATCCCAGGGCCACTAATATAGGCAAAGACGAGAGCGGGCAATTTCGAACGGCGCACTTGAAAGAATACCCGCCTGCTCTCTGCGCCGCTTTAGCAGAGTCCACTTGGAATGCAACGTGCTTGACACCAAGTGATGACAGTACAGATCTGCCAAAGCCTTTTTGTGATGTCTGTCAACAACTGACAGTCACAGAGTTCGGAGACTTCTTTGGGCCGGATTTTGTGCAGTAATCCCCATGAAGCTCCATGCAACTCTGGGAATTCAATGAGCAACGCCGCGGCTGTGAACAGTCCCCATGTGCGTAGAGAAAAAAATATATTTATTTATTTATACATGCATTGTGTCAGTGCGGAATTGCCCATCAAAGTCCATGGGCTGTTTTCAGGAAGGCCCCGAATCCGGGGGTGGATTCACCACCACCGGGTGGCCTGGTGCCAATGATGCAAAGACAATGAGAAGTGAAAAGCAGGTGCAAAACAATATGGGTATGGGTCAAAATTAGGTACCCCAATAATTGGATGGTTAATACTAAACTAGACTAACATCTGTGGTCCCCTAGGTCTTCCATTTTGACCCACATCCATATCACACCAGGTGAAATATAATTACTTGGCTCCATCACCAGAGTCTTAGAGTCTTAGAGTACCCAACTTTGCCATATTTTTGAAAGAGTGTTTTCAGAAGAGGTCGTGGAATTGCCCAAGGACCAGGCATTCTTTTTACGCGCGCGCCATGCGTCAGCAGTTCTGGCTTGAGCCAGTGAGCAGTTAGAGCAGATAGCACCATTTAGGTCATTTAGGTCAACATTAGTCAACATATAGCAACTGGGTGACCTAGGATGCTGCCCCTCCACAGGCCATTCACATTTTCATGCCCCTTTCTATGAGCCACATGACTGTGAAACTGGGGGGGAGCTATGTCAAGTTGCCCCGGGCGCCGGTCACTTCCTGGGTCCCACTTGAAATGGGTCAACATCACCATTTCCGTAGATGGCCATAGATATGGAGGAAGCTGGTGGCGAAGCTTTTTCCGCGAGCCCAAAGGCCTGGGGACACCCTGATGGCTAAGGAACTAACCTCCCTAATGGGTTGAACTTGGAGGAGCAAAGGAACCCTGAAATATAGTACATGTACTATAGGTGATATGTAGTACTACCCTTTGATCATCAATCGTGGGAAAGTCCTTGAACTAAATGGAGATTTTGATCCTCGGACTGGGGGATTTTCCGAGGGTAATCCATTTTTGGGTTCATATTTTTTGTCCCATACATGGTTGAACGGTTTTTGCTGGTTTTTGTCCCACACACATGGGTCATATTTGCTGTAACCGCCCTACTTTGCGGCGGCTACCACTGTATTGATCAGTAAGTACCAAAAAAATCAATTACTCCTTTTGATCCATTTTGAAGATTCATTGGACCTCACGTGATTTCTCACCCATTAGCTTCCCAGTTTCCACCATGGAAGGTGCACACCTGAAAGACGGTCCAAGGATGTCAAGGGCCAATAAGAACATGGCTTAGTTCCCCAAGTTTCAGTTCCTCCCAAGCAAGATCTCGATTCAAGATGGTTTGGCCATGGTAGTCCCATTGCCATCTCACCATCAGAACTTTTTCCATCACGACCTCTGCAAGCGGCCGAACATTTCAGGTGAATTCTGGATAAAAGCCAGAGAAATTCCAATTTTGGTGGGTTCACTCCTCATATCCCCATGAAATATCCTATATTTGTTGGTTAAATGCCGGAATTCTATCCACAACTTTGTTAAGAGTTGGTTATCCCCACCATATTTCCAGGAGATATACATAGGAAATATAGCCATTGTTGGAGAACCCCGGAGCAGTTCTTTGTTGCCAGGCATGTGCACGCTGGAGAAGGAGGCACCCATAGGGAAGATGCAACAGGTTGGCTTGGTTGGTTGAAACGGGAGGTGTGTATACAATCAGTATATATATATATATATAGTGTGTATATATATATATATACAGATACACTACATAATATATATATATGTACACACATGATTGTCTTTGCAGACTGCGTTCCTAGGTAAAGGCATTCCTCTACTTGTATGTCCAGTCACATTTGCATTATCATTTGCATGCCCTGGAAGAGATCAGATAGACGTGTGTGGCATTGTCATGATAGTTGTAGTTTCTTCCTACTTGACCGAGACAATTAGGTTCCCTCTTAAGAGGGTCGGGATTCGGATGTTGAACGAAGCATCAAGTGAAATGATCACATTCTGAAATCATCCCTTCCTGCCATGGGTTTTTCGAATCAACCAATGAATACCTGGGTGAAGCGTCGCAAAGATCCTGCTCAGACAACAACCAGAACAGCCAGAAGGCTGCTTTGTCACCCTACCAATGCGTGGAGATTGAGCTGTTTTGACTCAAACATAAGAAATGAAACAAAGTCTCAGTGCCAAGACATGTGATTGATTCTTGCTATTCCACAGAGTTTCTGCCATGCAGTTTCAGCCAACCCATGGGTAGGTCAGAAAACCTGTTGAACAAAGTCTGAATTTCTATTGTCATCCACACCATTTCCGTTGCGGCATTCTATCCCATCAGCCCCCCTCCAAAAAACAGAATCAGATCCATCACGCAGCATCCGTCAAAGCATGACCTATCTCCCCAGCCGCAAACATTTCGATCACTCGATCAACAAATCCATCAAATAAACAACAGCTCGGCAAAAATCCATCATTTTTTCATGTCCATTTCAGCCTTCATCAAAGCACTTTGGGTCCATTCCGCCCCGAAATCCACCGAAAAACACCAGGACCGGCCCCCAGGATGCTGCCACAGGTGGCCGGCAAGGCCTGGTACCATGGCTTCGACGCCTTTCGCAAGGTGCCCAGCGATCTCTCCGAGGCCAGCATCACGGGGGCCGTGATGACCTTGATGGCCGTGGCCGGGATGAAGTTCTGAACGTGCGGTGCTGCTATGTTAACAATGATGATAGTAATAGTATGGAATAGTATGTAATAGTGATAATGATAATCAGAATGATAGTTGTAATAAATTTAATAAACAATACTACTACTATTAATAAATAATGATAATGATTATAATAATAATAAACATAATAACAATAAGAAGAAGAATAATAGTAAAATAATAATGATACAGGTTTCAATGGGGAAATGCGTCTATTCTCATTATATTGAGAACATTTCCCACAATATTCCCACTATTACTAACAGAATAATACTCGTACCCTCTGGTAATCAACCATGGCAACTGGATCCCTTAAAAATGGAGCTTGGAATCGGAAAATCATCTATACATGGGATTTTCCATTGCAGTGTTTCAGTGCTGGACGATATTTTTTTAGTACCCCCAAGAAAATGGTGGTAGTGAGTGGTATCATGGGATGTATATTGGAATACAATGGGGATATAATTGGGATACTCTCCGGAAATCAAACGTGGCTGGGGGGGATTTTCCAGCTAGCCATGGAGCTGATAACAGCGGATGGTAGTAGAAAAACCATAGCCCCACCCAAAAGCTAGACATGTGGGAAACCTGGAAAACATGGACAACACATACCCTCTGGTAAACTAACATAACTGTGGAAAATCCCCATTTTTAATGGGAAAATCCACTATAAATGGCCATTTTTAATAGCTATGTTAAATTACCAGAGGGTAATCTCTATACCATCCTGGAAACACCGTTCTATTTTTGGAGTTGCTGCTTGCTGCCTGCACCAAGGTTGGCACGTGCTTGGCGCTCTTTGCCTGCGAAACCAACGCCTTTCTGACGGATGCGCCCACCACACGGCTGGTCGTGGATACCAATGAGGACTTGGACGTGATAATTTTGTCGGGATACCCCAGAATGGATGTTTTTTTTTTTGGATGGGAAATCTGATTACAGTGGATGATTTGGGGAATACCCCATGACTTAGGAAAACCCTATATATATATAAACTATAAATATTGTTTTTGTGTTTTTTTTGGAGGTTGTTTTCTTTTCTTTAATTTTTGGGACTCCGGCAGGGTCCACAAATGTTTTGTTTGTTCTTGTGATTTTCCTGAAGAATGGGATGATGATTGCCAATTTAGTGATGCGCCATTTAGTCATGTATGGCAATCAGTGACTTAATCCTTTCCCTTTGTGCTGATGTTTGGAGTTTGTTTTGGTGACTTCCCATGCTGAAAAATTGAATAATTCATAGCCAGATCCCCAAATTATGAATTGTCAGATTCATTTTCAAAGGGGTGTTGAAGAAACGCCAGCGAGAGGATGAATTGCTGAAAATTCATTTTGATATTTCGATGATTGATATGGACTGCGACCATTTGACGGTTGGAATTTGGGATGCCTTTGGCACGGAGCGATTCAACATCAGCAGAGATATACGAAAGCAGCGAGTTGATCATACAGGCGGGTCTGGTTGTAGGATTATCCAATTACCTAGAAAAAAACTGCAAAAATAGCGGATTCATTTCAAGTACTGTACCTTTAAGTCTTTAAGATCCTTTAACCGTTACTTTAACCATTTAATCTAGGGATCCAGAATAGAAAATGGCAGGTCAATTTAAACCATTTGTATCCATTTGTCATTTGTTCACCATCCAATTCAGTTTCAACACTTACGTTTTTTTTGGCCAATAACCATCCAACTTCCGGGGTGAAAATCTGCCAAGTCCAGGTATGAACAAGGGCAGAGCATACAATGAGGAAGAGTTGCTGGAGCTTGAATTTGGCGATCGCAGTTTTACTGCTGAAGAACTGGCAGAGTTGGATTCTGACTGGGGATCATCCAGTGACAAGTTCAAACATGATAACTTTCAGGTGGGGAACTGGGGGCCAAATCAACCAAGATGAGAATGTTTTTGGAGGAACTGGTTTAGTAGGGACCATCAGAATATGACAAATCACCATGCGTAGGTCTCGTTGTCAGGGTCAATACTTTCAGGCAGTTGTGGACGCACACGATTTCACGATGATCAATTTTTATGCCGACTGGTGTGGCCACTGCCGACAGTTTGCACCAACCTGGAATGAGCTGGAAACCTCCGTCAATGAACGGAAGATCTTAGCAGTAGATGCGGATGGCAAAGCCGCCAACGTCACGGGACCAAGCTTGGACGGTTTTGTTTCTGACAAAATACGATCATTACATGCAACTCTTCTCTACTGTAGTGTGCAAAGTAGCATAGTATCATATGTTTTTTCTCACATCGCCAGACATTTCTTAAAGGTGATGAGAAAACTCAAGTGGCCACCGGAGTCCCTTGCAAAGATGTTGCCAAGGTCCACTTGTTGAAGCTCAATTGTGTGGACTTCGAAGACACCTGCGGAGAGCAGATGATTCGTTTCTACCCCACCGTCCGCCTCTACCGTCGCGGTGGCGTCACTGGTGGCGGTGGCAAGTCCGGTCGATTGGGCGGCTTTGAGGAGTACCGCGGGGAGTACAACGTGGAGGCACTGAGTAGCTGGATGAAGGGCGAAATCGTCAAGAGACATCTGCATACGGGCGCCAAGTACCACAATATCTTCAGTGAAGGATGTCGCATCTTTGGTATTTTGGCCATGAAGAGTTTCTGCCATGGGCATCATGGGGATGTAGCTGTTTGCTGGTGCGGATGCCATAGAATATTTTGGAGGCTCAAGTCTAGTTGTATCCCCATGTTTGTGCATAAACCGCCTAGTGTTGTGGGCAAAAAACACATATGACATAATTTTTGTGGTGTAACCTGTTGGGGGTAACACCCAGACTGTATGCCATCTCCCAATGATTGTGCTTAAGATCGCCATCTTTGTCAGTGGGTTACTCCTCATTGTTGTGGGTAAAACTGATTCAACATGTCTGGCTTAACTCAACCCCCTTTAGAAAAAAGCACGTTCTGACACATGTTAACCACAGGTAAAATATGGTGCAGCACCTTAAAGTCATAGTTTTTTCCCCATTTATAGGTGATTTTCCATTGATTTCCCCTTAGAGTCGCTCCATTGATCTCGTGGCTGTGCCTCGTGGTGACTGTAGGCACGGTGGATGTGGCTCGAGTGCCTGGCACCCTGCACTTCCAGGCATGGTTTCTTAAGCTCAGTAGCTCTAATGACTTGGACGATTTGGGGATCCACCATTTTAAGAACCCCCATAATGAGAATGGCAACAATATATAAACATGAGGTTGCATAACCATCCAGCATTTGGAGTTAAATCCTGAAAAAATGATGGTTTTTTGGGAGGATTTAATGATATGGTGACATACGCACTAGACTAACTATTTGGTAGGTGATGATTTTAAGATATATACTTAAAAAGATGCTTCGATCCACAAAAGCGGAGATACATCATGATGATTTGATATGATCGAACTACAAACATATCTAAACGTGCAGACGAAATCTGAACATATTAGACACACCAGGTGGTACATGGTTTATCATTTATAATTTATATTTATAATCCAATTATTTACAGTATTTCATAGTCATCAATAGTTACCAGCTGGTACAGGATTTCCATCCAGAAACTTCATGGATTTTCCAGCTGGACTCCGCAGGTTGGCAAGTCCAAAGAGCGAGACATCAACCCCGCCTTCACCAATGTGTCCCACACGGTGCATCACCTAACTTTCGGCGATGCGCCAAGGAGTTTGAAGGCGAAACTCCCAAGGCAATACAGCCAACATGTGGATCCCTTGGCCAAGCAGACCTTTGTGGCGGACAAGTTCCACAAGGCCATGGGGCCAAAGCATTTTCCAAACTTTGGGTACACCCAGTACAAACCCTCCAAAAAACTAGAATGATACTGATAATATCTGATGATATCTGATGATACTGGATGGTTTGGGGCCAAGAAATCAAACAAAAAACATGGGCATTGGTGCGATGGCTCAGACGCGGAATGATGCTTGTCGTTATGTAAAAAGACACACTAATACTATCATTACCTGTACAATATATATATATAATTAATTATAATTATATATATAATGTATATATTATATATATAATTAATTATAATTATATATATAATGTATATATTATATATCTACATTATAGGTATATATATATATATATATACATACAACATTATATTGCACATTGTTATTGTCTTATTGTTATTTGTCATGGTTCTTTCTCGGACGACTTAAGACAAAGGGAAAACAGATAGAACCAGTCCGAGGGTTTACTTCATCTTGTTCCAACAGCATGGTCAGGCCCTGAGCCACTTTATCAAGGTGGTACACACCAGATTCGAAGACTCGGGTTTTCGAAGCTATCAACAGACTCACCAGTGGAGTGAGCAGACCATCCAGAGGGGAACGACACCTCAGGCCCGGCTCAAAAACATCCGAGGGGTCAACAGGATGGTATTCTCAACATTGAAAGTCACAATCCCTTGCGCCTGTGAGCGAAAATTGTTTTTTTTAGGCTCAACAAATTATTCAACATATTTGTGTGAAAAAATCGCGTTTTACCACAGTTTTGGAATCCTTTGTCAGTAAACTTCACTTTTTAGCCTCACATTTTCGCTTGCTTTTTCAGTTGCTTGACAGTCGCTCGCAGCACGCAGTCCCTGCTCTGCTTTGTTGATCTTTGTTGATCTTGCCTTTCTTTCTGTTATGAATGCCCGGTGGAAGCTTATCTTTGATTTTCTTCCACGTGCAATCGATACCACCTGTGTGCACAGTCAAAGCTGGCTTTGGTCCTCGTCGCTTCAAGCGAACAAATTTGTCAGCAGCGTGATTCACCTCGTCATGTTTCAACTGGTATGTCTTTGACAAGGAGGGGTATGCCTTTGCAACATCAGTCACCAAGTAAGATCTCTTTTTGATCTTCTCCATGTTAGCAGGTGCAAGAGAAGATCTTGTTAACGTAGCATGAAGATAGTTGGCAAGTGCAAGGGAAGATCTTGCTAACGTAGCATGAAGATAGCTAGCAAGTGCAAGACAAGATATTGTTAACGTAGTACGAATATAGTTAGCAAGTGCAAGAGAAGATCTTGGTAATGTAGCATGAAGATAGTTAGCAAATGCAAGAGAAGATGTTAACGTAACATGAAGATAGTTAGTAAGTGCAGGAGAGGATCTTGTTGACGTAGCATGAAGACAGTTAGCAAGTGCAAGATAAGATCTTGCTAACATAGCATGAAGATAGTTAGCAAGTGCAAGAGAAGATGTGTTAACGTAGCATGAAGATGGTTTGCAAGTGCAAGAGAATATCTTTTTAACGTAGCATGAAGATAATGTGCATTTGAACATTAACGTTCACACCCCACCCCACCCCAGGAAAACGATGAACAATCTTGTCCGGTTCCCCCCCGCTAGCAAAAACATGGACAGGACATTTGTTCTTTTTGTTTCAAAGAGTCCTATACGGTATGGATTTTGATCATTATTCACATGCATCAATGGCCATTAATCTTGGGTATCCCGGTATCCCTCAATTTGACAACAGTTCATTACATTGCTATGACGCAAAGCCTCTGGGACATTGGATGAACACCAGAAATGTCCCACCAATATGTTCCCTTTCAACCAATCTGATCCCACTGCCATGGTAAAATCCGGTGGTTTTTGAAGCGGCCGGCACCAAGGCCAAGTTCTCTTACGACCTGGCCCCGGTGGAGGTGGTGGTGGGCAAGGCTGAACGACGCTGGTATGACTACATCACGCAGATCTTTGCGATTACTGGTGGCGCTTTCACCATCATGTCCTTGGCCTCCAGTTTCTTAAAACTGTCAACGCTACAGGTGAAGCGGATGTTGGACAAGATGCAATGACTGGGGCCAGGCCAAAGGGGCCGTTGATGGCCATTGCTTTGCACAAAAAGGGGGATGGGGGGCAACCATGCGCAGGTGGGGTGTGTAAGAGCCCCTCAGATCACACCAGTGGTTCCACAAGTTGCGGGGGGTTGCCATTGTAAGCATCACCGGAATCCCAAGAAGACTACACAAACAAGTCTATACACAAGTGCCGAAACTGGTCCTTTTCGTCCTTTTCCACTTGGAATGCGTTGGATACGGTACTTCTCCCTCCAAAAATGTTTGGTTAGTAAAAGATCAATCTCATAATTATCCGCAATGCACTTATACTATATACAACACTGGCTGGAGGTTTCATCGTGCCATTATTTCCATCACAGTGTTTGAAGTGGGTTGAAACTGCCAACCAGTTGTAACTAATGACATGCAGAGTCAGATCATCATGTTTGGCTGGTCCTACACCTATGTTTGATGCTGTTTGAAGCTCAGCTGAAGTTACAAAAAAAACCTCATGGTTGCAGCTTATTATGGAACCAAACAGTTGGTCTTGCGGCTTGAGTTTTTTTGGTGTTTCTAAAGTCCATAGTTGAATATGTTTTGCTGGTTCTAACCCAGCATTTTTGGTATTTTGCTGGTTGTACCTCTCCATTTTGGATATTTTGTTGGTTCGACCCTGAACGTTGAACCCTCGGAACAACGGCCTGGTTTTTTTTGGGGTTCCAGGCTGGCCCCTGCCGAAGCCCAAGCGGCCGGCGGGACGATTTCCAGCGACGGACAGAGGGGGTGGAATGGAGTTCTCGGATGAATGTCTGAATAAATATATGGGTATGGATCAATACCTATGAAAATACAATTTTTAGTGGGATGAACATCCATAAATCCCAGCTATTTTGATGTGAACTACAGGGGTACAAGGTTTTGACACACTGCCATAAACATATATATATATATGATGTATATACATTATATACTTATCTAACCATCTAATCTACTGATCGACTGATGGACTGATCTACTGATCTATTGATCTATCCATCTGTCTATTCATCTATCTATCCATCCATCCATGATCTACCCCGTATGTTTCATCAAATTTATGGCAAAAGGGATTTAATAGATTATAACCAGCGGAAACGGCATTTAAGCAACCAAACTTTGGATTGAATGATTGAACCAATAAACAAGTGTGGATTGAACTATTCACTTTACTAGGATATCAGGGGTACGAGGAGGAGATGCCATTGTATATTACCAACAATATGATATGGGTATCGGCCCAGGTCAAAATTTTGTTGCCGATGCAGCCACAATGGCTGGTCATTTTGAGTACAAAGATTTTTTGCGAACCTGAAATGGCTGGTATTTCCCGCTAGGAAAGTTGACATCCAACAACATGTTGTGGGGGATTAACCAACTAAAGCGGGGATTGATTTGAAAACTGAAATTATATAAACATACTTTCTTCGACTCGAGTGATCCCCCACCAACTGACATTCTATCTGATATCTATTATCACATATTATCACATTCTGTCTGACATTTGATCTGGCATTCTATTTGACATATGTGCCGGCGTTCTATCTGACATAGATTCTGACATTCTACGACATTTGGTATATTTTCCGACACGCTACCTGACAGATATTCTGATTGGTTCTGATGTTTTATCTGACATATGTTCTGACATATTTTTGAGCATTTGCATTTCATGTGGCATCCTATCTGAAATTCCATCTGACATTTTATCCACATTCTATCTGACGTTTTACCGGACACATTTTCGACATTCTATCTGACATTTTTTCTGGCCTGGTATACTGTTCGGGTCTGGCGAGCCCTAGAGAGCCTGTAAGTTTGCGGGAGGACGCGAAAGGAGGAGGAGGAAGAGCAAGCGGACCTAAACTAGAGACCCTCACCTGGCAGGTGGGGAAAACACACGTTAGTTTCATGCAAGACATCGACATGACAGCAGCAAAAGATGCTGCTGCTGTTTAAGCAGGAAACATGGATCATTCTATACTTCAACTTTAATAATTATAACTATGTAACTCAGATGAGGAGACAATCAACCACTCCGGTGTTGCATTTGGTTGATGGTGCAATTTTTGCGAAAGGAAATTATCACCTTGTTGACAAGTCTCCGTATTGAACCACTACGTAGTTTTGCAATGGGTTGAACTCCATTTACAGATTATGTTTCTTCTCAAAACAATGTTTCGCATGGTCATGTGGATTTGTCCAGAAATAGGGCCCCCATTAATTAAATCCCCACTAAATCCCTATAAAATTGTTTTCGTTCACTCTTCATTTTTGGGTGAACTCCCGTTCTGGTTGCTGAGAACCACATTTCTGTCGGTTTAACTCCACTACAGCACCCTTTTTGTTGATTCAATCACCATAACCATCCATAAACCCATAAATCTCAAAGATTAACAACAGAAGGGGGCCTGAGTGGAGGGGTCACACACGTTTTTTCACACATCTGAAAAGGAATCAATCTGGTCATTTGCTTTCATTCAAAAGGATCAAACTGATTGAATGCCTTCATTTGCCAATCTAATTTCATTGGGAAGACTCCTTTTGAAGTAAAACCATTCAATCAATTACCTTTTCTTCAATAACCTAAATGATTCCCCTGAAAGAAGTGAAACACCTCTTTCATCTGAGTGCGCTGTCCCTTTCAAAGAGGCTTTCAACATGTCCATTCCTTTTTAAAGGGCTGCCCGGCAGACCATTCCATAGACAGAGCAAAGTATAGTTCTATTTCATAGCATAGGTACAAACCTGCAAGCACATAATTCTTCAAAGGAAGGATACTATCTTTGAAATATATTGAACTTATTGACAGGGATGCTCTGTGTCAAGAAACATGCATCTAGAATCATCTAGACCTCAAATCAAAAGCCCTTCACAGCGGCTGTAGGAAAGTGTCCTTCACCCAGATGTCTTTCCAAACTTCCACCCTCTATTATAACAAAGGCTGCACTCAACAACACGCATGGGACTGACCACAAATTCCACCATCAGAAGCTGATTACCCATACATTATACATATTGGTTGATTCCATCCTTGACGAAGAAAACACACAAAAAAAACAAAATCCAAACATGACGGAATCACAGCTTTCACAACTCCACCACCGATGGTGGCCTGCTCTCCAGATTAAACCCATCACTCATCAAGGTTGACGAAATTGTGCCATTAAATCCCATCCAAGTCACCACTTCTGCAGGACCCGAGGCTGAGGCGTCCTCTGTCCCGGCGAGAGCTGAAGAACATGGGGAGATAACTAACAACCAATGGGGATTAATTAATGCAACCAAACTTCAACGGAGATTGCATATATATATAATTATATATATAATTATATATATGTATCATTATATATATAATTATATATATATATATATTGCATACAAGTATCTATTCTCCATTGAATCGGACCATATGGATCACTGAGATCTCCAAGAGAATTGAGATGCCAACAATCGATTGGGAGATCAGTGGGCTGCAACCAGCCAGGGTGCAGTGCCCAGCACAGCGGACTCTTGGAATCGCTTGCGCGACAAGGAGGGATTTTTACGGAGTGGCTGCTGGGAGTTGGATGGTGGGAGTCAGACCCCAAATATGTTTGGACGATGTTTTCCCTATATGGGGGTTCCTAAAATGGGGGATCCCCAAGTCACCATGGGTTACTAAAATGGTCTAATGACTTGGATGATTTTGGGGGTACCCCCATGACTTAGGAAACCTCAATGTGATATAATATAGAATGTTCATGCATTTTTGAGGTGCTACAAGTCTAGTATCACGATGGTGTCCTTGATAGGTGATGCGGGGTTTTACCCTTCAATAAATGTTAAAGTGGATGGAAATAACATCTTCAGTACATGATTCACAGAATTGTCCATTGAAAAAAGTAAAGACTTCGAGCTCTTTTCTCTTGAAGTACGATTGTGAATCTCGCGTTGCCAACGTGAGCACCTGTGCTGTTACTTCCTCTTTCCTTCCTCAATGTGGTATCCTGGTAAAACCCTAAGACACCAACAATCACCATCGCTAGCTTTCACCATCAGGTGGTATACTGGTACTGCACAACCATATCCCAAGCATCTGCTGGGTATCAACCCGCTGGGTATCCCCCCGCTGCCCACCCAGTCAGTTCGAACTCGCGGCTCAGGAGCGTGTCGAAGGGGAGCTGGGACTGGCAGAGTCAGGAGCTGGGGGCGAAGATGCGTGAACCTGTCACACATCCATGCCACGTACAGTTTGTGCATGTGTGTGTATACTGTATATGTAGAAAATGATATATATATATAAATAAACATTGCATAAATAATATTATATATTCTACAATGTTTATTTATATGCACACAGGTGGTGTCTTATATAGATATATTGTAGATACTTGTTGATAATACACACACACACACTTGGATACACCCCGAAGGGAGAGGATGAAATGAGATTACATGAAATCATGTCATGTTATGTTCCTATGTCATGTTGGCAAGGGTGGTTTATGGCTTAGCCACCTGGCCATATCCGAAATCAGACATTTGCAGGTACGTTTTCACCTCTATGCTGTCCGGTCTTCGTTGGCCAGGACAGACAGTCATGGGTTCCTGGCTTCCTGCTGATACCCTTTGATTCAAGGCTTTCCACACACAGCAAGCCGCTGGGGCACGATCTTGCGAACAAAAAACATGTCCTCAATGTAGTTGTGTAAGGACTCAACATAATCTTTTGCTTGTTGCTGCGGGTAGCTGTGTCGCGCTGCCATGAAAATGCGGCTGTATGCTGCTGAAAGTTTGTGCTGTTTCGACGCTGCTGCTGATACCCTTTGATTCAAGGCTTTCCACACACAGCAAGCCGCTGGGGCATGATTTTGTGAACGAGAGGGACTGTCCTCAATGTAGTTGTTCCAAGCTAAAACATTCATGGCAAAACTACCCATCGTTATTGCTGGTCTCATGTCGAATGGCTCCAAACACAAGGGTGAAAGCAGAACAAGGTACAACATACAACTTGACTACTATGTTGAACCTGGAACGAGTGCCTATCAGTGAGTGTGTCTAGGCATCTGAGAATATCTGAGATATGTGACCGCGGACAGCAGCAGCTTGTAGAGTTTCCTCGCTTTTGCCGCCATCGCCACCGACAAGCCAAGTGATACTGCTTGCGTGCTTGAAGCATCATGAAGTGCTGCTTGGTGTTGCTTGGGAACTGGCTGTGTTTGATCCAAGCGTCGTCTGTCTTTGCTGCGGTTGTGTTCGGTGCTGTTTTGGTGAAAGAACGGATGTTATTTGTGCCAGTGCCCGGTAAGTTGTGAATGCTGTCCTGTAAGTCGGTGATTGTGCTCGCTGGAGTGGTATCGCCTGCGCTGCTAGGAGCGGTGTTGCGTGTTGTAGGTTGGTTGATGTTGTGCTGTGGATTGGTAGTGTTGCCAGTGTTGCGTGCTTTGATGCCCATGTCTGTCAGTGTTCTTGCTTTCTCTGGCCGCCAGAGATGTGCTGGAAGTACTTGTGCTAGTGCTGTTGGCTGCTATGCTTGAGGTAGAGCATGCCGTTGTGCTGGTAGTTGTTCTGATCAGGTTTGAAGTGCTTGTGCTGGAACTCCTTGTTGACTTGCTTATTGAAGGTGCTAGTGGCGGAAGTGCTGGAACTGTTTGTGCCGGAAATGCTTGTTGATGTGATTGACGTGCTTGTGTTGCTTGTTGAAGTGCTGGACATTGAAGTGCTGCTTCTTCAGGTGCTGGTTGCGGAATTGCTGGAGAAGCTGGCGCTGGTCAAAGATGCGCTGGAAGTACTTGTGCCTGTGCTGGTGGCTGATATGCTTGAGGTAGAGCATGCCGTTGTGCTGGTAGTTGCTCTGGTCAGGCTTCAAGTGCTTGTGCTGGAAATACTTGTTGATGTGCTTATTGATGTAGTTGTGTTGCTTGTGAAGGTGCTGGTTACGGAAGTGCCGGAAGTGCTGGTGCTGGTCAAGGATAAGTCGCAGTCGTACCGCTTTGTGCCTTGTGGGCTTGGTGGTTCCTCCCAGTGTGGGTGTGGTGTGCGTGTATGTTGTGCTCGTGGTGGTGTGTTGATGCAATGCTGTACTGTCTCGCGTCCGAAGAGTCATAAGGACCGCTGCCATTGCGCCACGAGGTCAGGATTCAACTCAAATCAACGGTGGAAACGCTGATCCGCTCCTGAAGATCTATTGACGCCACTGATGAGAACTGAAACTGTTTTGTGATCCATTCAGTTTAAACACCAAACTGTGAATTTGCTTGTGCTTAAATCAATGTAAACAATCAAGCATAAAATTAACCAGCAATGAAATTTGGGTTAAAGTAAAAATCAACGGGGCATCAAATTGTATAGTGACAAGGCTGCTGTCTGTGCACGGAGTTGAGATTAACCACTAGATTTTTCCCAGCTTGAAGTCAAACCTGCGATACGAGTAAGAAGCAAGCACATGGAAGAGGCCATCAACGTTGTGATAACACAAGGTAGACATATAGCATCATAGTATATGACAGTATGGTATATCTGCAGTGTAGTGTGATCCGAAGGTGAAACTGTCCACTCAGAAGCCTCTCATTTGCACATGCATCGACAGCGGCGGTAGCTCAACGTCATCATGCTCATGTCCATGTAGGTGCTGTGTCAGTGTAATTAAATCTGGATCAGGCTCAAGAATCCAAATGCTGGTGATGCTTGCTAGTGTTGAGTGGATGCACCAATGCCGATCTCGGGACCTGTGATGCTGTGGTGGTAATGGTGGAAGTGTTCGTGGTCGTGGTGGTTGTTGGGGTGGTGAATTGCAGTGACGTGGCGGAGTGTGTTGGCTACGAGATGTTGTTCTGTGTCTTGTGCGTGGTTGGAAGTTGGATCTGGATCTTAGAATAGGTGAGTGATGTTGCCGGCGACGTGAACGGTGTTGCGATGTGTGACGTCGGTGACGTGGTGTGGTGGATCTGTGCCGTGATGTGTGACATGTGTGATGTTGCTTGGTAGATCTGCGTCGTCTGCGATGTCTGCTAGTGGATCTGTGCTTCCGTGTGGTGCGGGAGCGTGTGCGGCTGTGTTTTGCATGGCTTCGTGGTAGAGTTAGAGCATTAGTAGGTGAATATTGCTGTGAAGCCGACGTAGTTGGTAGCGGTTGTGCCGGCGCTGTGCTGGTTGGATGTGTTGTTGGTTGATATGTGAACGATGTAACACACTGTGGTGGTGATGCCTGAAGGCCTTGTGAGGCCGGGTTGTGTTGTGGAAGTGGCTGAAGACCTGGCAAGGCCGTGTTGTAATGTGGTGTGTTGATAGTGTGAAAGGTCGGAGGTTGTGCAAACGTGGAGTTGGCAAAAGATGTTTGCATTGGTTGTGGGACACTGTGTCCCGTTGCTTGGTGGTGGCGTTGAGTTGGAGAGAATGGTGGTACGAAAGGTGTTGCTGGTGGTGCGCCGTGCGGTGACGGACTCATCAACTGCGCAAACCAATCAGCTGCTGTCATCGCGGCCTGCATGGTCGTGGCCAAGGAAGATCAAGCAAACCAACATGTAAGTCAGCAAGTCAACATGGAAGTCAGCAAATGTGGTCGTTGCTCGAATGAAACGCCTGAAAACATGAGATTACACTAAATGGTGCTGTGATCAATGTTGATGAGTGCTATGCAACAGTATATTTACCAAGTGTGCAAACCAATGAGCTGTTGTCATCGCCCGCCAGCTGCAGGATCGCATCTGAACAAGCGGCATGCGATCTCAACTGATGTTCATGCTGGAGATAAGCATGGGATGACACGTTGAAATCAGAGGATGAAAAATTGTAATTCTGGCAAGTCTGAACATGCAATCTGGCGAATTATGGAAACTCTTCTTCTGCTGGAGAATTCTGATAAGCAACGTCTGGATGCTTGTGCGGAATCTGCTTCTGGCAACATGATGTACCGGAAAAATTGAAAGTAATCTGGTATCCCCGGTGGACGCACCACCCAGCTTCCCCGGCACTTTATCAGAGATCCGGGTGCATGAAAGACACCCCGAAGGGAGAGGATGAAATGAGATGACATGAAATCACGTCATGTTTTGTTACCATGTCATGTCGATAGCCACCTGGCCATATCCGAAATCAGAAATTTGCAGGTACGTTTTCACCCCTATGCTGTCCGGTCTTCGTTGGCCAGGACAGACAGTCATGGGTTCCTGGCTTCCTGCTGATACCCTTTGATTCAAGGCTTTCCACACACATCTTTATACGCATAGTTTCAAAAGTGCTGATGGGTACCTGACAGGAGGGCCGAACGAGCTGTTCGATGCTTCCGAACCCTCCAGGAGCCAATGGGAAGTTGAGACCACCGGGGTCTCAAAACCCCAAGGGATGTCAAGCGGATGGCGGATTCACTTTTTTTGTTCTCCACACCTCATGAGAAGAAAAATCCTGAATATGGAACGGGTATGAGTTGATGAGGTGCATTTGCAGCATGATCGAGAGCCCCAGTGAACCACCAGCCGTGAACTCTGTGTATTAGATAAGAAACTGAGAGTGGCTACTCAAAGTGTGGCTCAGTGCCAACAGTGCGAGCATGAATCTCTCAAAGTCACCGCAACGCCACCGGATTGCTGTTGTTAATTGTGGGTCAGTGAAATGATCCCCCCCTCAGCTAGGTGATTAGCATCTTGGTTCTATCCGGAGGTATCCCACTTCACACTTCGATATAAATGGCCCAGTTGCTAGCTGTTTACTAGTTTCAGCGTCGTTTTTTTACTTCGATCATCCCCAAATTCCAGAGTTCATCCATCTGAAACTTCAGAGATAATATGATCCCAACATTTTCAACACGATAGGCTCATTGCGCGCGGATACCGACGCGTGGTCTTCGGAGACCATGGTCCGTGAGCGACTCAGGGGATGAGATGATCGAAACATCTGGGGATTTTGGGGAACTATTTGATTAGTATTATGATATATTATGATTATTGTATGATGATCTCGGGGATGATATGGGGAAATTGGGATTTAACATTATCATCATATAGTAATCGTATAGTAATCATAGTACTAATTCTAGTAATCAAAGTATATCGGGGGTGACTTTAAGTCTTGGGGGATCCCCAAGTCACCACTGGTTCAATACTAAGTCATGGTCATCCATGACTTGGAAAATTGGGGGTAGCCCTATTTTAGGAACCCCCCTAATATGGGTATGGGTCAAAATTGAGTACCCCAATAAATAGATGGTTCATGACATGCTAATACCAAACAGAAAAAAACAACACACACACATATATATATATATATGTATGTATATATGTATATATGTATATATGTATATATGTATATATGTATATATGTATATATGTATATATGTATTTATGTATATATGTATATATGTATGTATATATATACTGTAAGTATAAATATATTTGTATATACGTATATATGTGGTTTAAGAGGCGTAAAGATTGACCCATAGCCATCTTGGGAAATATTGAAAAATGGGATTGAACCATAAAACCATTGGGACATATTGGGACAATATTACTACTGTAATACTATTGGGTATGACTGTACTTCACCCAGAATGATACTAGGGGTATCATGAGAGCTGGAGGATATCCCGTATGGCCGTATGGGAGGTGATTTGCAGGTCAGGGGATAGTACATCAGGATGGCGCTCAAGACATGGCGACCGTTCTTTTTCTGTGTGGTTCAACATTTGCGTCATGTTTCAATTGTGAAATGACTGGTGGATTGGTTTTGTGGGAAGTTTGGGGTGCCGCAGTGGAGTTGATGATGCAGAACAGGATATCGCAGGGATAAACAATCATCCACAATGCTCGGGTCAGTTGCGGTAAATCGATGCGGCAATTTCCATGCAGATTGAATACGTCCTAGCAAGAAAGTGGCTTAAGGATGCTTAGGGTACCCGGGGTAAAGTCGAACGTTGAGTTCGCAAAAGTCTGGCCAACGTGTATAGTGTATATGCAATCATATGATATGTATATATGTCTAGGATTGAATAGCCGTTTCAGGATGGTCCAAACTCACACATGACAGGATTGATGTGGTGAACCCAATAGTGAAATTTTATTCTGAACCGATTGCATATTTCTTTCAATACCCAAATGGCAAAAATTGCGTTAATGGGGTCTGGTGTTTGGATGTTTTTGGTTTGGACCACATTTAATTTGGAGCCGAGACCATTTGGATCCTCGAAGGATCACCGAGGTACCTGGAATTCGAGCCGTCCCAAGTGGCCGTGGGCCCCGGTGACGTGAAGGCGGTATAGTGGACCCATAAAGGACAGACATCTTTTTCTATCACTGGAATGATGGTTGAGATTCGGGGAATCCCCAAATGGCTGTATGATAAGCTTAGTGAAGTATCCTAAGCCATATATATATATAAGTATATATATATATAGCATACCGTTTTTGATGATGTGAACTTGCCGGTAGAGATTCAACGTGATAGCTTCTTGATGACATCTCTTGAGGTGTGGGAGAATCTTCCAGAGGCACCCGTAACGACTGGGGTGAGCAAGTTGTGGTTGGAACTCAGCACATATCATGGGGAAACCCGGAATCTATGTATATATATATATATCATCATGTACTGAGCACAGCATTTTTTGGCAATATGGGCGGGAAAGAAACAAAAATCCAAGTGGCACCCAACATGGACAGAGCTTTGAACTCTCCCAACTTTGCCGGTGACCAGCACCTTGCCACGGGCTCAAAGCACGTGCCAATTGGGGCGAGCTTGGTGCCCTTTGCTCGCCTTGGGGAGCGATGTCGGTGTCTCTGAGCTCTAGGGCCTCCAGGGTCTCAGGATGGAAGCAGGCAGGACAACCGAACTTGAACCCACGGCTCACCATCATGCCGGACACGCCTCTGACGAATGGTCAGGGCTTTGCACAGATGGAACTCCGAATGGATCAGTTGTCCAAGAAGATGGATGCAGTTCTGGAGGAGCTGAGGAGTTGGCGAGAGAAGGTCCAAAGTTCAAAATTCAAAGAATGTCTTTAAAATTCTTTAAGGATCTATGGGGTTGGAGCATTAACTCATTCAATTAAATTCAGGTGTTTTTGACTGTTAGTCCCAATTAGGTGATAAAGTCAGTGATCGGCATCCTAGTTTGTAAGTTATGAGCAGCACTGGCAGCACTGGTGAGCAAATGTGAAGAAATTCCCGTTCCTGGGGTGATCCCATCTACGCATCTCTTGGTCAATACAGAAACCACGGCGGAAACCGCATCAGGCCTTGGTGGAACCGAAGAAAGTGAACCACCATGTGCTCCTAACGCCTCAACGCTTGGTTCCTGCCGGGCGGGAGGACGACCAGGACAAACCCAGAGTTAGTGTGGCTCCTGGGCATTTTGGGTCGTCCCACCCCGGGTTTTCCAAGAACTTTTAATAAAGTCCGATTCCGCAACTTCTCCGGATTGCACAGCTAGGATTGCGCAACTCTTTGGTCGGATTGCGCAGCTAGGATTGCGAAACTTGGCTTGCGCAACTCCCAGGACTGCGCAACTCCGCTTGCGCAACTTCCAGGATTGCGCAACTCTGCTTGCGCAACTCGTAGGTGCTTGTGTTAACTACGCTGGCCGCATTGCGCAACTCTGCAACTACAGTTCCTCCAAACAATTCCAGCCCCCGTAGAACTTGAAAACGACACATGCCGTCCACAAGAGCAAGCCGTTAATTATCAAAATTCCCACCCCCATGGAACTTCAAACTGACTTGGAGCCTCCACAAAGTTAAGATGATATCAAAATTCCCACCCCCATGGAACTTCAAACTGACTTCGAGTGTCCACAAGGTAAAGATGATATCAAAATTCCCACCCCCATGGAACTTGAAACTGACTTGGAGTCTCCACAAGGTTAAGATGATATCGAAATTCCCACCCACATGGAACTTCAAACTGACTTGGAGTGTCCACAAGGTTAAGATGATATCAAAATTCCCACCTCCATGGAACTTCAAACTGACTTGGAGTCTCTACAAGGTTAAGATGATATCAAAATTCCCACCCTCATGGAACTTCAAACTGACTTGGAGTGTCCACAATGTTGAGATGATATCAAAATTCCCACCCCCATGGAACTTCAAACTGACTTGGAGCCTCCACAAGGTTAAGATGATTTTCCCACCCCCA
>Ga0126342_10001209_pt1 | contig 35018 bp, 37 predicted proteins | sample Cyp1metagenome_FD_92528 | JGI IMG/M metagenome (GOLD analysis project Ga0126342, IMG submission 92528) | Coral microbial communities from Lord Howe Island, Old Settlement Bay, Australia - Cyphastrea 1 metagenome | ecosystem: Host-associated > Invertebrates > Cnidaria > Coral ...
GACAGAGAGACAGAGAGACAGAGAGACAGAGAGACAGAGAGACAGAGAGACAGAGAGACAGAGAGACAGAGAGACAGAGAGACAGAGAGACAGAGAGACAGACAGACAGACAGACAGACAGACCGACCGACCGACCGACCGACAGACAGACAGACAGACAGAGAGAGAGAGAGATAGATAGATAGATAGGTAGGTAGGTAGATAGGTAGGTAGATAGGTAGATAGGTAGATAGGTAGATAGGTAGATAGGTAGATAGGTAGATAGGTAGATAGGTAGATAGATAGATAGATAGATAGGTAGATAGATAGATAGGTAGGTAGATAGATAGATAGGTAGATAGGTAAAGCATGGTAAAGCATGGTAAAGCATGGTAAAGCATGGTAAAGCATGGTAAAGCATGGTAAAGCATGGTAAAGCATGGTAAAGCATGGTACAGCATGGTAAAGCATGGTAAAGCATGGTAAAGCATGGTAAAGCATGGTAAAGCATGGTAAAGCATGGTAAAGCCACAAAAGCCACAAAAGCCACAAAAGCCACAAAAGCCACAAAAGCCACAAAAGCCACAAACGCCACAAACGCCACAAACGCCACAAACGCCACAAACGCCACACACCCACAAAAGCCACAAAAGCCACAAAAGCCACACACCCACAAAAGCCACAAAATCCACAAAAGCCACAAACGCCACAAAAGCCACAAAAGCCACAAAAGCCACAAAGCCAGGCTGGAAAACAAAAAAAAAACAAAAAAAAGCCCTCGATTAATAGTTAATCAAAGATTTAAAGGAAAAAACAGAAAAAAGAAGAAGAATGATTTTAAAAAATGGTAAACCATGATAAACCATCATCGTCATCCCCCCATCCTCAGCGCCAAACGAAAAACCAAGGTGCACAGCGCGAGCGTGCAGGCGCGCATAGCACTTTCGGCAAATCATCTTCTCACAGTTGAACCTGGTTGATTCATGGGGCAAGCATCTATAAATGGAGGTTTGAATGGGAAAGTCTTCCATAACTGGAGGTTTATAGCGGGGGAAATTATATATAAATGGGACATGTTCAATTGCAACGTTTAATTGCCAGAGGGCACACACGCGAAGAGAGAAAACTGGAGTTGGTTGTAGTTGATATATCTTTTCAGATTGTGCAAAGACTCAAGTCAAAGGTTCCTCCAAAGAAAACATGACATATATGCCATTCCCTTCAAGACCCCCTTGCCCCAGTGGATTAAATATCTTCATAGGGCAACAAAAAATTCAATCTTCAGCAAATTAAGAAATACCAGGGTTAAATCATGCTTTTTACCAGAGAACTTTCGTGCCAGCACCGCCAGGGAGGGCTCAATGACGCCACCGCGCAGGCGCAAGACCAGGTGGAGGGTGGACTCCTGTGACTGGGGCGACCGGGGCGGGGATGGCACCAAGAATGGGAATGGGATTTATAGACTAATAGTCTATCATCAATTAATATAATAGTCTATAATAATAGTGGTCTATCATCAAAAACGAATTATATATATTAATATATATATATATATATAATTTATAGACTATTAATAATGGTCTATCATCAATAGTCCATCGTTAATAGTGATGGGAATAGTCTATCCCACCCTTTTTGGGAATCGGGATTCGCTCAAAAAAGGTGGGATAGACTGATGATAGCTAAGTTGGATGAATTATAATGATTCATACCTAGGCAAACTATGGTTTTTCAAAGGTGGAGATGTGATGATATATGTACAGTTTCATGGGTGAAACTGGGGATTGACAGTTTAAAAACCCATCCCCCATATATCGGCAGAGATGTGAGATCAGGTGTCGGCTGCCAGGCGTTCCACAGGATTGGCACCACCAAACCCGTCCTTTTGAATGTTGTAGTCACTGAGGGTGCGTCCATCCTCCAACTGCTTCCCGGCAAAGATCAAGCGCTGCTGGTCTGGAGGGATACCTGCCACGGCCCACGACATCCTCAATGACAACTTGGCTGTATGTAGATGGCTACCCGGTACCCTCATGTCAGCAAAGGGCGATTCGGCGAATGGTCTTTCCCCCCTTCATTTCTCAATATTTCTCAGATATGAAGCACCATTTCCAAAACAAGAACATGCACATGGTCACCTAAACCCAGTGCAGCCTAAGATAAATATGTTTCCGAGCACTGCCCCTGCCATGATAGGAACCGCTGGCCGCACCTTCCTTGTCCTGAATCTTCGCCTTCACATTGTCGATGGTATCCGAGGCTTCCACGTCCTTACGCCAGGAATTGAGGTCCCGAGCCTCCAGGAGACCGTTGAGTGTCATAGAAAAGTTTATGAGAACTAATCATTGGTAGCCTATCTGAAATCCTTAAAGCCATCTATTACTGATTTCAAGGGGAAACATATAAAATTCGCAATTCTAAATGGCAAAATATCTGGTAATAAGCTGTCAATAGCTGGTTAATAACTTTTTTGGTCTCAACACATAGTGGTCTATTAGCTTGTTAATAACCTGGTAATAAAGGTTTATTAACCTTCACTGCTTGTTGCGTCCATGTTGTCTTCCAACCATCTGGGTTGGAATGTTGATCACGGAAATCTGCGGCGAATCGTGGGATAATTCCTCGATGGGAATGTCAGTTTTTACTCAAATGGAGGTACGTTAGTACCATATAAGTTATATAGGATCATGTTTTGTGGGGATATTCCCTTACATAGGTCTAAAAAATAGGCCCTTTATATGGTACCTCCAATTGAAGTTCCTCCAATAAATCGGTTCTTGAAATGGCCATTGAATTCCCCTATACATTCACCATCATTCCAGTACCTATTGGTCCAAGCGTGACCGACTGTACCTGGAAGGACCAAGTCCAGGAGCAATGAAGTGTTCAGAACAGAACATGGGGTCCCTTATTTTCCAAGCGTGCATATATAGTAATATAGTGCATATGTATTTTTACATATCATATATATATATAATTATAGAAATAATGCTACAAGCAATGATAATAATAATGATAGTAGAAACAATAATAATAACAATAATAAAAATAAATAATAATAATAATAATAATAAATATGCATGCAATTTCACATATTATATATATATATATATGTGTGTGTGTGTGTGTTGTGTGCGTCCATTATGTGCATATCTCCAAGCCATACCCCCTCTGGTGTATAGCCTCCCACGCCAGGGGTCCAAGGTGATGGTCTTGCCCGTCAAAGTCTTCACGAAAATCTGCATGGCGGATTTTCGTAGCACTCGCCACAAGCGGCAACTTGAGCCAACGACTTTTCCTGTTGCAGCCACTTTACATCATGACTACTATACTGACTATACTCAAAAAGGAAGCTACAATCATGATTACCACTCAATTGCACATGGGGGGTCCTACAAAATCACAACAGTAAGAAGGACTTCGTTCTATCATTTCTATCTGTTTGGGTGATAGTCCCATTTCTGAATTTCAGCTGTTCTTCATCTTGCGCCCTCCTCTCATTTGATCAACAACCGCAACTTTAAGCAAGTGCCCCTCTGTGGATCCGAACGGGATGGCAATGAAAAAAGATCAAGTTTGACAAAATCCACTGAGCGTGAATTTCTTCTGACCTTTTTTTAAAGAAGAACGAAGAAAAACTCGTCTTGACGAAATTTTAGGGTTTTACTGGTTTTGCGGACGATTTCATATCTCAACTTTCCCCTTAAAAAAAACAGCTGCCAGCTGACAGCCAGAGCCCAAGGACCCCACCGACTCCAAACATCGCTGGAATAGTTCGCCATTCGGAGCACGGCAAGACGAAGGGGAAACCGCTGGACGGTTTAACGGGAAACCAATGTGGTTTGCACCTCTGGTCATGAAACATGCTTTTGGAACAAAATAATCCTCGGCCCATGATCTTTAAAGATCAATTTCGATGATCTTTAAAGATCCATGATAGTCGATAATCCTATAATCATTGAACATTGGGGTATCTGATTTCCAAGTTTTGATCAGGGGCCTGGAGTTGGAGTTGGTGCCCTTTCAGCCATGGCATGGTGTGGAAATAGGTGAGGCCAGGGAAATCTACATCGCTTGCATCAGAACTTGATTTCTGGTGCCATCCCCACACTCCCTGGCTACGCCAGCGCTTTCCTTTTGGAAAGGCACGAAAGGTACCTTTAGGTACCAAAGCTGCGGAGGGTACCGTAAACTGGGGGGCGTTTTTTGTGAGATGTGCATGACAAAAGGTGGCTCTTGAACAGCATGCTTTTGATGATTGATAGATGGCCAAATTCTCAGATTAAGATAAAGTATAGATTATTCAAATTCTCAGCATACATTGAGTATGGAATCTGAAAAGTTCTGAAAATGCACGGCAGTTCTGGTGATGTCACCATCCTCACTGGGACTGAGCTCCCCACGCTGTGGCCCCAAAGGCCCGGCGCACCGCCACGTCCAACGACCTGGAGGTCAAGAGATCATGACCTGTCCGTTTTGGGTTTTTTGTTGCCCTCGGTGTTGGGTGTTTGATATAAACGATTTTTTGCACCTTGAGATATTAAAGTCAAAAAATGGGGAGGGAAAAAAAAATAACAATAATAATAATAAATCATAATCATATATCAAAACATCATCTCCAGGGCAGTTTGAACGGTGAGTTTCAAACCTAGTACCTAGTGAGTTTCAACACCTAGGTCTAGCTGCAAATCGGCCTTGACGGTCGTAGGCGCCACGACACGCCATGCATCATAGATTGTCCAGCTGCGACATCCTAATAGTGAGAATCCTAGTCACTGGTCACCTCACCTAAGGGGTCCATGAAAATGTTCTGGCGTGACTTTCTGGTTGGGGTGTCTTTCTGAGTTTGACCAGTGCAAGGCGGAGATGTTAGGTGTCATGGATCTCTGCTAATCATCGGGGCAAAAGCATCCAGAGTGCCTGGTGCAAACGGCAATAGATCTGAACAATGTCCATGATTCCGCCAGCTGAGTCACAGTGTTGCAACAATGTGTCTTAGTTTAAAGCTACTGAAGGCCAGTAAGACAGCTGCCAAACTGTAGCCAGTTGCCATTCAATGTGTCAATTTGCTGCAACTACACTTCTGGAGCCATCCTGCTGCCGCTGCAAGTGTGAACAGGTGAAAGGAGTCTGCCCAATAAAGGCAAATATCTGGTAATCCAACTTGAGACTTTACCCGGGTCAATAGACTTGCGCAAGGGAAAATCTACTCGAAACGATACTGCGGGCACCGCTTCAACCAGCTAATTTTGGGGATGACTCAAGCCATGTCCATCTCAAAGGGCCATAATATCCACATGATACCCTTGTATTTTGCTGGTGAAGTCACTCTTCGTCTAACCCTAAAAGATGCCATCCTGCCATCCCATCTATATATATGTCATACCAATCAGATGCTGAAGCCCTTTGTTGCGAGATTCCCTTTTCCACCGCCACCGGCGCAGAACAGATGTCTGATGCGCACCGATGACACTGTACACGGGACCAAAATGGGCATGTGTCAAAGCTTGGCACCTTGCTGGGCACTAGAATTCTGGTGAAACAGCTGCTTGGAACCTGAAACGTTTCAAGAGCGCCAGTGAAGTTTGACACAAAGCCCAGCTTCTGAAAACCGAATGGAAAATGAGCGGCTTCTGAGAAGTGCCACTTCGAAGATGTCCTGCGAAAATGAAATCCACCAGCGGAAACAGCAATGTTGCCACATGATCCACATGTTTTAAGAAAAAGCCTCAGCTTGTAAAGTCTTAGCTAAATTGATATGTCAAGTGCACAAAGCCATTTGAAGTAGCACCACAACCAGAAAGAGCTGAGTGTTTCAGCGAAGAGGTTGAAGTCAAACCCCCCCAAGAATCAAGAGACAACGGTTGAACTAGAGTCAGAGGGAACCCAAAAAATTGTGTTGCTGAAGAAAACTCTCCCAACTTTATCAATGACCATGTGGGCCTTCGGATCAGGCGGGCGATATCACGGGTGTTTCCACAAACGCCGGAGCCCAGAAATCATGGGAATTAATCACATTGAGGCAATCCCAACAATGACAACCTACCCCAATTTCCTGTCTTCCTGCCAAACGGGCCTCGTTCAACAGCTGGAAACTTGAGCTTCCCCCGAAGGGAAATTGAGCAAAGAAAGCCACTAAACAAAGCCACCAATATCTCTTCCTACTGGAAATCATGTCCCTATAGATTCCAGATATGCTAGAGGTATATCATATTTCTATATAAGTGGCATAGTGGGGGCATATGGGATCATATAAAAACATATACAGTAGATATATAGATATCGATGGAGAACTACCCTTGATCTCCTGAGGTTCTCTCAATGGTCGAAGCACCTTTCAGCTTCTCGGCGAATCAGGTGGTCGTGTTTTTGCGTGACGCAGCGCCTCCTGGTGGCTGCCGGATCCAGGCAGATCCATGGCTGGCTCCCATCCCACAGCCCAGCAGTGAACAACAACCGGGATGAACCGATCACTGGCTTCGATGATTTTTCGGTTTGAACTGTTGAAGCCTGGGAGATCTCTGAATTCCCTGTTTAACGACGTTTGATTTTTGCGGAGGATACCAGAGGGTAACTCCAGATCTTTCCACTTGGGCAAGGTACTTCTGCGTAGGGCTTCCAGTAGGCTGCGCTGGAGATGTAGACGCCAAAGGCCAATGCAGTGCTCCGCAGGGTCGTCTGGGACCGGGGTTTCAGGGGAGGTGCCAAGTCACCCGGTGCGATGTTGTTTTGCCACATAAAATATCCACGCCATTTGCAATGGGACATGATCCACTAAGAATCTGAGATGCGACTATTGCAGTACCCATCCTGATAGCCCTCCACCCTCGTCAAATCACGGCGCCAGCTACTGATCCGTTAAAGAACAGACGTAGACGTTCACACATCCATACTAGGCATACTAGCTCGCAGGAGGCTAAAGCCTCGAAACTCGCAGAACAACAAATGGCCAATGGCCAATCTTGGACACAACAACATGGCCAATGGCATGCCAATGGCCAAACCTAGACACCCACAAAAACTCAGCTGGATATCAGATACTCCTCCATCAAAAGTGCCAATTTCATCCAATTTGTGGTTTGTCCAAAAATTTGGTACCCCAAACCTCTGATGGCGAAGCATCATTTTCATTTTTCCCCATGAAAATCGTTGTTTTGGGGTAACCCCCCATGGTCAGGTAAAGCCGAAGCCCAGCCATTGGCAGCACGCCCAAGAAACGGAGCATCGACACGCCAAGTAGTAGCCCTCAGGCAGCGACAGGACTGGGTCCTGGAGCAGTTGCAGCTGGAGAATTGGGCTATAAAAATGGAGGTGTTAATGATGTTCATGGGAAAATCCATCCATTTTTAGTGGATTTTCCGGCATGCCATGTTTGATTACCAGAGGGTAAGCCTGGCAAAAAGAATTGGGACTTGACCAGGGCAAGGGCTAGAAAATTTTGGCCTAAACAACCCGAAACCAAATTCTTAAATAAACAGCATTCGGTGTATGTTGGTGTATAGATGTTAGCGGACCCCGATCCCAAACGCTATGGATTTTTGATGATTTTTGTCCATCGCTACGCTACGTTCAGCTGGTTCACCAGCCGTCACTAGACTCTCGACTTGTCCGAGAAGTGAAACTTGGTCCCGTCCATCTTGGACAGACGAAAGCAGTTTTCGGTGGTGACAGGTTCAAGTGCTGAAGGTCTTACAGTACCACAAAGAAAGTAGATCCCACCTATCCCGCATCATGCATGATATATGTATCATATGTTCACACAATAAAGTATCAGCTGCACATGCATATATATATATATATATTATTGTTTGTTATTATTCTTATTATCATTATTATCACTATTATTATTGTTATTATTATTGTTATTAAAATTATTATTATTATTATTAATTATTATTATTATTATTGTGTACATATTTATGATTATGTAAATCTACGTGTTTAAATATACTAGGATATTATATATTATATTGTATTGGTTATGATATCTTATGATACATGGCAACTCGAAACCATCCACCAGGCTGGGCGTCGCAGGAGTTCCTCCGCCGAACCCACTGAAACCGTAACTGTCGTTACCTAAACCTCACAGCGCGCGTTTGAAGGATTTCCCTTTTTCTTCCTTCGCCTTGGCCACCGGGGCCGGAATGTGGTAGACACAAAGCCATACCCTCTGGTAATTCACAGTTTGCTATTGAACATGGCCCATTTATAGGGGATTTTCCTATACGAAACTTGATGTTCAATCACTTATGTTAAATTACCAGAGGGTAAACCATCGTCACAAGCCACATTGCTGAGAGAAGTCCTTCACATGGTGATGGATTGATGGGGACCAACATTTTTGGGTGCCAAACGTCTTGCTTTGGCCTGATATGTGTGGGTTTGCGTGTGCTTTGACTTTTTTGGTCCAAGTTGGGGTTGAAAAGCACTATCAAAGCTACAGTCCGCAGTCCGCACACCAGAAAACAAAAAAAACGACACGTAACTATCAAATGAAAGTCTGCACAACCTTGCAAGTAATTCTGTCACCCTATGAAGTGCTCTTAAATGTCTATCCCCCAGGCCCCGTAGTCCCCAAAAATCTCCAAAAATCGAGGTACCAAGATCTTGGGCCAATAGCGGCGCTCCCAGTCCTGGAGCTTTTGCGTGAGCTCCTGGATGTAGTAGAGCTGTTTCTGCATATCCAAAGCAGTGGCTGCACCTTTGATGGCCATACCTCGAGACCGGGGAGAGACGGGGAACAAAATGCTGAGCCCTGGAAAGAAAACCTCACTATTGCGTGGTCAGTCCAGTTCAACTAACTGCTGGCATCTCCAGGACTTTAGGGTATCTTATGGTATATCGGTCCTACAGTAGCCGCATAGTCGGACAGATTGCGTGCTTGCGCACACCAAGATACATCCATCCACAAAGCGGTCAATATCCACTTCATCGTTCTCGTTTGCCACGATCTTGAACAAATGTTGCACGTCGTGAACGCTGACGCCCACACTGGACATGTAAGCCACAATCCGAGGATTCTTCATGCAGTTGACGAATTCGTCCTCAGGCGGAGAGATCAACAAAGTGACTGAGACACGCTGTTTCCCAAGTTGAATCAATTTGATGGATTATCATCCGTTTTCCCTATCAAAAATTGCAATTTGGAAGTATACAGTATACCCCCATTTTTAGACAAAACCAGTCGCACCCTTAAAAGAGAGCGCTGTTGTTGCTGCGAAGGTAGTGGCCCGCGCTTTGGTGTGGACCCCCCTTTTTCTGCCACTGCAAGCAAACGTGACATCTGCAGCCCAGAAACAAACGAAATGAACCCAGAATTGTCCTTGGCAAAGGACGGTTTTTCGCATTGGTTGACATGTTGCGGGGTATTCAGCCAATGCGAATTCCCAAAAGGGAACATCTGCATGAAGAAAATAGTTATTAGTAGCAAAAACCATGGTTTTCTGATGTCTGTACAGTTTCCCTTCAACCAACCCAATGACAAATGTTCAAACCATGGCCCGCCACACGAATCCCTCACCGGATGATCAGGAGGGGAGGTCAATGGCGTGTCAGGTGCGTGTATGTACCAGGCTACTGCAGCTGGGAAGTTCAAACCTGCAAATGTATGTGACGAGGGCAACAAACAACACTTTGAAATCTTCAATTTTGACTTACCCCGTTCTTTCGGGTGGACACCTCGTTTGCACCAAATTTATCTTCTTTCTGGTGTTAGAATGTATTCCACCTGAAGGCTCGTTTTTCCTCCTGTACCTGTGGGCAATTAAACCTCGTTTGCATAGATGCATTTGAAAGTAGAACCACGTCACCCAGTTTCTTGAGCATCCTAACCCAAAGAATGTTCGGACCTTCATCCTCTTGGCAACGATCTCGCCCTATTCCCCAACGATCACAAGAAAACTACCAGACAAGTGACTAGAATGAATCTGAGCAAAAGAAATCATGGATGGGCTGGCACAACTTCACTAGATTCATTAATCACCAAACACCTCAATTTGCCCTACATTGTTCATTGTTAACGAAGGTCACCAGTCTTTGATTTTCTTGTGATTGGTCCCTCATCGTTCGTCCCTGGGCCCAGGGGGCCCTTGGGGCCCTTGGGATCCTTGGGTCGACCCAGGCTCCATATCCATGCATGCGAAGAGATCGCGCAGCTCGTTCGCTTGTTCCAAAAGCTTCCTGGCTGATTTCAAGCGCGTCGAACTACAGAAAGCAAAAACCGCTAGAAACATGCAGTAAGTATGGCAAGAAATGTAGAATCCACCAAAAAACCTGGACACATGAAAGGCAAGCCACAAAACATGAGGGATAGTACTAAAGAACACTATCGAAGCCAAGAATGCGTTTGCTCCCAAGCATTTTCCATTGAGTTGCCGGCCCTCTGCAATTACTTCGGGGTGAACGAGTCTTAGTCGGGCACTGTTATTCGGGCTGGTTCGATCTCCAGCTCCCGGTCTGGTTGAGTCCATGTGCCGCAGGGGGAGTTGTTCCGATGTTTCTTTACTAACCTATGTTTGAACCTGAAGTTGGCATCATCTTGCCGTGGTCAGTGGGAAGAAGTTTGACGTGAATACTGAGCTTGCTCACCCATGTTTGGGGTTCTCTTCCATCGCCGACCTTCAGGATATTCTCAACAATAGTGTCACATGGTTTCATACTTGACCGGCGGATGAATTTCAACTATTGATAGTTGTCATAAAGGTTGACCCAATCCAATACGGACACCCGCCTTCTTTCCAGCAAGATCTGCTGCTCGCGATCTGGCATTGATGCTGCCACAGCTCGCTCCACGAATATGCCCGTCAAAATGTTGAAAATGGCAAAGGCGGAGAAGAAGGTATACCTGCATCCGCACCAGTTTCAACGACGACAACGACGACAACGACATCATCATCATCATCATCATCATCATCATCATCAAAGCGGCAGAAGTGCAAAACTGCAAAAGCGCAAAGCGTACCATTTTGCAATGTTCACTATAGGCGGATGTGGTGGAAACGTTCCACTCTTGGTTTTCATTTGTCATGGTCATAAGCCCATTCGCAAAACCCAACTGGCCCACATGTTGCGAGAGTGGATGCGGCTCAGCCGCGCGATGAAAAGAATGTGATAGAAACTCCCCATCTGCTCCAGCATGGTGTAGTAGAGCGACCAGTCGTTCCCTCCCGTCACTGCCATATACAGCGACAGCATGGTTTGCAGAACAGAGCCGAAATGTGCCATGACCTCAGATAAGCTCTGACCATGGGAGGATGACCCAAAAGATTGAATGCAGTACTGCAGAATAGAAAGCAATTGGGCTTAACATGCCTCGTGTGCAGACAAAACAAAATGCGCTCCATACACCTTGGAAGGAGAAGGTTCGAAGGTCCAAGAATTATTTTGCACACAAACGTTTGATGATAGGTAGCACAGTAATGCCATGCAAATCCCCCGATCTGGAGAAGAATGAGTAATATCTGGAAGCATTGACCATGGCACATACTAGAACACCTCTCTTTCACTTCACTATTTCGCATGGCCATTGAGCAACGGCCCAAAACCTTGCGGAGATCCTCTATCTTGTGCTTGAAATCATTTCATCCCTCCAGTCCGTGAAAGCATACCCCCAAAAAAGAACCAAGAACTACGAGAGCATCAACCAATCAGAAAGTGCATCCATCTTCCACTCAACTCTACAGCTCAGTCATTCCAACTGGGCACAACCTGCCCCTGGCAGCCCAGTGGCTGCATCGCGTTGCTCGCTGAGGCCCAGTTCCGGTTGTGATTGGATGCCATCAGCCACCCCCTGAGCAAAGAGAAGGGCGCCTCGGCGTTGGCTCGGACCAGGAAGCCTTTCTGCCTCCATCTGGTGGCAATCCCCCATGGTTGGGAGGTCTGGGAGCTTGTTTTTGCCCCGCTGCTAATTGTATGATTATATATAATCTATATTGATCTCATGTAAATCCACCATAGTTGGATATGTCCAATAAGATTGGTGGGCACATTGTGCGCCCATTTATGTTTTCTTGGTTTTTCATGCGCGAACGCTGGAAGGGGAAAGGACCAGCATGGTTTGAAACTTCAGCAAAGTTGCCACCAACAAATCTTGGCTGGTCCGGATTCTGTCTTTCCAGGGCTACATTTAACAAACAGTCAACTAGAGAACTGAAGGAAAACCACACGGGTGACAGCCCAGTGTCTCACAAAGACCATGAAGATCAGGAGAACCAGGCTCCAAAACATGGCGGCTAAACATGCTCGAAAGCTCTCCATCATCATGTTCAGCTCCTCAAAAAATGCAGCACAACTTGCACCAAAGCAGCTTGCAGCTTGGGTTTCCAGGTTTCTCTCTTGCAGCTGATGGCTTGAAACAACAGCGTGAAATCGGGTCAAACACTCACTAGAATGGATGATTTGGGGGTAGCCCCATTTTAGGAAACCTCCAGATTGTTGGGTAACAATCCGGAAAAAAATTGTTCACTTGATGAAGCGTTGGTGGCCCTTTGCTGAGCCCAAGTTCTGTCACTTTTGACTTGTCCCATGAACACAACAAGGGGTCCGAGATTGGGGATTTTCCAGTTTAAAACATCCATTTTGGGATACCCATATTTATGGAAACCTCCATCTGGGAAGCACCCAAAATCCGCGAAGCCACTGCCCAGCATGGTCGGTTGGGGCGCTGCCAGGACACCCGGAAGGCAGTGATCACCTTCAAGCTGCGCAAGATCCGGGCGAACTTGCATAAGCGCAAAACTCTCCTGACAGCAGGTGCATGTTGAGGGCAGCAGATGGATTGGACGTCACCAGGGTTCTAATGGAGTAATGGGTTTGGGGGAGTTATATAATTGCTTTTTTGATGGGGTTGTAGTGGTAATTTCCGTGTAAATTAGTTAATATAATACATATATATATATAAATTATATATAAATATCATATATCTCTTTTCCCGCGCAAACAGAAACAAATAAATTATATAAACATCCAGAAATAAACCCTGCTTTTGTTGCTGGAGCTCCCTCGTTACTGGATCTCTTTGTTATGCTCTTAGGTCCCAGTCACTCTGGGGTCAGATCAAGTCAAGGAGCAGGAAAGCGGTGTTTCTGGCATCCCAAAACGGGGAATCCAAACTATGACACACCAAGGAAAATCCCAAGAAAACCAGACCAAATGTGTCATCAACTGCCCCAAAATTCATCAAAAGTACAAGTTGATAAAAAGTCCAGGCGTCAAGTAGGTGACCGTGCCATTGGTATCTTTGCCAGTGGTCAAACTCACCACGAATTCTAGGAGGCTGATCACTACCAGCACAAAGTCCAGGATATTCCTAACGAGCGCCATCCGGTGATTAAGGATGGGGATACGGGACGCCTAACGAATCCAACAAACCTGTGGTGTTTCAAACTGCAATAGGCGGAGGGAGCACATCGCATTGCACTTGATGTTCGGCTACAAACTCCCGAAAAAGGTCAGAAAGGAAGATACCAATACCTGCTGGCCAGTTTCCAGCCAGCATTGTCGTTGAGAAAGAAGAAGAGGCGATGCACCGTCAAACGAAGTGCCGTCTCGACAAAGAAGAACACCTTTGCTTCGCGCCATGGTGGGCACTCTTTTGTATACAAAGCCGTTGACACTAAGGATGCATCTAATGTTAGATGATTGGAGGGTAGGTATCCCACAACCACTCAGGATTCACCACTTTGATGTTCAGAGTATCTGAGTATGAGAGTAGCTATTCCGCTCTTTGAACTCTTTGAGTAGATGCCCATATGATGCCCATGTATTCTCACTTTCGCCAGCATCATCACCATCAATATCAACATCCACAAAACAACCATGAGATGTCGAGGTCACAGGCAATCACTGGCCATCAAGCATCGCCAAGGGTCGATGAAGCCAGTGTCCACATACCAAAACTCCGTGGGATTGGCGTCCAAGGGGTGCTTCAAACTCCAATCCTCGGGTGTCGCAGCTATCGACTGCAGAGGCCGCAGCAGGCTGTTGATGGCTATTGGCAGCAGGCTGGCACCGTGATCTGCCAAGCTTCTGTGAGGTATGTGATCCAAATGGCATTGCCCAGGATTGCGAGCATGGACAGATTCTGAAAGCAACGCGAGTATAGCAGCTGAACCTCAGTCTTCGGAGACGTTTATATAGTTCTCAAAGCTTTCAGTTTATCAATTGTTGATGCATGACATTCCGCACCACAACTCAGGACATGCCCAAGCACTTTATGAAGGGTCGCAACGACCCCGGTTTCAAACCCCCTCACAAATATGCTCGTCAATGGGGGATCACCATCCCATTTATAATATTTAATATGTTGGCTGGAAAAACTTCATCTCATGCCATCCACCGATGCGGCCAAGGGGCCAGGCACCCGCGTCTGGGCGGTTCACGGATCTTGTGCCAGCGCTGCTGATACTTCAGCAGGCTATTCACCCACCAACTATCGTCGGTGAAGTTGGATCCAAAGAGGGCGGCGCTCCTCGGCCACACCGACACCACAAGAACCATTTCGACAGGGCTCGACAGGGTCCAAGCCCATCCCTAGGGGTTCCATTTGCGTTTTTTTTTCTATATGTTTCATTATCATTGCCCCAAAAAGACGCCCAAAAACCATCAGAACCCCAAGGGGTGTCGCGGGCGTGTCCCAGCTTTGAATCGGGCTTGGTCCTCACCACTTACCCCGCAGTGTCCGAGCCACGCAGACCCGAAGATGTCCATCTTGGGATGTCCCTCCTGCAGGACTCGCCTCAGACCCATGCCGCTGCCCGTCTGCTGCATTCCGTCGTTCCGCGGCCTCGGCTGGAAGGATGGTGACCCCACAATTCTGCAATTCGTTCATTGGTGAAGTGATGCTTTTCTAAGGCGCCAGCTCACTTCTCCAGAGTGAGGAAATCGACAAGAAAGACTTCTCGGGCTTGGCCTTGGCCTGCGACAGTTGAGCTTTGGTCCATTGGTTTGTGGTGGTACCATGTGGTACCTATTCCTCAGTCATCCACCAGATTAGACCTTGGACTTCACTGACCCTTCCGGCCTCCTCTTCAGCATGGACTTCGCCTCAGCATCTGGCCAACACTGTCCGACACCGTCAGACATAATCTTCCAAGAACAATGTACTTCCCGAACCCCCTTGGACGTTGCCCTTGGCAACGATGCTGAAAACAGTCGGTTCATGCATTTTCGGGAGTTAATGTCCCAAGATGTCTGATTCAGACGTGGTGCGTGCCTCAATACTACCAACCACACACGGAATTTTCACACGGAACCCCCAAAATCTTATGCTGGAAGAAGATCTTCCTAAACTTCCTGCAATTTCCTACCTTTTCAAAATGCCATGCACCTGCACCACAAAGTCTTCCCAATCTTTCCCTCCGCAAAACCTAACAGCGATTCATCCCTTTTGATTCAGGCGTGGGAGGCGCTGTGGTCACCTCAACTTCGGAGGATGCCACAGTGCCAGTAGCGACCCCCGGAAAATATTCGCGCCAGAAGAACTGCGGAAATCGCATGGTTCAGACAACCAGTTGGATGGTTTTATGATGTTTTATGCCCTTCCCATCAGGTGCGGACTGCAAGGATGTTGATATGATGATGTTTTCACTGTTCCAGGCGTGATTTTTTTCTGGGCTCAGGAAGACGTGGAATCACTGACCACAGCATCATCCTTTGGATGCTCGGGTCGCAGGGGTGTGCTCGCCGGCGAGCTCTCCGTCGGGTCCGTGGGATCTGTGGGATCGGTCTGCGGATCGGTGGCTGGATCTGCCATGAGATCCGTGATGCCCAGAACGTCACGAAAGGCCAGGGACCATTTGGTATATGACCTACGGGTGCTGCGCCGCGCTGGGATACAACGGAAATCACTGTCAATATCTGTCAATTGACACTCACAAAGGATTTTGTTCTGGCCCCATAGCTTCCCCAATAAAACCATACTACACTATACCCTTCGATCATCTTCAATCACTTCAAGATGTTAACTTCCCAGGCACGCTTTGTCCGGGCACTTGATGGCCAACGAGCTCTCAGTTGCCTCCACCATCCCACTGAAGACTCCCGAGATCATCAGCGACAAGTTCTCCTCGTCCATAGTCACCGGTGGCACTGGGCCAGTGGTTTTCAGGTCCACGGCCACCAGCTCCCAGTTGGCATCCTTGGTTGGGCTGATCCTCTGCTCAAAAGTCAAACCTCTCACGGGAGATCTCTCACAAATCCAGCCAAAACATTGCCCTACAAAGAAAATCCGGGAAAATCACTCAAACAAAGTCAGTGTCTTCATTTAAACCCATGTGACCCCATCAAAAAACATCAAAAAACAGCTACAATTTCCACTCAACCCCATTACCTATATCCAGGTCACCGGTTCCTCAAAGATTTCCAGCACCGCGTTGCTGGGCCGGGCCGTCAGCAGCACGAAGCGCGGCACCGGGCGCGCTTGGTCCAGCGAGACGCCCACGACCCCGGCGGTCAGCGCCTGCGTGACGCGGCCCACGCAACGGGCGAAGGCGTCTTCCAGGACATGCAGACGCGAGACCAGCTGCTTCTGCTCGGATTCTGTCTGTTTGAACCTGGGGATGTGCAAAAACTGAAAGGACGAGGATAATAGATAGAGGGACTTGATTTAAGCATCAACAATGGGGATTCAATGGGATTTCATGGGTTTTAATGGGATTGAATTTGGATTTAATGAGGGATAATGAAGCTATACGGTATACGGTATAATGGGATTTGATGGGGATATCATGTGATATGTAACCAAACATAGCTATTTGGATGTGTCTGAAAATGAAGGAGCTAACCGATCAACAGCTTAAATGGGATATAGAACCAACCACGATGTTTTAGGGAACGGGGGATGTGGTTGGGGTGATCATGGAAAAACCGTGGTATGTTGGCGTTACCGTTCGAGCCGGAAGGCATAGAAAAAACATGCTGTTTTGGCACAATGTTTTCTAACATGTCAAGTGGATTTCCCACCAAAAAATCACCCAAAAAGATGGCTCAGCAAAGGGGTGTTCCACTTGCTTCTGGCGATGCTGGCATCAGTCAGGAGCCGCTCACGTTGGCCATCGCGCACTTTGGCTTCTTCCTCCAACTTGCGGACGTATTGGCTCAGAAGTTTGATCTCCTTTTCCTTCACCTCCATCTTCAACTTCAACTCCTTCACCTGGCTCTCGGTCATCAATCATCATGTCTTATCGCCACCAACATGGTGTACCCATGCGTGGCCGCAAAATGGGATGGGTGTACCCGTGAAGCATATAGAGAGAGAGAGAGAAAGAGTGAAACTATATAGCTCAAATCCGCAGTCTGCATGGTTTGAAATGTTCTTTGCACACATCCCCTCAAAATAACTTGCGGCCTAAACAGGATACCAAGAAGGATGTGAATTGCATGTGGCACCTCTCGGCCACGAAGTTCACTTTCCTTCTGGGCAGTCTGGTAGCGATCCTTCCAAAGTCCGCCCTCGGCCGGTGACAGCAGCGCTTTCCTCATTGGGACAAGCAACCAGTGGCAACGTCAATTTTGGAAACCCTTGGACAATGCTGGGGGGGTTGACATGTTCGTCACCATACAAGCACCACATGTTTTTCTCTGGCTGCCGAGGTTAAAGAATCTCATTAGAATCAACAGCAAAAATGATGAAGCACTGCCAAGCTTCTCCAATGCCTCTTGCGTTTCTCTGAGTTTCGCCTGCAGTTCCTCAATGGCACAGTCCCGTTGCACCAGCTCATGGTCCAACTCCGCCACATGCGCCCGTAACGCCGAAAGCTCCTCCGGCGAAGCTGCCATTTTGGGCGAACTCATGGGCGAAGCTTCGAGGTCCAGGGGCCGGCCAGCAGCCCCTAGCGCCGTGGGGCTGGCCACGCTGCGCGCGCTGGGCGTGTAGGGACTGAAGGGCGCCGCCTCAGGCGACGCCTCGCCCTTCAAGGCCCGCAGCTGCGCGGCGATGAGTGCCTGCTCGGCGCGGGCTTCCGCCATCAGCTCCGGCACCGAGGAAGCCATGGCAACTGGGGGAGATGAGCCGGGTCCAAGGGGAAGAAGAGTCGAAGAGGGATGGAAAAAAAAACAATTCCTCCTGCAGGATTTGGCCCACCCTTTGGTTGATAGCGAACCCCCGCCCTTTGGTTGATATCTGGATGACATCTGCGACCAAGGTGTGAACAACCAGCGCCGGTTGTTGGCCCCTGGTAGCTGTACCTTGATCCGAAAAGCCATGATATATAAGAGTATCATAGGTTTCTCTCTTTGTTAGTCTAGCCTTGGCCAGCTGATTGAGTGAGAGAATACAATTTTCCTTCACAAATAGGTCTGACATCTCCATCCATGTCCATCATGAATGTCAACTACGATGGTCTTGACACACCTATTGCCTATTACGGTTACGGCTAGTGACTAGTGCGGTAAGAACAGCGCATCTAGTTCCTAAAACTATATTGGTTAGAACTGGAAATTCTGCCAACCAAGGCCAAAAAAACGGTCTCAATGCCCAAACAGATGTTTCCATCATTTCCATGACCAGGGCTAAGGTCAAGAAACCACCAACCTTTCCAGCAACTCATCCGCAAAGCCAGGCTACATGCAGCAGAAAAGCCGAAATCTGAGTTGGACTGTTGCGCCTGTCACAACAGTGCCCTCTGGGGCCAAGTCACACATGCGACAGGAAAATTCAGCCCCTGCCATGATACTTCTTGAAGCCTCATTAGTGCCCCTTCCATCACCTCCAAATGGGCCGTAGTCACAAAAAATATATTGTCACCAGCCATCCAGCCATCAATGCTGAACCACATGTGCCATGGGTACGGCTCAACCCTGGTGCCCGTGCTTCATGCTGCCAATAACTACCACCTAGTTGGATATTTTGCATATAACATATATATGTGTGTGTGTGCGTGTGTGTGTGTAAATATACATATATATATATATATATACATGTGTGTGTGTGTTAGATAAGCATTATGTTGTATAATGCGTTCGCTTTTGGCTAAAGATAACCCATCAGCCAAACCTAAGAAAAATCAAAAAATATGTTACAGGTTTGTCGTAAAATAAGCTACTTATGGCTAGCCCACTCCATCCCGTAGTTCGTTGAACCTCACTTTCCCCATTCACATAGCATCTTAGTGATAAACCTTCATATTTGCACAAAAGCATCTCATCTGGTTGCTTGCCAAAAAGTGTAGAAATTTTCGAGGGGGAGAGAAACATATGCCGCATATGTCATATCCTATCATATCATGTCATAATTATATCATATCGATTCATATCGTATATCCCAGTCCCATGACACCCATTCTGGTGGCCCACGAGAAACCTCTTTGATCCCCTCCCGGCGCCGCTCCTGACGCTTTTCCGCTTCCAAGGCTCTACACCGCAGCTGCCATTCGGCCAGCTCCGTCTCGTGCCTGGAGCAAGTTCGACTGTGAATCTTCATACGGATGTGCCGGTAAGTAGTAAACATTACTATAATAGAATATAAAGGTCACATTATAGTGTGTGTGTGTATACATATATATATATAGTATATATAATTTATAGTTATATTTACCATTAAATACCATAACTATGTGCAAACACTTATAAACATGTGCAAATATGTGTGGGGCTGTCATGTCGTACTGCCAGTTGCCTGACCTGCTTCTTGGTTTGTTTTTGGCTATCGAACAGTTCGATATCCAGCGAGCCCCAGATGCACTGGGGCTAAATAATACTCGAGTAACTTGGTGAACTGCAGATTTGGAGTATCTGCAGAAATGCAAATCCTCAAAAAAATCGATATGTTCCATGAAATATACAACAAACATCTCCAAAATGCTCGGGAATTCTCAGCCCACATGGCCCCTTTGCGGCCGCCTGGCGGCCAATTTGTTGAGGAGCTGCTTGATGTTCTCCACTTCCGCCATGGCGGATCTTGGCAAAGTCGGTTTTTTTCTGCAGCTGTTCAGCTGTGGCAAATCCATTGAGAAAAAAATTGAAGAGTTAATTTACCCCAAAGTGTAGCATGTGCATGCTCCAAAAAAACAACTTGGTGTTTAGCGTTGGATTTGACAGTTTAACACCGCACGCGTGCCATGATTGTGGAGTCAAAGCCATTCAACCCGTGCGTGCTGAGCGAAGCAGACGCAAGTTGCTGAGCCGGGAACATGTCGACGCTGGCTGTGTTACTCTCTGTGTTACTCTGAACTTCAACAGATGTTTTTGAACCACGGAAGGAACTCGGTCGTGCTCCGTCAATGATTTAGATTTGATTAATTGGGTACCTGCAACCAGGAAAACGCGTGTGTTGTCTTCTATCAATCTGGGATGCCATTCCCTAATTTGCCAAAGGGTAAATAATATTTGCCTCAACAAGCAGGTTTCAAAGTGTTCAACCTTGATCCCTGAGAATGGTGGAGTTACCATCCAAGGACGGCTTTTCCGGAGCCCATTTTGTGCTGCATGCAACATAGTCGATGGAGGGGACCGGCATAGATCTCTTAGAGATCTATTTTTAGCCGCTCTAGATGGGCACATTGTCCCAGTGTTTCCAAAATGGTTCCAATTTGTTCTGAGCCTCCTGATTTTTCAGGACTTCGCTCCAAAGCAAATGTCGTCCAGGCAACCCCTAAACTGTCCAAACTCCCAACCTAAATCGAGCAGTTCTTTCTGTTTTTGATTTTCAAGATCTTTACGATCGTTAAGATCTTCCCGGAGGATTCTTGGACGATTCTGATGGATTCACCATGCAGATGAGATGGTGAAGTTTTGACCCACTTTTTCTTACAATTTCAGCTGTGTTTTCACCATGACCTCAGGCCTTGTGCTTGGACTTCTCCGGGTCATGCGGCTGGTGCTGTGGCTGATGCGGCTGCGGCTGCGGTTGCTCGCCTCGTGAATCGTCTCGGAACTCGGGGCCTGTGGGTCACAGCTCGTTGTGGATGCACATCTCCCCCTATACCCTCTGGTAAACATGTAACATAGCTATGGAAAATCACAATTTTTAATGGGAAATCAACTATAAATGGCCATTTTCAATAGCTATGTCAATGTGTGATCTTTTGACAGCTTGTGGCAGAGTTGTGGCAGGTTTTTGACACATCCCCCGAAGTTTCGCCAGTTTTCGCCAAGAATATGACGTTTTCGCTTGAAAAACAATTCGCAAAACACTTGTTTTTGTTCAAATAGCCACCAGCAGAGGTTTCTGGAATTGAGAAGTCCTTCATGCCCCAGGGCCTCCACCAGCAAGGGCCAGAAGTTGTCCTCCCATCGCCTTAGTGTCTCCGCCACGCGCTCGATGGACATGAGCTGCTTCTGGATGTCTAGGGTGCCTCGGTTGCTCCAACTTGTTTTTAAAGCCACCAGTCGGGTGGTTTGTTTTGGTCATTTTACCCTCTGGTAATTTAACATAGCTATTGAAAATTGCCATTTATAATGGATTTACCCATTAAAAATTGTGATTTTCCATAGTTATGTTAAATTACCAGAGGGTACCCCCTTGTACCTAGGGTGTTTGGAGAAACCTAACGGTAAGCAAAGGGTATACGGTGATGCTGGTGATGGTGGTGCTGATGATGCACAAAAATTGACTCTCTCTCACTTTTTCTCCATCGCTTCAGAGCGGATCTGCCTCAGCCTTGCTGAGGGGCGAGACAAATTGTTGACTAGTACAAGACAATATTGATAAACTATGATTACTAATTTAGATGGTTTAAATGTTGATGATCGCTGTCAATGTGTGATCATACATGCCTTATTTTGATGATGATGATGATGATGATGACGATGACGATGACGATGACGATGACGATGACGATGTAGCCTCTATACCTCATTGTCAAGGAGCTCGCTTGGCCTTTCACAGCCATGCAAGTGTCCACAAAATGGGCGATTTCCAGTTCTCCGTCTTGACCTCTGCACTGATGAGCTGCTCACCGTGGGGACCAGTCGGGTTTTGGGGCCACGCCGTATAAGTGCCACCCAGCAGCTGTCACTACTCATGGTGTATCTTTGTGTTTATGTTTCTTCATATCCTGAACCGGCTTCCATGAAGCAGCTGCGCCTGCGACCAGCTTCCACAGCAACTCCGCATCATTGACCTCTATACCGAGACTGCGCATGAAGGTGATGATGTTGTAGTCCATCATGCCTCGGACACCGAAGCGGACACCGAAGAAGAACTCCTCGAAACAGGATTTTGCTGACCATGCCGGTTCATGTCCAGCTGTGGCAATGCGACCTGTGCAGAACCTCTAGACAATGCCAATCTCGCACTCTTTATCCAATGATTTTGAGAGAAGCTGGGGATCAAGGATGCTACAAGTATGTCTATCCTGGCACAGCTCCCTGATGTTTCTGGGTATGTTTCCCACAAGCTATTGAGTCTAGAAACCCTCTCATGGCTTGATGGTTACGTTTTCCGCCATGTCCGAAAACCCTCTCCTGGATTGGTTATGGCATATTATTTATTTATTTGTTTATTTATTTATCTATTTATATATATATATTGCACATGAGAATGTCCAACCAAATTTGTAGTAGAACTGCATCGCAAACAAATCAGCGTGCCTCCACGATATCGCCACGTTCCCAGCTTGAATCCCCATGTCTGCCGGCTGATATGTGTATATATATATATATGTGTGTGTGTATGTGTGATTATGATTTATTATGTTTATATACGTCACATCAAATATATGTATATATATATATATACAAATATACATTTAACAAATCTTATGATATATATATAATTTTGTGTGTGTGTCCATATTCTTTCACACAAACGTGCACCGGCGTCAACCTCTGACTGGCTGCAGGACATGAACTCATCGAAGGAGATGGCACCAGAGTGATCCTGAACATCGGATGCGATGAGGACACTTTTGCGTGTTCACCTGGTGTTCACCCTGGAAAATTGTTGCTGTTCCCTTGCTCCTAGAAAGTGTTTGTTGACTGCGGGACTAACTTATTGATCCTTATTGAAATCAGATCGCCTGCATAGTCAAAATCATTGTGGCACTTTCTCTTATGGATGCTTTCACATCAATAAAGAATCGATCTTGAATGGTCTTGATCCGAAGAAGTAAACCCTTGGCTTTCTCACCTCCTAAACAATGTAGTATCGTTAATCGTATCCACACCATTGGATACAATCCCTCGCCACAGGCTGGACATCCCACCAATCGACCCAAAGGATAGCCCGATTGCCAAGTTGGCCAAGTTGGCCAAGTGTCCAGATCGATTTTGTAGAACAACTCTCGCAGTTCCTCCGCCTGTTCCACCAACTTCTTGCGCTCGTGAAGGATTCGATACTCCCGCTCCGGTTTCGCACCCTCCACGGCCTGCGCCAAGTCTTGGGCTGCTGCATGGTATCAATATGGTGGAAGTTTTTCTTTGTGGAACATGCATATGTGTGTAAAGGTGAGAATCCGAACCAACCATATGTCAATTTCCATGAAATTCCGAAACACCAATTCTGAGGACTAAGGCTGCGACTTTCTCCACGAACAGGGCCGTCAATATATTGACCAAAGCAAAGGTGAAGAGAAATGTGTAGGACAACCACAGCCAGGGGTAGACGAAACCCGTTCCTGAACTTTCCATTAGACTCATTCAACTAAAACGAGACTGGCAATGAATCAACATCCTGGTCCAGCACAATTCATCCATGCTTCCTGAGATGACCAGTTCTTTCCTCAATTTTGGCCAAGTGTCTTTCCACCAGGTCATAGTACAGGCTCCAGTCAGCACCACCTCACATGCATTCACAGGCCCCGTGGGGATCCACGGTTCCGAAAAATGTCAGCGCCATCGTGAGCCTGGCCCAAATCTCTGCCCTGCGGCCCTGCCTGTGACGCTCATGTAGAGGGAGAGCATGGTGCGCCCCACGGTTCCGAAATGTGATTTCACCACCTGGCGGTGGCGTGAAGTCTGAGGAAGGCATCCTATGGGCATCCATCACCATTAAAAAAAGGGCCTAAGGATCAGAACTAACGGTGGATGATGGGCGGAAAAAGCGTTGCAAACCTGGGATCCTACAAGTCCACCATTTCCGGGCACACGCTTTCCTGGGAAACACCGAGCCTTTTGGTTGCTCTAGTGGCAAAGGATGGAAACCCCGGCGCCCTCTTCATATCCTACGATACCTGCTCAAGTAAATGGATCTTCATCCCCATCCCATAAATAGGGGGTTAGTCTCCCAAAATCCACTGGTTTATCGTTACATGTTTGCATGTCCATTCAACATCACCATTTTGGAGGTCCATTTAAAATCATTTCAAACTAACTGCCAGGTTCTGACTGCATAGGTTCTGACTGCCAGATCTCGAAGTTCGATGGCTCGGTTCCTGTCACTCCAACCATCCTCCGCACGCCTCTTCTTCGCCCAGGAATTCCCCGTCACTGAGGCTTTCGCTGATGCCTTGAGCAAAGATCAGCGCGCCTGACGAAATGTTTAGGGTGGCCAAAAGCAGGGAATTTCATGGGGGAGAAAACCAACCACTTTTTGAATATATATATGTATATATATATTATATATATATATATACGTGCACATGTGTGTCTGTGTGTAAAGAATATAATGTGTTCTTATTAATTCATTTGCATATTTGCATATTTACATATTTATGTCATGCATGTGTATATATAAATATTTACATTTGTATTTGTTATCTTATGTGTGTGTGTGCGTGTGTGTCTACATATTAAATAAATCATATTATAATATGTATATACAACTTTGGATAACCAAAACTTACAATCCTTTCGCCCTACTATGAATTCCCCCGCATCGAAATCCCGATTTAGTTTATATAAGTTTAGGACATGATTGGGTCTATATCATAGAGTCATTTTGGTGTCCCTTATTGGAGGTAAGACAATGTTAGGGGCACCCGGGATTCCAAAACCCCCCGCGGGGGCCGGACTGCTTATGGCCGAGATTCTGAGAAAAAGCAAGAGATAGAGCAGCAGGAAACTCCAGAGCATGGCCCACAGGCAGGAGGTAAAGCTTCTCAACATGCTGGCCAATTCCTAGCTCGGAGCTGGGTTTGAGAAGCCCCAACACGGGCCAGAACAGGCAGCTTGTGATGCGGCTCTTGCCAATGTGCCTTCAAAGAACATGCAACCAGAAATTGCAGTTGCTCGCCCAGCCATAAGCAACCAAGGCACGTGGAAGGAGGACATCACCCGAAAAATGCGAAAAGCCTTGGAGGGTCCAGGTTTTCCATGCTGAAATCCTAAAACGTTGACTGAACCCGGCTGAACCACTCAAAGCCAAAGATCCAAGCAATCTCACTGGATTGATTCAAAGGAGATGGTGCAATAACACGGGTTCCATGATCGGATGTAAAAACCATAGCCCCAAAGCACCCAGCTAATTGGATTTAAAGTTGATGTAAAGGAAAATGTTGCCGGAAACCATGTTTCTTACCACCAAATATAAGGGTGTCCGGTGTCCTGTGATTCAGACCCCACTCTCGACATTCTTAAAGCACCCACCTTGGTGACGCGGCAGAATCTGAGCGATCTCCTAGGCCCAGAGCTGAGACTGCTCCGGCTAACTTGCGGGGATACTTACCCTGAAAAATGACATTTTATGATATGTTGACTATTTTCTAGTACTACATACATCTAGATACCCAAATGCATCCAGATGCCAAAATTTGAAAAAGATTTGTCGTAGAGAATTGGTGCAAGATGAGAGGGCCAAACTCGTGGCAGCCAATCCCACCAACTCTGCATCCCGCAGCAAGGGTCATGTACATCACCGTTCCGGTCTCATCACTGCCACCATGGGAGGCTAAGTCCAATATGCTGAAGATAACCAAGACCAGGTGAAGGATATTCCTCGGCATGGGTTCAAAGTTTGCACAGAAAATATGCTCAAACCGGGATGGTGTAAAACCCACCTCGAAATGCCTAGGAAAAGCTCAATTACAGTACTCTTTCCATCTCTTTTCTTTGTGGATTTACAAGCTGGGATATAGGGAGTTACCCCATACTAGGATGAGGATGCGGATGAGGAGGAGGAGGAGGAGGATGGGATGATGATGATCATGATGATGATGATGATGATGATGATGACGATGATGATGATGATGATGCTGATGATGATGATGATGATGATGATAATCATCATGGTGATGATGATGATGATGATGATCATGATGATGATGATGATCATGATGATGATGATCATGATGATCATGATGATCATGATGATCCTGATGATCCTGATGATCATGATGATCATGATGATCATGATGATCATGATGATGATGATGCTGCTGATGATGATGATGATGATGCGGATGCGGATGATGATGATGATGATGATGATGATGATGATGATGATGATGATGATGATGATGATGATGATGATGCGGATGCGGATGCGGATGCGGATGCGGATGCGGATGCGGATGGATGAGTGGTGATGGTGACGGTGATGGTGAAGGTGAAGGTGAAGGTGAAGGTGACGATGATGGTGACGGTGCTGGTGACGGCGATGCTGATGGTGATGGTGATGGTGATGGTGATGGTGATGATTGCTATGTGTATTTTTATTCCGTTTTATGTTGTTTAATTGTTACACATAAGTTTGCCGCCATTATTGCTATGATTATTAATCTTTATGGCTTTTTATCTTGAAGAAGCATGACGATGAAGTATGATGATTAATTTTGTTGATTCTGATGATGCTTATGATGAATGATGATCATGGTGATTATGATGATTAACTATGATGATAGTGATGGCGATGGTATGGCGATGGTGAATTTCGATCATTTTAATGACACAAAACATCTGAGTGTTTTTCCTCTTTAAATCTAATGAAAATTATTGAGGCCCTTCGCATGAGATTCGGCGGGGCTTCCGCGATGCAGGCAACAGCTTCCGCAAGCAACATGTTCCCAATGACCTTCTGCGGATCTTCCGCAAAGCTTCCGCGATGTGGACCCTTGCTTCCGCGAGGGAAGAATTTCCAATCTCTGCATATCTTGACTATCGGGGGAAAATGGTACTCATCAGAGGTTCGATTGGTGCCGCCTTGTTCTTGAGCAATCCCCCAATGAGCTGATTTCCCTGACTGGTGAATCACTGCCAGAAGGCAAATGTCCAGATACCCCATGCAGCCATAACCTTCATGAGAAAACATGCTTAAAGCGGGCCATTGGCTTTTCTAGGATTCTGAATTCCGCTAGGTCCATAGGTCCACGTTCTCCCACGTTCTCCTGTGTTCTGCCATATTCTCCATCTTTTTCCACCTAGACCATCTTGAGCCGAAATTCCAGCCAGCATTTTCATTCACAAAGAAGTAGAAGCGATGAACCATGAAGTACAGGACCAACTCAACGATGTAGCAGGCCTCACAGAGCTGCAAATGCTGCGGACATCAAAAGCAAGTGATGTCAACTGCCAAAGGTGGAATGAAACAGGCCCCCAGGGCCCCCCAAGGGCAAGAGCTGGGCAAGACCTTTCTTTGCACCAAGTTTTCCAGTCGGAAAGCGAGTCGTGGCCAAGGGACCAGGCAACCCACATCCACCAAAATGTATGCCGTCGGCATGTTGTGCTCTCCTGGCCGAGACATCTTTTTAAAAAAACATAGGCAAACTTCAAATACCGCACATAGTATATGCTTAGAATCTTTAGATGCCCTGGACACTCAAAACACCTCAAGGCGTTATGAAGTTGATGCATGGTTGTCTATCGGGGTATCGATTGCTTGTATTGGCTTGTGTCCCCTATGCGGACACATGACTCTACCCTTCAGCAAACTTGGCTTGAACATCTTTGCAAGTACGGTAGCTGAAGATATGAATAAAAGGATTTTCTCTCAGGGCATACGTGCGCGAAAAGCTATTTACATCGGTTTTCACCCATTTCCCTGAAAGTTTGTCTTTAAATTCATCCAGCCAATGCAAAGAAGCTCCGCGTACTGAAGCTGTTGGGCTCAGACAGCGGTTCAACCGCTAAATGATTTTAACCACCAAAAGCCATGACTCCATGAAGAGAATTGCGTCAGGTCACGATGGGCGCGAACCAGCGCCATGATTTTGGGGTCCACACCTTTCTCTGGTTCGCGAAAACCTGTGGAAGCCTCAGCCTGAGAAACCTATCTGATCCTGCCAGCACAAAATTCCATAAAAGGTCAGCAGATTGAAGCTAACTGCGCCTTGCTGGCCGTTCTGGATCATCCAATCCGCGGCCCGTGAAATGCGGGGAATTCAGGTAGACCCCCACAGATTTGTCGTTCAAAAATCCTCAAATCCAAACCAAACAAAAAGCAGCACATCCGAAACATTGTGGGAACACCATCCTGCAGCTTTCCTTTTGTTGCACATCTTTGCACACCTCTGCACTGTACCATGGGCATTGGCACCATAGCCATCCAGTTCCAAGGGTCAGTCATGAGGGTCACCACTGCAGTGTTGATCACGATGGCCAGCCAGGTAATGGCCCTGGAGGGTCAAGCCCGTCCCATCTGGGAATGGCAATTAGGATGTTCCATGGCTTTGTTTCATCACCAGGGGAAGTCCAAATTTTCAGGGCTGCAACTGTCCCACCGGGGGAAGAGAACAACGTCTCCGTGAACAATGATACTCCCAAATGGTCAAATGAAATACTTAGAAATATCTACTTAAATCAAACTAAAATCCAGATACATCCAGATACCAACCACTTTATTTGTGTTGTTCATATCTCAAATCGTTAATCCCTCTCGTAGAAACCCTATATTTTCCCATCATCAAACAATCACCATCAAAAACCATATGACTCCATCACAAACCTGAAAAATCTGAAATCCCTTTTGTTTTACCATCTGGTAATTTAACATAGCTATTGAAAATGGCCATTTATAGTGGATTTCCCATTAAAAATTGTGATTTTCCATAGTTATGTTAGTTTACCAGAGGGTAACTTTCACATCATCCTCATCAAACCATATTTTCACTTATTTTTTTTCCGCCTAAAAGGCTTGGACTCGATGATGTTGTAGAGACAGCCGGAGCGCGTGGGTTCCTTCAGCTCCGTCCACCAGAGCACGAAGCGCATGTAGCTCCGACTCAGCATGGCGTCTAGGTCGAAGCAGCTCACGGCGGCACTGATGGCACCCCCAAGGGGGATGTTCCTGTGGATGTGGGCCGAAAGCGACGAATTTTCTGGGGGGTTGAATCGGGTTTTCTTGGGAAAATGGAGATGACACCCTGGATTTTGGAACCCTGGATTTAGGTGGATGTGCTTTTTGTTTTATCCAGAATCCATCAAATATGTGTTGAAACCAAAGAGAACTTGACTGGAAAGAACACCTAAATGGGGAAAACATGGGAAAACTGCTCTTTTAGATGGAAACAGCATCTTTTGCCTGTTGATCTCCCACCTCCCGGATTGTTGCAAGTAAGTTGACCAAACAGAATGTGTTCATAACGTGTTATAGCCAGTCATTGGTTTCCACCCACCCTCAGCTTTGACTTTCAACCCATGACATTGTTTTTTTTTGGGAAGTTCGGACACGACGCATCCAAAATTTGAGAATGCTCCAACCCATGCCTCCTCCTTCCCCATCCAAATTCAACAAATTTCAACACATCATCGTGGATTCTGTGGGTCCCACTTTCTTACCCTCAGAAAATGCGCATCTGAGTCTCTGCTTCTGAGACTTTGGCTTATCCAGCAGGTCTGGCATGATAGTGGCCCACGGCATTGCACTCTTCTGCGTTCGTATGCTGTTGCTGGGCTTGGCCGGGCTTGGGCTCGCGATGATCTGGGAGGTCTGAGTCCCAGAATGAGCCATGGATGGGTTTTGGCTGGAAGTTGGCTGCCGCCGAAATGTAATCCCTTTCGCCTGGGGGTATTGAAATCAGCGGGAAGCCGTTTGGGAAAACACCACAGGTACTGTATTTGAAAGCTGCCCTTCTCTTAATTCTCTTATGCCTGAAAAATCCTGAAAATGTCTGGAAAACACCGAAGCCCGAAGCTGTGTTCGGTCGCCGCCTGCAAGGGCCTCTGAACCTTCTCGTCCGGGTCTTCGAAGGTGTGGCATCGTGCCAGGAGTTTTGCCATGTCAGCCTCATACCTGAAGTCATCCCATCCCTCTACATTTACCATCTGGTTATGACTAACATAGCCATGGTATAGATGGCCCATAGAAATAGATGGTGTACCGTTCTTAAAAATTGTGATTTTCCATGGCTATGTTAAACAACCAGAGAGTAACAGTTGAGGGGCCCTTGATGATACCACATCAATCCCTTGATGGCGAAAATGAATGAAAATGATGATAAACCACTGGGATCCTGTCCTAAACCTACTCCATGAAGGGTTTCTGGTACCAGTTTCCTGGTGCAAGGCACCCTTCTGTGGGGAACCCAGGGGTCCTATATGCATGGCAGGTACCTGAAAGTCAACATCCCCAGAAAATGCGCACAAAACATGTTTCAGTGGAAACCCATCTTCAAATCTAACCCATCTTCGGAGTTCATCTCCCGGAGTTGGGTGTGGGTTTCTTATCTGATCAGTTTTCCATGGTTTTCCTTTGATCACCAGCCCAGTGGTTGTGGATACTGATAGTTCTTGCTGGTTGTCATCCCATGCTGTTGGTCGAAGGTTCGAAAATCTTCCGCTTCAAGTCCATAAATTTGGAGAAAGTTCCACTCAATGTGCATCCCAGGTATAGTACGTTGTCAAAATATCTTTCAAGAGAAGGCAACCACTATCTACAATTGGAGTCGGTCCCATTTATGGGTCAGCTATGCAACGATGCATATATGCATGACCACCTGCATGCCGTCTATCCAAGTAACCATCTAGGTTTGTCATCAAAATGGGTCATGTTCCTCAGAAAATACTGCCATTTGGGTGGTAAATCCAAGAAATTGTCCATCCTATTATCCATCATCCCATTGTCATGGGAATTACCACCCTAATATCCTCCCACGATCATCCCATTGTTCTCCAAATCATTGTCCCACGGAAACAGGATCATGGTTATTGCCCCATTAAAACCCATGCTTTCCATTGTTGGTTAATGGCACATATCCCACGATTATCCCATCATCCCACTATCGTCCCAAGAAAAGATCAACTTATGATTCTCCGTAAGCTATATCTATGATATTATCATAAGTTGATAATCCCATTATATTATCCCACTATTATCCATTATATTATCCCACCTCTATCCCGCTATCCCTTTACGAAATCTCATTCTTATCCATTGTGGGATCATTAGATCGGAAATTCTCCGTGCCATCCGTATCGTAGGGAACGGGGGAATGGGATGATCATTCCACCATTGGCACCCGTTAAGCACCAGAAAAACAGCAACAATCACCATTAATCACCATTGTTGTTATTAGTACTATTATTATTATTACTATTATGATTATGTTTATTATTGTTATTATTACTATTATTATTATGTATTATTGTTATATATTATTGTTATATATTATTATTATTAATCATGATTAACCATCATTAAGCATCATCAACCATGACTTACCATTTTTTGGCTTCCAACATCACCCGGCCTGGCATTCACTTGTTCCAGCAGCTCCGCGAAGGTGCTCATGGCCCGGTCGCCCCGGGGGCCCCCAACGGCTGTGGCGTCCGTGAAAACTGGAGCCGAGGACACGGCAACGAGGCAATGGTATGGGCCCTGCCAAGACCCACATGGAACTGGTGGAATTCCCAAAGATTCACGGTGAAAGCGTGGAATGCATGTTGAATCACTTGAAAGGATCAGGTTTTACATTGTTTTACCATGGAAAAAATCATCTTCCTGGGTCTTAGGTCTGTGGTTCCATGTTAGTTTTAAGGACTGCAGTTCACCCCTGACAGCTGGTGCACGTTGAATTGTGGCTGAATATCACACGTACATATGAAACACCCCTCCGGTGAAAAAGAGCGACGGCGAACCAGGCAGCCTTAGGATATTGTGTATATATAATATATACCGTACATAGTTAAATATACATATATATATATATATGTATATATACCCACATGCATACATACATCTATATATGTGTGTATATAGAAACCCTTCCCCTGACATCAAATACCCCACATACCCCACAAACGAGGTCCCACGTATGGGACTGTTGGATATTTGGATCATGGCGTCCTGCGACTCGCCCCAAACGAGAAGGTCAAAGATGTTGAGCCCTTGGGTGATGTCCTGCACACTGAACCCCCGCTGCATTGGATTCGGAAAAATGTCTGGAACCTCTCCTGGGCAAATCGGAAAAATGTCTGGAACCCCTGGGAGACTGGGCAAAACCTGATGAAATAATTCCCAGATGGTCTTTTTGTTCCTTCTAAAAGTGAAAAACACTGCAAGTTTTGGATCACTCATTCTGCTTAAATCACCAGTTTCATAACATACAGTTTAAATCCCTTTGGCTAGTGACTTTGGCCAGTGAGGAGCCACCTTGGATCCACACTTCTCAACTCCCAGTGGGCCCACCTTATCGTCACGGTCCAGCCAAAAGGAACAAAGGCGATATTGGACGTCCTGTTTGTAGTACTTCCGCTTCACCTCAGGTGGCCCTGCCCTTACAGCGCTAAGATGACGGAGCATCCGCTGAAGGAATTAAACCAAAAAAGAAGGTCAGCTAGTCAGCAATTTTGGAACTCCATATCAGCCTGCAGCCACGACACGCCAATCTCACCTCGGACAACAATTTTCACCAAGGAAGATCACCAAAAACAGAAAGAACATCTAGAACGAAAATAGAACCATGAAACTCTGTCAAAACGCCATTTGTTCTCGAGAACTTGCAGGAATAAACAAAAAACACAATCTGAAAATAACTAAAATCAGTTCTTGGGTCACCCGAACATCCTCAAACAGCTGTCCCTTCAATCTCTGCCATTGGGCTCTCGTATCGTGCCACCTCTTCGGGCTTCCGATCTGCCAGTGCCACGATCAATCTGGCCAGTTTCAAGCGAAAATCCTCGGGATGGGACGACGGTGCCACGCCGACTCCGAGTGACTCCCAGGACACCTGGAGATCGGGGCCCAAAAAAAACTGCGACCTAAAAATCCTAAAGAGCTGCCAGGCAGCTTGAGGCAGGTACATGACCTGACCAAAATCGATGAGACCCAAGGTTTGTCCATCTTCCAGCAGCAAAATATTTCCAGGGTGTGGATCCGCATTGAAGCACCCGTCCTGGGCTCCGTGAGGCCATGGGGCCTGACATACATATTTCATGTGTTGTCAATGTGCAGCACCTGAATTTTTCGTGGAACCCAACAAGGGCCATATCTAGCAAAATCATCTTCAGGACACCCGTTTTCAGATTAACTTTCTAAGTTCATGATACATAGGGTGCAAAGGGACCAAGGGAATGGAACAGAATCACCCTCCCCCCGCGGGGTTGCGAAGTCTGCCCGAAACATGGCGACGCATTGGCCGAAGAACGATGAGAATCTGCTGCCCGTGGATGGCCATCAACATCTCGAAAATACCACCCACCTTAGGGGATTTCCCAGGGGAACCAAAGGGGAACCCCGTGGCATTCAACAAACACGAGCTACCCATCTATGTCACATGCCTTGTGGTCCACCAAGTACCCCATTCTATGTGGCCAACTGCCCTCCCTGTGCTTCCGCGCCACATCGATGGGTTCCAGCTCGCTGCTTCCGAAACGAAAGATCCTGCGGTACCAGCGCCACATGAGCATCTTCCAGTGGAGCCAGGAGGCCTGAGACCATCACCGGTACCCTTTTGGGTGGAACACCTATAACTGGACTCTATGGGGATATCACTGAACTACTGTACGTTTGCTGTGTTATATATATATATATGTGTGTGTGTATACATATGAATATATATATATATATATATTTATCAATATATGTAATATATAGAGCACACGTAAATTACAAGTAGACGACATATATTGAAAGAAAAATCAATCGCTGACTTGAGGGATGATCCCTGTATACCCCTGGCCTCCTCTGCTTTCTTTTTGCCACTTCTCAAAGCCTCCACTTGCTCCTTGCGGGCACAAAGCTGCTGCAACATGGTCACGGTCACGAGGGTCTCAAAACTCTGGAAATGGCTGGTTAATGATAAAATGGCAAAATATTGGTCATGTCTGTAGACCTGTACGGCTTACAACTAACAATGGCTTGTTTTAAGGGACAATCCGTAGGAAACCTTCAAGTTCTTCTGGGAAACTGAGGGTCAATTCTTTCGGAGAATCAGTTGGCTTCGGAGACTCAAGGGCCTCACCATGGAATTCGCTCGCAGGATATTGGTTCAAAGAACTTCATACAACACCGCTGTCCAACACATGAAGGAATCATCCCGTGGGACTGAAGCGAAAAGGAACATGAAGAAAACATACCTTCGATGGCCAGCAATATGGAAATCATCATTACACTACAGTAAATCGAAAAAAATCCCACGTTTTCTGCTTTTGTTTGGCATTTCATAGCATTTCCCTGTCGCCTTCCCTGTCACCTTCCCTGTCACGGCCTGCTCGTATTCTTCCACTGTCTTGCCCTCGCGATCTGCCAATGGCTTCAGCCGCCGCCGGACGGCACAGATGAACCTTGGGCAGAAAGCCTGGAATCCGATGGGCCATCAGCATGGGAAGCTGAAATACTAGTGATTCATAGTGATTAATAGTGATTAACAGTGATTAATAGTGATTAATAGTGATTAACAGTGATTAATAGTGATTAACAGTGATTAATAGTGATTAATAGTGATTAATAGTGATTAATAGTGATTAATAGTGATTAATAGATGTTAATAGTGATTAATAGTGATTAATGGATGTAAATAGTGATTAATAGTGATTAACAGTGATTAATAGTGATTAATAGTGATTAACAGTGATTAATAGTGATTCACAGTGATTAATAGTGATTAATAGTGATTAATAGTGATTAATAGTGATTAATAGTGATTAATAGATGTTAATAATGATTAATAGTGATTAATGGATGTAAATAGTGATTAACAGTGATTAATAGTGATTAATAGTGATCAATAGTGATTAACAGTGATTAATAGTGATTAATAGTGATTAATAGATGTTAATAGTGATTAATA
>Ga0126342_10001210_pt1 | contig 35017 bp, 29 predicted proteins | sample Cyp1metagenome_FD_92528 | JGI IMG/M metagenome (GOLD analysis project Ga0126342, IMG submission 92528) | Coral microbial communities from Lord Howe Island, Old Settlement Bay, Australia - Cyphastrea 1 metagenome | ecosystem: Host-associated > Invertebrates > Cnidaria > Coral ...
GAAGAGAAATACACACATACATTTCCAACACAAGAACAGGTCACCACTAAACCTTTCTTCTTACGTTCCAGGCCCCTAGACCAGGGGTCGGCGGCAGGGGGCGTAGCCCCTTTATATATATATGAAATATGGTATGCCCAGAAATTTCCGGGCAAAATTAATACATCATATGATAGTGACCAATATCTTGATTAACGAATGGAGACCCATGGATTGTCGCAGGTCATGCATCATGTCAAAGGAGAAACAACCATAGCACCAGGCCAATTCACTCCAGTCCTTGGAGAGTTTGTGGGTGGGTTCACCAACATTTTCCAATTATCCAATTGATCATCTGTCTGGATTCTAAAAGTCACCAATTCATAAAGTTGGATTCTGTTATTCTAAAAGTCACGAATTATTCTAAAAGTCACGAATTCATCTGACTGTCTAGATTTGTCTGGATTCTAAAAGTCTGACTCTACAGTCTTCAATTCATATTCATTAAATAGTGTGCCTACAATCAGCACTTATTGCATCTAAACTATACAATCCTCTGCCAAAATAATCCACAAGTGCCCTGATCTCACGTCGATCAAAGTTGCCTAATTAAACAGTGTGCCTCCCAGTCAGGATCGTGCGCGTCGGCCGCAAGACACAGATCCCTAAAGTCTTCCGGGAATTGAGGCGAGAACCTGGCGATACAGAACCAACCCGCGGCACAAATGTCGCTCCATTTTGCCATTGAAAAGGGCTGATTTTCATCAAGTCACGTGAGTCACGATGTTGTTTCTTTTTCTGTTAGTCTTGTTTGTCTTGTTGATTTCTTTGATCTGCCTTGACAAAACCCGGCGGAGCACAGCTGATTCCAACTGACTATCATCTCACCATCACACACCTCCTACATCCTCCTATGGAACTTGATCAAATGTTCAGCATCTCAGCCTGGCATCGTCCTCACAGATCAAGTAGATATGCTGTGGCTCCTCTGGTCATGGCAGTGGCCAGCCAAAAAAAGCCATGAAAGCCGAACTACCAACACCCCAAATACAGCAGCAACATGGGGGAACTGGGAAGAAACAAGGTAAGATAAATCAAGATAACACATTTTCTCCCCTTGTATATAGTAGGTTGGAGCAACCCTGAAACCTGTTGAAAAAGGCGGTGTTATATATTCCTTTGCACAGTTTGTTTCCTACGGGGTGCATTCCCTGAAAACTTCCACGTGGCTGCGACATGTAGAACACAGACCCTTTTAGCCGCGAAAAACTGCGAGTGAAAATCAAGATCATAAACCAACTACCCTCTGGTAAACTAACATAGCCGTTGAACATGACCATAGAAATAGTGGATTTTCCCATTAAAAATGGTGATCTTCAATAGCTATTTGTTAAATTACCAGAGGGTAATTGCAAGTCCCAAGATTTGAATCCGACTCCTATTGACAAGGTTCTCCCCGAAGAGCCAACAGCATCCCTTCCGGTGATGCGGAAAATCACAGTCACCTGGATTTTTGAGATCCCATCCATCCCATGTGTGTCCTGATCATTGAGGATAGCATCCAAGGCTTTAAACCTTGGCATGTCAAGAGATGTGTCTCCAAATGGCCAGTCACATCTATACCACTTGGCCGAACATGAACATGGAATAAATGACATAAGGGAATCACCAGCAAACATCAACATCCGCAAAGATGTGGGTCTGTCTGAAAATCGTGTAACCCCCGTTCTATCCATTGGATGAGTTTAATTCTCATCTTCATTCATGTCCCTCTTAGAATTTTGATTATCATCATAATAGATTAAATACTGGTTCAACCCCTCTGAAAAATATTAGTCAGTTGGGATTGTTGTTCCCAATATATGGAAAAATAAAAAATATTCCAAACCACCAACCAGATCATCATTCGTTTTCTTCTCATCTTATAAACTGTGTTTTTCCCTAGTAAAAAATCCAATGGTGGCAATGATTGTCCCAATTTCGCCAGGCAACCAGGTCCATAACTGAAGGAAACAACCTTTATTAGGACATACTGTAGTTGCCCTATTAAATCATTTACTTTATTGTCATTCAACCAGATATTCCCTATTAACTTATAATATATAATTATAATTCATAGTGCAGTACTCTCATTGAAAGAAGCTACGTATCACTTCACCCATTTTCAGATGTTCCCAATGTTCCCATATTCTTTTCCCACTATGATCATGATTTGTCGCTATGCTATTATTACGGTCCCTAGTGCAACAGTGCATATAGGATCCACCCCCAATTTTACCCATTCATTACCCATGGGTGATTTATGGCATATTAGGATCCACTATCCCAATTTGACCCATTCAATACTAACATGCTTAACAATATTATAATTCATAATGGTGTTTCCCTAATGTTAGTGATATCATTCATGGCATGGCTGCTTTCTGGCATTGCTTTAATGTGGGTAAAACAATGTCATAAAGCACCCATGACTGGGAATGGTAAACACATGTAAACGTCCCACCTGTTTATTTTGATGACTGGGAGATGATGCACATGGCATTGTTTTACCCACAGTACTCACTATTGTTTGGTTAATGGTGATGATTAACCACTATTAACCACTATTAACCACTGTCAACCACTATTAACCACTATTAACCACTATTAACCACTATTAACCACTCTTAACCACTCTTAACCACTCTTAACCACTATGAACCCACTATGAACCCACTATGAACCCACTATGAACCCACATTGACCCACATTGACCCACATTAATCACCAATTACTCACATTATCACCCACATGGCCGGCTCCAGATTGCCGTCAGGACACCACGTCCAGGCCAGGCCAATGGCTCCGCGCGTTAAGACGTAGCCCAGCACACGGGGGTGCTGTGTCAGGGCGTCCTGGGAGGCTGGGATGATCCGAATCCCAAGGGCTGGATGATTTTCATGGAAAAACGTAGGAAAATGATGGAAGATGTGGATAAACTATGGGAAAACCATGGGGGAAATGATGATCATTGGGAAAAACTATATGGAAACCATGCGCAAAAGTATGGGAAATAATGTTTAAAAACAAATGGGAAAATTGGGATGAACAATCATTATGGACACCTGAACTTTTGAGAATTACTGGTTCAAAGGGAAGCTGTTGATGTGTATTCCAAGAGAGATTTGGAGGCTTAGGCCCTGGTTTGCTGTATGTGCCTTCCTAAGCAATGATGACTCATCTCGGGGGTTCTCCAGTGAGTCATCATGAAACATTGCCGAAGTTGAAATCGGGTGTTTTCTGCAAGGTCAAAGCATCCTTAAACAAGCCCTGAATCTCTCCTTGATGCCGTCCGAGTCCACGATTTCTCCTGGGACCTGCCATGCAAGCCAGGTCAAATGTGGGCCCGTTTTTTTTAGGAGTGGCAAGCCATCTCTTTCAGATTCCAGATCTTCCAGATCTTCCTTTCTCCATCGCTGACGGAGCTGGGAGGCCTCTTCCAGCTTCAAGGCGGAGCCATCTACTGCTCGGACCCACTCGACCTGGAGGCGGACCCATAACGGATGGTCCCCAAGGGGAATGCCATGGATTTTTCCAAGGTCTCTATGATTTGCCCATAACTTGGCTTATGAATAGGCATTCAAAAGTTATAGGGGCCCATTATCGCAGAGGTGTGTTTTTTCCCTATGGATGCACAAGAACACAACATAACATGACGACAGAACATGACTCTAGATCAGAATAGACGAACAATGATGTTTCCAGAAGCTGGCACTTGGGTATCGGTCAAAACTGGTAATAAAGTCACAAAACTAGCCATTTTGTCTATTAAACCATCCATGTTGCTGGCGTTGATCATTTGAAATAATTTTGACCATGTTGAATAAGTTTCAATAAGTTTGAATATGTTTGAAAAAACATGAATCATGTTGAACCGAATGAATCGTTTTGATTCATACCTTTTGCACAAAGTCCAACATTCGACCATCCCGGCCCATCCACCCGGCTCAGCAGGGCTGGAAAGCGCTCAAGTTGCTCGAGGAATTGGTGCCTCCGCTGGTCATCACGGGGGTATCAATTCTTATAGAAAGTGTTCATATGTATATAGATGTTTAGAGCAAATTAGTGGCGGGTTACTCTAGTTGCTATTAATATCTATTAATGCTATTGAAATTGATTTAATCGGGAGGTTATCATACCAGCTGACTATTGGGAGTAACTACAATTAATTGATGGTAGGGGTTTAAATTCATAAATTGCATCCTACAGCTGCAGGCTGTGTATGAACTTTCCATCAAAATAGGGTGCCCCAAAGTTGCAAATAAAATCCAGAGTGAATCAAATGACTGTGATCAAAAACCCTGTAGTAGTTTGGTTTTCGCATCAAAACAACTGGTATAGGTGAATGTTCATACCCAATTCAAACCCCATTATATATAATATATATATATATATATATATCCGGAAAAAAAAACACATGCCAACTGCATTACAACATATGGCAGTGTGTCAAAACCTTGTACCTTCGTAGTTCACATCAAAATTTAGCTGGGTTAAAATGGTAATGTTCATCCCCCTAAAAATGGAAATTTTTTATAGGTATTGATCCATAGCCATGATCCAAAATCTCGATCCTCTGGCTATGTTCTCTTGACGAAATGATCATGGGAATCCCACGACCCAAAAAGGCCGCCTGCGCGCCCTTTGTCGCACCAGGCTGAAGAGCAGAATCCGATGTGGGGCCAGCTCTGCCGGCTCCGACCTAGCGAAGCAAGGCGAAATCCAGTGAGGCCTGGCCAAAATATAGGTTGAACCGTTTAACCCCACAAAAATGATCAAAAATGAAGATTTAAGCCATCAATATATAGGGATTTCAGCAAAAGATCATCTGTGTGTGTGTGTCTCCAAATTCGCGCTTTACTTCCAATCTATGGCTAATCTTGGATGGAACCTGCACAAAATGTGGATATCACCATCAATAACACGGGAATTTATGGTGGATCCATGAAATATGGAGATAAGATGCTGAAAATGGTTGGTATACTATCAGGTTATAGCCATGTGGCCAATTTGGTTCATCTTCGACGAGTTATTGGTTCAATCAAATATTGGAATATTGGTTGAATGTCGGCATCCAGAGATCCCTAATATGGATATAATATATATATGTTATATTATATAATTATATATTATATATAATTATATATAATTAAATCATATAATTATATAATTATATATAATTACATGGTATGTTTTTGAAGACGCACTGCACTCTTGCTGATCATTGAGGTATATTTTGCAGAGCAATGCTGCTAGCACCTTTGAGATCCTTGGGTTCAACAACGCTCCGATCTTGGGGTTAGGCCATAGAGGCCCAAGAATGGGTCAAGTGTAAAAATATTCGCATCATCGATAGCCAGAATAGGTGGAGAACTTAGTGGTTACGTTTATTCAGATATTCATTCAATCTTCATTCAATAGTAGGAGTTGGGAACCATTCATTCAATATTCATTAAATATTCAATATTGGATGATTATTCAATATCCATTCACTAGTCATCTCAGGGATAACATGGGGTAACCTACAATCATCATTGGAATCATAATATCTCCCGCCTGCGGCCTTGCCGTAAGCGAGCACCTGGAGAGCTTTAGAAGTGTTGGGAGGTCATAATGGGAATATATGAAGCAAATTGGAACAACAAAAGATGCACTCAACAAATATGACAATAATATGACCATGTGAAAATGTTCAGATCCATATATGGCTCATATGTTGGTGCTATACCTGGAGTTATTTTCTGATTATCTCCACACATATTCAACCAACAAAAATACCTGGTGAATGTCATCTGCTCTGGAAGCATTGCCATCCCCAGGCATCGACCATCGATGGCAACGCCAAGGCACAAAGCACTTTGGCTTCATGGAGCTTGTCGCCTTCGCCCATACTTCCGCCATCAGCAGTTGGGGCTGGTTCTATCCACTTACGAACAAATGCAACGGTGCCAATGTTTCTGCGAACTTGCTTGTGTTAATTCGTGTTATGCAGGGGATGTATATTGCGTACATATACATTAATGATCAGTATGACTAGAGATTTATGTGTACAGTACATGTGATATGGCGAGTGGTCATTGATGGTCATGAAGTGACTCTGATCCGGGACGGTGGGATGGTCAGTTTTGATCAACCTATCCTTTTTATGTGATGACTTGGCAACGACGGGGAAACAGAGGATTTGCAGGTGCTGAGGGTGCTAAGTGTGCTAACTGTTTTTTGTTTTCTCGTTTGTTCCATTGCGTCCACTCGTTTTTGTAGCGCTTGCGGACCTTGATGCCGCATTCTGTAGTAGTGTGCTGTTTCCTTTCACAATGCAGGCCCATTCCCATTGACCAGGCAATCATCATGACCTCTACATCGAAGACAGAACCATGAATTCACTGTCTTGCTCTGAGTGGATAGTGTCAATGACTGGAGGACAAAGAATAAGAAACCATGTCCAAATGCATTGCTGTGCATGGGGTATGATTCCAAACTCAAAACGCTTGCATCCCGATCCCCTAACAAGCTGCATCAAACAGCAGGCAGTGAGGAACATAAGCCAGAATGAAGGTAGATGAGCTCACTTCAACCCCAACCATTCTAGTCTTCAGGACACAAAAACATCTTACCAGCACCAGGAAAAAAGAAACAAGCTATCCAGCTGTGTCCCTTGCCAAAATACCATCTTCCTCTGGCAAACACACTTTTTTGGAGTCAATGACGAAACGTTGGCGCAAAGAACGACTCAATCATGCATTAATTAGAGTTGCACGATGTTGCTGACTTAAATCTGGTTGGTGGTTTCAACCCCTCTGAAAAATATTAGTCAGTTGGGATGATTATTCCCATATATTATGGAAAATAAAAAATGCTCCAAACCACCAACCAGTAAATTGGCTTGAAGTATCAATTTCAAATTTGGGATTTTTCCTGTCATCAAATCATCAATCTTTCGTCAGCACCATAGCCGCACCGGCCATGTAAAAAACTGCGTGCTGGGCCACATGCCCTTTGTATCCCTTATTATCCACTTGAGACGTTGGTAACCACATACCACATAACAGCACAATCATATCACGGGTCCAGGACAGTGAGGATCGAAATCAATAAAACTGGAAAAATCTGGGTTCAAAGTTTAGAATTTAGAATGTTCAACAGCTTCTTCCAATCTTCTGAGATTTAATGCAATGTGTCACGGCAAGATCTGCTGATTTCTTGATCCTTTAGACTTCGATAGCGCTCACTCAGCTCACTCAGCGCGCTTCCCTTCGCTGCCAAAGACGGTCACTGCTTCATCTGTCAGGCGTCGTCGCAAAGGTTTCAGCTCCTGCGAAGCGACTCCGGGAGTGACTCAGTGCTGCATGTTTGTCTCTTTCTTTTAGTCGAAGAAGTACTGAGTAGAGGCGGAGAGTATATATACAATTATTGTATATCGCGGACAGATTGCATGAGTCTGCAGCGCACGGCCGCAAGCAGTGCAGCTGCAAACAGTCCAAGAGTCCTTAGCAGAGCGGCCTCGCCATGTCGGCTGCCCGCCGAATTGGCCTTGAAGCCGTGAAAAAGGCCAATACCTGTTTGATATCGGCTCGCAGCTGGGTGTTTAGGCGAAGTGCTACGCCTCGTTGTGGCACATGCACACCCATACTGGAGCAATCCAAAGATTGCAAAATAAAATCAAAATGCCTGCTCTGTCGTGCCAAAAATTGGAAAACCTTTTGTACAAGCCCAATGTAAAAGGCAAGAGTAGGTCTTTCATACAGGGTGAGCCTATCCCGCATATGCCATTTCCCCGAAGTAGGGTTTCTGTGAGGAAAGGTAATGGGATCAATTCGAAGCAAACCAACAGTAATCTCCAACAAACTAACCGCAACCGCAGGAGAATCAACATCATCATGAGAGTTGATCCAATGGATAATGCTCTCCAAAAATGAAAATGGAAGGCCAGTGGCTGAGTCAAATGTACAAAGGTTGGGTAGCCCTGCCAAAATGTCTGCAAAACTGTACAATCTGCTCTCACTTTCGTCATCGTCACTTGATTCAATCACTGTGATCTCATTCATCGCATTGGGTCCATGCGTCAGCTCGAAGATGCCAAAGTAGTATTGGCGAAGCTGATGCAGCCGCTCTCTCCACAGTTGATCCCATTGGTTTTGTCGCATGACAAGATTCCAGAAGCTAACTGGACGTGCAAGGTTTTGGCGAACTGCCAAAAGGTCCACTTTGCCGTTGTTGGTGGCAACCCAATCTTCAAAGGGATTTTCACACCGCGAAGGATCCAAATGTGAGGGTATCCATGAAGAAGAAGCAAGAGTGCCCACACCCTCGGCAATCATCTGTTCCACCTGCAGCCAAAGATCCGCATGTGTGTCTGAGAGGTCCCCGACAAAACCATGGCGGCGTTGTTCATAGCCCTCATGGACGAATTTGGCGTCCATCCAAATGTGCGTGCGCACAGCATGTCGAAGTGCCCAACGGAGCGCCGCCACCAAGGCCATCAGTTCTCCTCGACCAATTGTTTGCGCCAGTCCTGGAACCCATCCTGTGGCCACCGCCTGTTGGCTATTGGCATTGAAGACAGCCCATGACGCGCAATGAACTTCCCATCTGCCATCAGCAAAGCATGAGCCATCAGTAAACAAATGCTCCATTTCTTCACCGGTTGGGATGCTCTCAAAGAGTGCCGTGGTGTCTGGCAACTGCAAGAAATAGGCTCGCAAATCATCCACGAAAGGTGAACGTGGACAGAGCAAATGCAGTGAAAAACATTGAGGCCAGGAGAGCAAATCAGCGCTGGTCAAAGAAAACTTAGCCCGTAAACTGGAATATTTGGGACAAACCAAAAGATGGCTATGAGTATTAGGACACCCACACAACTGACAATGACCCTGTTTAGTCATATCATATTTGCTATGAACCCAAGAGTCAATAAACGCACCGCTCTGAAGGGCAGATTGCAGCGAAGTCTGATGTGCAGTGAGACCGCCATTACTCTCAACGGTGATATAGCGGTCGATGCCGGTCAGCTGTTGCATCGTGGGACGATGTCGAACTTGTTGAGAAACCCGCAACAACCAGGCATCTTGCAGCATCTTTCGCATGAGTGAGCCATCCAGAAGCATGAAGTCATGCACATCACCCAAATGGTCTTGTACCAAAGGAGGGTCAAGGACAGCCCAGCCAACACTGTTCAGAGTCTGCATCAGCACGCTGAATGGGCCTTGTTGAAGGTCGCCAGCAAAAGATTGAGTCCACCATCGCCAGAGATCCAAAAGTGAGGCCGAGCGACGGCACACCCTTTGGAATGTGCTCATGACCATGACAACGTAATAGAAGCCCGGATCCGCCATCATATTGGGCTGCAAAGAGAAACGAAGCAAAGCATTGGCGCCTGCTTGATTCAAATGCAACGCACGATGGGCAGCTTTTCGAAGAGCATGTAAATGACCATCTGGCAAAGGGCAAATCACAGCACCATGAAGCGCTGCCGCCCAAAACGAAGCTGGCAAAACTAGGATCTTCTGATAAAGTGGAGCCCGACTGCGCTTCAAACGAGCCCACTTCTTGTCCAAGGAAACCATCCGTGATTTCATCAACCTATTGCGTCGTGCACGACCAAAACAAAGATTTCCACCAAGTTCCATGGCGTCTTGTTTGACCGCAAGGCCCAAGTGATGGAGAATCGCCCTGCTGGAAGCTTGAAGCCCCCAAACATAGCTCTTGTCCATATCCAAAACTAAGACCCCAAAGGTTGAAGAAACAGATGGTTGAAAAGAACGCTGACACCACCGCCAAAGCTTGCGAGCCCCCTGCGGTCAGGTTGTCCACATAGCTAAACATGTGAACTGTGGGGGTCAGCAGCCGCATGTAGATGTGGTACGCCCAATCCACCAAGACCATCCCGACCACTGAGAGCGAGCATCCCTCCGGCAGTCCTTGTGTACTGGTAACCGTCGGGCTCAAAGATGTACGAATCTCAAACGCCCTCTCGAAGGTGTCCAGGTGGCTCCGCCAGGGCTGCAACAAAGCTGGTGGTAGGCCAACATGAGCCGCCAGCGTGAACAAAACATCACGGCTAATGTTGTTGAAGCATTTCTCCAGATCGGCACTGAAGCCGCAAAAATCCATCCGCTGCTGGATGCAAAGCTCAATGTAGCTCTGCAAGCGAAGCCAAATGTGCGCACATTCACGACCAGGAAGAAATCCCTGTGCCTCCAAGGGGACCGCATTGGCCAGGAATTGAAGGATTGGTTGTGCTTTCATGCGTGACCATGCTCTGTAAACACAACTGAGAATCACCACCGGTCGATAGTGGGCAGGAAGATGTGAATGTTCCTGTTTCGCCAAACCCAGAACTTTGCCAAACAAAAGTTGAGAAGGCCACTTGCAAGCACTGCCATCGATCTGCCCCAAAAAATCCAAGAGGTTCTGGGTGATGGAATCTGGAAGATGAGCCAGATCCGCCACAGCAATGCCGTCCACCCCTCGTGCAGCTCGAGGAGGAAATCTTCGCAGCATAGTTTTCCAGGCAGAAATAGCCAGCGGTGGATCAGGGAACTGCAGTGTAGGCATGAATGCCTGAATGAAGCCCAAAATTCGATTCCAGTCCGCCGTCCCAATCTGTGACGCCTTCTGCCATCTCGGGCGCCAAAGCTCCAACATCGCTTGGTGGATCTCACCCAAGGAGGTGAAAAACCGAACCTGCTGTAGTTCATCACCAACCTCCAAAGTGCCAGGGATGGATTCCAAAGTGAGCAAATCCCCATCAGCGTCCAACACCTGCAGCTGCGTGCCATTGAGAAACCATCTGCAAGATGAACCCGAGGTGCATGGATGATCTAGATGGATCTGCTTGGATTCTAAGCTGAAGTCAAGCACCGCAAAACAAGTGGTATCCCACAAAAAGTCCAGTTGCCCTCGTCCAGGATCCCGAAGATCTCTAAAGAGCGCTTTGCAAGTCTGGTCATACTTTGCCTGCAGCAGCTTGCCCTTCTGTCGGCAATGCCATCGCTCGAAACGCTCAAAGTTCAACTTGAAGTCCAAGAAAATCGCATCCGCAACAAGCCCCGATGGTGGAGCAAGTGGCAATTGGGATGGGGCCGCAGGCGTCTTGTGGTGACGATTGTTCCACCACTGAGCAAAAGTTGAGCTAAAGCCAGAAGCTCGTTTGATAGCATGCCAAAGGTGAAGTCGGTAGCATTCCGCATCCAAGGTCTGCTTATTGGCAATGGCGGCATGTTTGTAGCTCTGCAAGCGTCTCAACTGTTTGAACCACTTATGCACTGCCATGGAAACCAGATTGTTGTGCAGGTAAACTTCTCCCTGCCGCGAGGGTTTGGCGGTTGGAGGAAGTAGAGGTGATCGACAGGGCTTGGTCCGTTGAGCGCGGCCAGCACAACGAGAAGGCAATCGGCCATCTGGTTGATCTTGAATGGCACCATGAAGAGTGGATTCCCAATGATGCGCCCATTGTGCCAAAAAAACATCAGGATCACCCCCAGCAAAACGAGGACCATGATCAGCAGCGCAAGTATGTTGCCAGCGATCCATGTCCACCTGGGTCCAATCAATGATGGAAGGCAAAGGCCAGCGGGTGATTGTCATGGCCCGCAAAGGAAGCTGAAAATCAGCATAGACCGTAAGGTGGTCCGCAAAAACATCCATGGTGCCCACTTGAACACAAAGCATTGCCGCTTCCGGAGAGAGCCACATCAGATCCACCGTGGAGGCATTCTTGCACGTGGCTTCGATGTGACGCCCCCACAGATCCTTTGCCAAACATTGTGCCTCCACCCAGCCATAGTGTCGCCAGATCTGAAAGGCATCAAGCCCATCCGCAGGTTGGTTGAAATCCCCTTGGATGATGCGGCAGCCACTGGTGCCGAGCACCACTTCTTTGGTCACCGTAGTGAGCAGTTGCTCAGTCAGACTACGGTTACGAGGCCAGGTGGGACCCGCAGGAAATCCATAAATGGAAGCCACAGTAAATGGCGTGGGACCAACAAAATGCCGTGAAAGCATGACCCTTCCAGCATCTCTTTCTCCATCTGGCCAAGGAACAGAAAGTTCTTGAGAAGGAAAGTCGGAAATGGCCCCCACCCCAGACCAAGTTCCTGCACTGATCGAATTTGTCCGGAATGAAACCGGGGCTCCAAAAAGGGAACGTATGGAGCGATTCTGAAGTCTGCCATAAGAGGCCAAAGTGGATGTCACTGAAGCTTGAGTCACCAAAGTCAGATGGGTTTCGGCAAAAGTCCAAATGCCTGGGCCCAGTGATATGACAGCAAGTTCTTTCCCTCTAAGTCCACAGGGATTTGAGCAACCAACCCGCAGGCGCTGAAAATCCAGGGAGTCAGGGGACCCCAAAGTGCTGCCATCCGGAGCACCACCAGGGCCCGGGTGCTCAGCTTCACCAAAACGAAATCCACCAGCTGAAAATCGAAGCTGGGACCAGTAGTTGCAGGAGGAACTGCGGCGAGTGCCCGGGCCAGCTGTGTCGAAGTCCATCGCAGCTGTAGAAGAGAAAGTCCAAGTGTCCGGCACGTGAGAGAATTGCAATCCATTGGCCCATGCCCAGGGCATGAAGAGACAAATCCAAAGCAACCAAGGAAAGAAGGCTCGCCTACCGGTGGTTGCAACCCGGCATCGAGGCAGGCCTAGTCAGGCCTCAGTGCGGGACTTCTTGGCCAACATCGATTCAATACGATCGAATCGAGATCGAATCGATTGGAGAGCTTGGTGTCCAAGGATACATCAAAGTCTCGTTGCATCGCGGCCAAAGATCCCTGCAGGGAGCTTTGCAGGATTTGAGTCTTGTTGTCGACTTCCTGCTGGATCATATCAATCTGTTTGGCAACATGTTGTCCTTGTTGTTCGACAACCGTGTGAAGATGCTGGAGCTGTTGTTCATTGGCACTCATACGCTGTCCAGCTTCATGGAACCATTGTTGGAATTGACCACCTTGAGCTTGCAGTTCAGTGATGTTCACTTGGAGCTGCTGGATGACCGAGTCTGGCGGGGTGAGGCTGGGTGAAAGGCCAGGAGGAGCTTGCTGGACTTGCTGTTGAACTTCTTCACGAATCGCTGCCTGCAACTGTTCCAAACGACGCGCTGGTGCCGAAGTCGAAGGAGTGGCAGCCGTAGTGGGTCTATGATTAGCCCATGGATCCGCGCCATTGTGCCACGGATCCTCATTGGTGGACTGAAGAGCCCCTTCCTTCAAAAAACGTTTGGTTCGCTGCGAGGCCACCACTGAAGCAGTGGAAGATGAAGATGAAGTATCTTTCTGCAACGTGATCAAAAGATCCCGGTCAAAGCCCCGCATAACTTTGCTCGGAGGAGGATTGTCCGAGCCCACTGACCAACCCTGTCCTTGATTGGTGCCTTTGGTGGTTTGCAGCGGTTTGGCCCGCCAACCCCATGCCGTCAGTAACTTGCTGACTTGCTGTCTGGAAAGTCCATGTGGCAAGGGGAAAATGGTGTAGACCTGCTTGATCTGGACCGCCACGTACTCCTCATCAGGACGGAGTGCTTGATGGGTGGCTTGCTCATGAAGTGCTCGCACCCGAACTCCATAGCGATGATTCATTTTGGCCAAAGAAAGTCCATGATCACAAGTTCGAAGCTTGTGCATGGCCTGCTCCAATGAAAGTCCAGGGAGCCAAATGACGCAGTAGTCCGGATGAGGACCCCGCTCCTGCGATGCTCTAGGCTCAACGTAAACTCCGGGGACATTGATGCGCAGGACATGATCCAAAGCCACAGATGGGATACGGAGAAGCACCTGAAAATAGGCAGCAAGGTCCGCCTTCGTGGTCTTGCCGTTGAGGTTGCAGAAGTTGCGAGCCCAAATGTCCAAGATCAAGCCAGGCAACTCTTCATCCAATGGCGGATGATACAGGGGGCAATCTGCCCCACATTGTTTCCCAGAACATAGGCGAAACAAAGGGGAGAGTTGCAAAAGCGCACGAATGGGTCCCCGAACCACCTGCTGCCAATCCATGTTGATCTCATCCTTGTGGATCTGAACCTTCACAATGTCCGTGCTGTACACTGACAATTCAGGAGTGTCAACCTCATGTCGATGAATTGCACCATCACTCAAAGTAAGCAGCGACCCCTGGATCAGCAATGGCTCATCGGTGGCCAAGCATAGTGCAGGAAAGCGCATTGAAGTCAAATTGGTCATTTGCCCAATGGACAGGGGAACCTCAGTGGTGATGAGCAAACCCAAGGTGGTGGAGCTAATGTTGTCCTGGGCATCAATGAAGGGCTGTGCTTGCCGATGTGTGCAAAAAGCAATGCCATGCGCATCCTTGCTGACCTCATGGAAGGGTATTTGAGGTATGGCATCCCCATCATCATCCACGAAAGTATTGGGAACCAATTGAAGTGTTCCAGGATCCACTGGTGGAAGTGATGAAGACTGCGAGGTCTGCTTCTTTTGCTTCGCCCGTGGGATGTGAGCCCCATGTTTCTTGGTGGCCTGTTGATTGATATGAGCTCTGAGTTCATGTTCTTTCACCAATCGCATTCTGGTAGAAGGGCGAGATGCCAAACCTTTGAGGGTTGCCCATGGATTAGAGGTGCCGAGAGCTTCAGTCACGGCCGCATGACCCAAGGTCTGCAACACATCCTGCGCCCGTTGTTGAACGTCCGCATCTGGAACTCCCTTGTCAAGAAGTAGAGTAGCCAGTTGTTCGACAAGTTCGGATGCTGATCGCCCAAAAGCCATGAAGGAGCCCCCAGCTTGTTGATCAAGAAGGCTTTGATGAAAGGCCAATTCCAATTGGGGCGTCCAAATGCCCACCCAGCCAAGCAAACAAAGCAAGTGACCAAGAGCAACTGAACCACAGGTGTGTGAATGAAATTGGCAAATCCAAGAAGCACACCGAAGGCCCTCAAATGATTCTTGCAAAGTCATCGCCAGTGAACGGGCAAAAGATCTCACCCAATTCACCATGGCCGAGCCGGCAAGAGGCTGAAGTCCATCAAAGCAAGTCCAAATGCGGCCGGAGCCATGCCAAAGTCCAGTCAAAAGAATCCAGTGCTGATCGACAGCGCAAATGCACAATACCAATGTGGGACAAGGCAAAGCAAAGAATTCCATCGAGCAGTGCTGATGCAAAAATGGAAACTGTTGAGAAGAACTGGCACAAAGTGGTGGAAGCACCAACCAAGACTTGGTCAACCCTACATGCCGAGCAAGTAGGCTGTTCATGTAGAACCAAACCATCTCCGCATTGAGGCCAAGTGCTGCCGGCCATGAAAGTCCATATGCCATCGTGGTCCCATCATCAGGATGTGGCTGAGTGGTCAGGCGAAGACTACCTTGCACCCGATAATCCAATCCATAGCAATGACCCAGTCGATCAAAAAGGTACTGGACGGCTGAAATGCCACAGCTCTGCAAAGCCTCAAAAAGAAATCCACCAAGAGGTAAAAATGTCACATGCAAATGAGAAGCATGCTCAATGCCCACCACAACCTGTGCCGGTGTCACGGCTTGTCCAGGGTGAATCATGCACAAGTGGTAAGGTCCATGAGCACCATGCTGCAACAAGAATTGGCCTGGGGGCAAAGAGCGTGAGCCATCACAAAGACTCTGTTGCGCCCCAGGGGCATGAGCGAAGGCATCTGCAGAGAGGATCTCAGCCACAGTGACCAAGCCGCAAACCATGATGATGATATCCACCTGGTCAGATGTGCACAACCGCAAAGGTCTCGGCACTGCCGAGGTGGAGCCCCACAAATGATCATAGCCCTGCAGCAAGTGGATCTTGTACTCCTGCAGCGCCTGCAGGGCAAAAGCTTGAGTGTCCGCCGCATTGGAGCCATGCATCATTGAACGAAGACAAGCAAAAACCCACAATGATTGTAGTGGTGAGGCCACTGCCCCCAACAGGCACAACATGCCCCTCATGGAGGAAAGATGGCTCATGGTGGCTGGAAATCCCAGCAATGCCGCCAACTCCATGGGGTGCAAGAATCTTGGTGTGGACAAAAACTGTGAAATCACATAGCAGCCACGAAGACCTCGAGTGCGCAATGTCTCCTCCGAGAAGGCCATGTCACGGCACTGACAAGGGCACGCCTGAAGTGCGCACCCGTAGGAATGCAAAAAGGTGGGCGCCATGTCTGCAGCAGTGAGCAACCGCTGATCATCGCCAAAATGCGGAGAGTTGTACGCCGCATACTCAGTCTCAGTAAGCTGCAAGTCATACTCATGGGATTCCGGCCAACAACGCCAGCGGGTCACCACAGTGCCAACCTGTTGATGGCTGCGATCTTCTGGCCATTTTGTCAGTGTCGTAGTGTGCCAATCGGCTGGGCACAGAATGGCCCACCAACGGTGACGACGGCAAGGCCACTGATGTGACAAAACAAGTGTGGTTTCATGAATCTGCCACCCCATCACTTCAGCTAACAAGTCAAGTCCGGTCCGAACCCCATGATCGTACTGAGCTTGTGGGGTACACTCAAGAACAAGACAATCTACCATGTGAAGATAGGCCGTTCTGAGAACTTCAATGAAAACCTTGTGACGTGGATCCCTGAAGCCTCCCCTACTTCCTTGTGTGGAATGTGGTTGGCACGGGAAGCCAGCCGTCAAAATGGATGCCGATCGGCCGCCAGCAATGTGTAAATCTCCTTTTGCCGAATCATCACAAAGATCTCGACAAAGAGCACTGCTATTGCCGTCCAAGTTGAGGATAAGGTGGGAGCAAGCAAGCTCATTGCAGTCAAGGACTGCAACCACCTGAGCACCAAGTGCACGGGCACCAGTGCCGATACCGCCAATGCCAGCACAGACCTCCTTGACGGAGAAGTCAGCATAGGGCCCTTCATATGGGATCACACGAGATAGGGCATCCATCGAAAGAATGCAGGGCCCCAACTCTTGGATGATAGCATCATAAACAGTGAAAGTACCAACTTGATTGAGACCAATGAAAAGGAGAGTGAAATCCGTTCCCACCAGTGAAGCCTCTAGCAAATCACCAACCATCTGAATCGCACGAAATGCCCCAGAGAAACGCTCCCCAAGTCCCCCTGGGCGGCGAAGGAAGGGGGACCCCATCAAGATGAAAAACGGTCTCCCGGCGATCAGCTGGAACTCAACTCCACCCCTGGAAGGAAATCGGGCCAGAGCTATACAATTATTGTATAAAAAAGCAGGTTGCTGATTTTTTGAGGAGAGTTCATCGATTTTAAGACCGAAACAACGAACTATTTGAAACCATCCTGGATGTGTCCCCAGCTACCCGGCTTCCTCCTCGACAGGTTTCTGCACCTTTTCCTCTTCTACCTGGCCAAGTTCATCCGGGAGATTGACAACTGACGGATTCGCTGGCAGGGCATGTTTTTTTTCATTACCAAATATGTTTGTGACTATGTGGCCAAATGCCATATGTTTGGTTGGTGAAACTCCTAGTGGTTGTCTCATACGTTTTTGGTGGATACAAGGGTTCATTCTCAATATCATATGATTGATGATTCTTGCATATTCTTCTTAGTCATACCCCAAATTCGCATTAACGTCCTGAATTAATGCACTGAATTTATCAATTACTCCAGGTCATTTTTAAAGCTCACGGCGTCTCTTCCCAAAGGATTGTCCCTGTCCATCCTGTCCGGGTTGGCCGATGATCTGGATGACTCCCCCAAGAATGTGCTATGAATCATATGACGCTAATACTTGGGTGTGCAGTTGAGGCTACAAACATTGTTATTAGTTCACCTATATTTATATTGCATAACTATGGTATACTAGGGTTATACATATGGTTAGGGTTTCCTAAGTCATAATGGATCCCAGATGTTCAAACCATGGTTGTTTCAATACTAAGTCATGGGGGTACCCCCGAATCATCCCATTTTAAGTCCCAAATTTTCATCATGGATGTTTTCCTAAGTGAGAACCATGGTTGTTTCAACGAATATACGTGAATATCGACATCAATAGACTCTAATCCCAAGTCAAAGCATGGTTGTTTAAGTACTAAAACAACCACTAGTACACTCATATACCACTATACTATATGACTAGTAGTACTAAGTACTAAGTCCTGGTGGTACTATACATCAAATACCATGGTTGTTTTAGTACGAAGTCCTGGTCGTCACTGGGCCTGACTGCGGGGCCAAGCGCAACGTGCTACGGATCGACCCACCTCGAGCGCCTGGGGAAAATCCAGGGGGAAACCGGGGAAAATACCATCTGGTTATGACTAACAGTTCGCCATGGAAAGATCATGATCCACCCATTTTTAATAGGTAAATCCAGGTAAACCATCTATTTCTATGGGCGAACTGTTAGTCATAACCAGAGGGTAGATAGAAAATAGAGAAATCCCCACGAAAATCCCATGTTTTATCCACGGTTCATTTAATGCTTACCATCATTACCATCCATGGTTCCCGATGTTTCTGGCCGCCAGTCCCTGGGCTGTCGGCATCTGCACCGCGCTCGCGCATTCGGCCTGGGCTGCCACTCTTGGACAACCCCATGTGATGATGTGATTATCCTCGAAGAATCTATGGCATAGGACGTATATTTTTGTTCATACAATAGGATATATCATGATATTCATATGATATATTCGAATATCCATCTAATATCAATCCTATATGTGCCATTGTTTATCCCAAACCAACCAGATTAGTTGGGCCGTCTGAAGTGTCTGCAAATATGTTTCGCATGGGATCCACGCGGTCCCAGAGTCCCAAGAACCATCTCGTTTAGGTTGACAAGGGCATTCTGAGACCCAGATGAGCAGCACTTTGCCATCTCTACTTCTTATTCATGATTCACCAACATATGCTGGTTGGTGGTTGAGCCCTACCCCTCTGAAAAATGGAGTTCGTCAGTTGGGGTTACTATTCCCAATATATGGAAAGTCATAAAGTTCAGGTAAAAATATGTTAAAATCATGCAAGATAGTGAATAATCAGAAAATTCCATGGTTCCAAACCACCAACCAACATGCCACATGTGGTTTTCCCCCAAAAAAATGGAGCGGTTCATCCCATGGGTCCCATGACTTCCCCTGGTTTTTTTCATGGCTGGGTCTCCAGGCCGAACAAAGACCCCAAGGCCTTCATAACACCCAAGTCCTCAGGCCTGAGAAACTCAGCAATGGGCTACGAAAAAGTGGAGACACTTAGACAGCTTTATGAACATTTTTTAACATTAACATGAAAAATGATCCCATTGGGGATTTTTATAAATCAGTACATTGGGATATATACCCTCTGGTAAACGTTTACAGTTTGCTATGGAACATCACTATTTTATAGCTCAGTAAATCCACTATTTCGACTGGGCCATTTTCCAATTCGCAAACTGTTAGTTTGCCAGGCCGGGTATATATCCCAATTGGAGATGGAAAAAATCCTTAGGGGATCGGATCAACATTTCTCACAGCACAATAGATTTAAAATCACCGACCACCCCAAGGAATTGTGGTTGAAAAAAAACACGTGCTGCAATCCAATGATGGTCTTAGCCATGGTTGGATGGAAGTATGGATGGATCGAAAAGGGGACAAGTTTTATTTGATCATTCGAACATGATGGCCTTTCGGGAAACATGTTTCTGGGTTGTACTCCAACAAACGAGTAACAAATACTTTAAAAGGCGTGCCCCAAAAACGGAAGATACCCAAAACATCAACTCATAATTTGCAAACATCCAACAGCATCTCTAAGTCGCTGGCTGGCTATGAGAGGCATGAACTTCCCGTGCCTGGCTTTGAAAATGGCAGGTGCCGCTGGCCATGCGCATGAAGGTTCTTGAATCTGTGACACGCGTCATACGTCGTTGAATTTGATTTCTGAGACCTTATCTGCATTTGATGCCCGTTTTGGCACAGACTCTGGACCCAACATGTGTTCCTCTGTTTTGCCGGTATATTGCCATTTGATTGCTCAAGCCCCAAGTCTTGTCATCCTCACCTGCCGGTTAATGTTCAAAACCATGTCGTAGCATCATACTACTGGTTGCTCTATCAGGATTCCCATCATGGGTTAGTTCAATCCCCGATATATAATCATCTTTGTTCAACATCAGATTTTGGCCAGCTACCATCATTTGTGGTGGATAATAGAAGGTTTAATATCTCCAAATAATGAGGATTAAAATTGCAATGATATTCAAACTTGCAAAATACCAAAATCTATCCAGTGTATCACGACTGAATCAATATTGCACTGAATATAATATATGCACAACATATCCCCTTATATATGCATGTTCCATGATGTTGGTAGACAAAACCCTACTTTATCTTACTTGTATATCCCCACTAGTTGTATACAGTTTCCCATTTGGTTGCTGAAAATATACCATGTGTTAATCAAACAAGCCAATGGGCAAATCTCATTTATATGATGTTCCACTTAAAAGCCCATTTACTTCGGCGATTTATTCCCAGCCAGCCATGTTTGAGGACACAGAGGGTACCCGCAGTGAACACTAAAAAACACTGCCAGAAGCATAGAATATCCATATTATATCCATCCTGTCAGGTTATATCACATGCAGTTTCAACTATGGTAAAACATATACACAATTACAAACTTAAGAATGTATATATCATATATATATACATATATTATAGCTATATCATATATGATATCTATACCACGATATCCAAGTATATCCCAGTTCTATATCCCACTTCTGACCCCTGCCTTGGCCCTGAGCGCTTTCTGCTTCTCCAAGGCGCGCAGGGCCTTGGCCAAGCGCAGCGCACGCTCCAAGGGGACCGCCTTGGGCAGCGACAGCAACGCCTGGCGTAATCGGGGATCCGGGGCTGGTGACGGTAGGAACTCTAGAACTTAACTTTAGCTAAGGAATAAGTGTGTCAATATTAATATATATATATGTAATTATATGTATATATTGATTATATACATAAGAAAATTATATATATATATATAGTTATTCTAGTTATTAGTTGGTTTAACCCTCAATGGTTGGTTTTAACTAGTTGGAACCTGATATTGAGAAACCATTCTCATGAGAATTTATTGGCACCATGGAATGGTTAGTTCTGTTAACATCTATGGCACCGTCTATTCATTTGAATGAACCTACTATCGACAACAAGGAACTGATATGTTTTACAACAATCATGGCTGGAAATTATGTGTTCATTTCTCACGGGGACTATCAGGAAAGTACTGGAATAGTCATGGTAATCATTATCAAAAAGCGATAGCAATCAATTTATTGTTATATTATATAGTATTATCATGATGGCATGATTTTGGTCAATTAAACCAGCACGTAATTCTTACCATTTTTGTGAAACATGGGGGTCATTGTTCAATCACGCTACTTACTGTAGTGATAAACCCTTTACTGATTTATGGGACATTCAAGAAGCTGCTGATATTCACATACATTGCTGTCTTTGAACTACTTTTACGTGGCAAATGAGCTCTGAAACTCACGATGATGTGACTTTGATATAATCACACGAATTGTTTGTTTAAACACAGTTCAATTATATTTCAATGATTTAACATGTCAAACAAATTGTCCAGTCTCGCCAACATGAAACAGCATTGCGCATGTATGCAGCTTAGCCAGCACCTCAGTCAGTCGCTCTAGATACTCCAGTGACTTTCAGCAAGCCTCCCAGGATTCAGAAGTTTGGGTAATATCTTAATTAGCAACTATATTGGATATATTCCACTATATTTTGGATAATAACTATATTATAGTTTGGATAAATATTCCAAAAGATCCATTATATTCCATTGTCACAATCATCCCATATCAACCCCAATGTCCCAATCATCCCATATCCCATATCATGCCCATACAATAAATGTCTCCAAAGAATAAAATACCATCTGGTAAACGTTTACGTAGCTATGGAAAATCCCAATCTTTGATAGGTAAATCAACTATTTCTATGGCCATGTTCAAGTTCGCAAACTGTTAGTTTACCAGAGGGTAAATCCCATTAAATCACATTTTTTGTTGGTTAAATCCCATTAAACCACCATTAAACCACCAATAACATTTGGACATGGGCGTCCTCCGCCAAGGCTTCCGCGTCGTTTTTCAGGCGCAGCAGGTCTTGCCGACGCAGCAGGACCAGGGCACAGACCACAAAGTCACCTAAGGGGCGCTCGGTGCCAGGAAAAATGGATTGGTTTAAGGGAAAATCTACAGTAAAGCCCCATATTTCATGGGAAAATCGATGGTTTCCTGTAGATTTTTCCGAAAAAACCAATCTATTGACAGGAAAAATGATAAATGAACCTATGATTAAATGGAAAATTGATTATAAATGGAACAAGCTGGAGTTTAGCTTAGAAAAAATACACTTCTACCTGGAAAAAAACTGGGTTTCGAAAGAAACATTCAAAAGCGGTAAGGTTTCACCAGGAAGAATTGAGAGAATACATCCCCCAAAATGGAAACAAACATGATTTTGCTACATTTTGCTACTGGATACTTCCCTCATTAGTGGAGTCTCTTTTAGATCTAGGGGGTCTTGAAGAGAGGATCCATGGTGGCTGATCTCAGCGACCATCTCACCCAGTCCGAATCCTTCGATGTGGAGAACAAAACCAGTCACTGCCCATCTGCCAACGATTCTGATCCAATCTCAACAAGGGATCGGGATTAAAATTCTGTTTGATGGTTGGTTGAAATGTTGCATAATGTTGCAATTCTATTTGAACCAACTATATAGGATTATATACAATTTAATAGGTCTAGCCCTTCTTTGGTGGTTCATATCCCCATCTTAATTTGGTTCATTTGGTGATAGCACCAGCTTTACACCCAGAGATCTGATGACGAATAACTCCAACCATGGCGCAGAAGGCAAAACCTTGTGGATCAGCAAGGACCACATCCTCGGACAACTGGACCCTTGGATACAAGAAAAACGGGAGTGCTACTAAGCCGAATTTATTATCTTTCTGAACCTAAGCAAAACAAATGATTTAAATATGTTTAAACCAAAATTCCTGTATATATATAATATGTATGTAATTATATAGATAGATAGGATGGTTACACCCCATTTCCCCCATGTTTGTTGATGATGTAAGTAATTGATGTCCAAAAGAACTGGATTATTTTGTCATTTAATCCTTTATTGGTGGATAATGATAGTTATATATTGGGTTACCTAGAACACAAAGTTGCAGCGGCAACTTTTTAACAACATCGCGTTTTGGCAAAGTGGCATCTTTATTTTTCTGACACTTTCTGAAAGGTATGCTGCGATTAAAACAAAAGACAAATGGTGATATATGAAAGCCTTTGCTAGCTTCATGTTGCATCTTCCACTGTCAAATCACCCCCGTTTGTGTCTTTGTTCCACATGCAATTTTCTTTGCAAAAACCCGATGAACAAATGAACAGAACATCACACAACCCAGAGTTTTTAGGTATGGACAGCGCAAGGAAAATCACAGCATAGGAAATCGCCCCAATTTCATGAACAACTGTGTCTACTTTCATGCAACTTTCGCACATGTTGTAAACCGCCGTTGAATCTTCCCAAATCATAATCATACGGACTCAGAGGGTGAAAACACTGATGAAGGTGAATCTAAAAAAATGCAACTTTTGAAAGTGGTTTCACTTTCGGGACAGCGTCAGTGTGCCATTGTTTTTTTTGTCGCATCTTGGTTCGAAACTATTTTTTGATGTATTTTATATACACCCAACATACTTTCCTTGAGCTATCATTTGTGGTAGTATACCCACTATTCTTGTATATGTTTATTGGTGAAACCACCGTAAATCAGCATTTTTCACCATAAATCAGTATTTTTCTTAGCACTCAACCACCATAAACCCAGCATTTTTCTTGAAAGTTCCCCATCTTTTCGTTGCGCTCCGCCCATTCCCGGGCCACCGCACCCAGAGCTGCGCGCATGGCTCCAGCGCCAAACCACTGCGAGTGCAGAAGGCTTCGCCCAGGCGTGTCGCCACAAAAACCATCAGCCCCTGGTGGTCCCTGAGATCAGCTGATTGGCGAGTTGCCATGAAAATCATGATGGCTGGGCCTGGCTGGGTTGTTCCCCATAGGTTAATAAACCATTAAATGGTTAATAATCATATGGTATGGTTAATAATCCAGCCATTAAACATCCCAAATTACCATTAACCATAGGACCATAGGTGAAAAAAGGGAACATGTTCATGGATAATAACGCTTGATAGTGGTTAAAAAAAACAAATAACAATATATATAATATATGTTTATGGGGGTGCCGGGCCAGGGCTTGCTGGGTAGACCCATGGGATTCTAACCACCATCAGTTGGGATGTGTAGAAACTTTAGTATTCAATGGGATTGGTGTAAGGGAAAACCTACGGTTGAAAACCCCACATTTCATGGGAGAATGGCCATGGTTTCCTTTGATGTTCCTGAAACCCGTCCATTGAAATATGGTCTAAACTGAGCAACTAATGGAGTTTTTACCCACTATGGCCGGGTTTACAGTAAGGGAAAGGAAACTGGCTGGTTTCTAACCTCAAATATTGAGGGTTGCTGCAGATTTTACAACCAATTCGGGAAATGCAGATCCGGCTTAATAGGGTATTTTGGGAGATCAATGCGGGAAAAAAAGAACACATTCATCAACCTCCAATTTTGGAGGCTTTGTAAAGTTTATACCACCTAATTCTGGTGGTTTTGGGGACGGTTTATGTCTACTGCGTTGATACAGCTGTCAAGCAGCAAATGTATGTGGTCAAATGCAAAAAACAAAAACACCAATAGCTAATTGGTGGTTTCACCCCCCCGGAAAAATATGAGTTCGTCAGAATGGATCATTGCATCATCATCCCAAATATTGGGAAACATATAAACTGTTCCAAACCACCAAGCAGATAGGCTAGAAAGACCCCCCCCATCCCATGAAAATCACGATGAGTGGATTGAACATGATTGAACATCAGCCACCCAATCCCTTGTGGCAGCCAAGATGCAGGACTTCCACCAGAGCAGGGTCATAGACCTTCAACAAGTCATGCACCCTTCGAGCACCTCAGCTGATGGTTGAGCCCCAAAAATATGCTCGTCATCTCAACCAATCATCCCTTTATGGGTTGAAAAAACCCATACCCTATGGATCCCTATGGATCCAAATAGTTTCTGAGAAGGTACGGCTGGATCCGGGAAAAAAAATATCACAAGTTCGGCCAAGTCTGGATTTAAGGGGCAGAAGGTCCTGGTCGTCTCATCGTCCCCAGTCTTCATCTCTGTTAGCAGCCTCCGCAGCAACACGCGGTGCACGTGCTCTCTGGTAAAGCCCCTGATAATCTGATACAATGTGGGCAACCCTGGCATAAACCTACCATGACTGGGGATGGTTGAAATCCCACCCATGAAAATGCTGATGACTCTGGGATGGTTTACTAAAAAAAAGGCTTTACCGAAGGTAAATCAAGAGTTAATGCAGCCTCTGGTGACAGTCAAGCCGGCACCCAAAAAGGCGCCATGGGCCATGTACGGCCGAGCAGCTGGAAAAAACACCAAAATGCATCCGTCTCCGCTTCTTCCAGTGACTCGCTGGCTGGTAGCAAACCTCAGAGGTCATTCTGAGGCTGGCTGCGTGCTAAGCATCCAACGATGCATCAGGTTCATTTAAAATGATTCAGCCTTTCATATATATATATATACATATCATTATATATCATTATCAGTATCATTATTCTCTATTGTTAGGCTATTATCAGTATTCATCATATAGTACCTATTATCCTTATCTATTGTTAGGGCTCATTGCCCCCCATTTTTGAGGCCCTGAAATCCCCACTATGTCTTAGACTCGCAGCTCCATCCTGGGTGTCCATGGCACCCCAATAGCTGGATGGTTTTCTCATAGGAAATGCCCCAAAAAAACAATGATTTAGGGGTACTGGTACCCCCATGATCTACTGGTTGGTGGTTTCAACATGTTTCAACACCTCTGAAAAATGATGGAATTCATTCGTCAGGTGGGATGATGATATTCCCAATATATAGAAAAATAAAACATGTTCCAAACCACGAACCAGTTTAGGACACCTCCATAAATTGAGCGCATGATCCATATTCCTCATGCGTCGCTTTTTCCCAGGCAACCATAGATCAGCAGCGACGCTACCTGCACTGCGCCGCGCAAATGCTTGCCCTTCGGCGCGCTGATGGTCTGCGCGCTGATGGTCTGCGCGATGGAGGCCTAGAACCGGTTCCCAAGATGTTTGTTGATCCAAATCCAACATGATATTTTGAGATCATCAGAATCATCATGTAAGTGTTTTTTGGAGATATCTTGCAATCATTGCTTGAACATCTCTAACTAGCTTTAATTCATGGTTGATAATCTGAAATATTTTAGGGATTGGCCTAAAAGAAGTATGAATCGCGTTTGCAGTGCCAGGTCAAATCTCGCAGCAATAGATCCAGGACCTTTCCATCCCTGTCAAGCCGCAATGGCATCCGATAAGTTCCCTGTAGACATGAAGTTCTCTCCTGTCAAGGAAATCACAGCACATCAAGTTCAGACCACCAAGTCATAAATCATCCTCCAACGCTTCCCCAAGGAGAGCGGATTTTGTCAGGATAAAAAGCAGGAGACATGTGTCTAAAAAACTACAGCATAGATATTGAATCTATAGGGCTTTCGGCAAAACCATGTCCACAAGCTATGAACACAGGCTATGTATAGATATTCTATGATATTCTCGTTGGTTTTCCGGCAACTGTGCGAAGAAAACCAGGGCTTCTCCCGTCCTTTCCAAGCCACTTTCAGCTCCAGCTGCACTTCTTCTCTGAGTTCCTGCGCCTGGAGGGCAAGGATCCAAGTTTTTCGTGTCAAAGCATCCAAAGCTGCTACTGCGAAGACTGCTACGGTAGTAAATGATCCATTTTGAGGGTACAGCATCCTGAAACCATATACACAATGGCCACAATGGATTGCATGTTCATTGTTGACTAAAGGAAGTACATACAGATAATATATATATATATATATATAAAGTACAGCATTTCCTCGTCATGATTTGTATGTGTGTCCGCCAAGACCCGATCTTGCCACCCCTTAACTCTTATCTAGACTCCAGACATTCTCTCGGCTGATCATGTCAGGAACATGCTGAAATTCACTAGCCTGTGGAGACGCCAACGCTCGCAAGCGCAGCTCATTGTATCCTTAAGGAAGCACGACTGAACCACAAACACACGGCGAATGGCGAATAGGGACTGCGACAGCTGCTTTTAAAGCCTTAAACGACAAGCAAAATATGAGAAACATAGATCCTAAATCCTTGAATACTCAAACATCGAACTAAAATTGATGAGTCCAAGCAAATCCGCGCTTCCTTGTCGAGTTCGACTGGGTCGCATCAGTACTCGTCGCCAAAGCCTGCAACAGCGTAGAGTACACGGCCTATGAAAATTGCGATTTGCTTGGTAATTGTTCCATATCAGACACATTATTTTGCAATAGATGTCCATGAATAAATCCACAACTTTGGCCAGAATCCGATGCCATTCAATCAACTTCTGATACACGTCTGGCAAGTGATGTGATGGGATTCTTAAATCTGCCCATCATCCATGTGTTTAATAGACTTTGCCAGAACTTGAGTGTCAGAAAATCTACATGAACTCCTTAAAATCCGACGGTTACAGTAAACTACGTATATGAATGAGTTTCCCGCCAATGTTCTCTTGATTCAACATACTGGTTTGTCAAAAAATGGGGAGTAAGCCCAATATTCTAATGGTTTATCATTGTTTTTGATATCACCATGTTTGATGGTCCATGCATTACCATTAATCTCCCATTTCAGGACAAACAAATATGGGTCAGAATCGGATTCCCTTAAAACGGATGGTGAACACAAAGAAATCACCCAGAAATCTGTTCTGGGGCTGGAGTTTTGACCCATAGTGGGTTTAAAATGTTAAAACCCTAACCTTCTAGGGTAAATTCACATCTTTGATGATTGTTTGATGATTGAATTCCGAAAATCTCTGGACCTTTTGGCTGATCAAATTATGAAATACCACAATTCTGGAGGGATGAACCCCAGCTGCATCCAGCCCCAGCCTGGCACGAGAAAGTTCCACATCTTCCCGTGGCGCCATGGGCGAAGGCAAGGATTTCGTTAACCAGAGGACCGCCTGGGATTAAGATCAACCCATGGGTCTTGGGACGTCCCAAAATTCCGGGGAACATCTTGGGGATACCCTCTGGTAAGCTAACATAACTACGGAAAATCACTATTTTCAATGGGAAAATCCACTATAAATGGTCATTTTCAATAGCTATGTTAGTTTACCAGAGGGTACATCAGGATACATCCCAGATCTTCCCAGTGATTTGTCCTAACAAAATGTGGATACAACATCCCAGTTGATGCATCTTTTGACCGGTGCAAAAACCATGTTCTGAAAATGTTCAAAAACTATGATACATATGAAGATCTCAGTGTCAAGCAGAAAAAAGGGGATAGCAATCATATGCAATCATACTCAAGTGTTAGGAGGTGTTAACAAGTGTTAGGAAGTGTTAGGAAGTGATCAAATAGGAAGTTGTGAATAACCCATGATGTAACTGGGATTTATTGCAGGATTGAATCATATTGTTTTATACCAGAAACTAAATGGAACCTGGGACCTACATCCAAGCACATTCAAGATTTTCCAGTAAACATGGTTCACTGTGAAGCAGTACCCACGGGAATAAACTGGTTTGATGAAAACAAATGGGGATCCCATTTCCTGAGGTGACCTACACTATTATCAACCGTTTGAGTAATCAGCCAGGGTTGTCTTCGCAGACGCGGGGATGACAGTACCCTAGCTTTTCCACCCCACATGCAAGACAAGCTAATGATTGATGGTGTCAAACCAAAACATATTTACATACATACACAAGTGTGTGTATACAGTATGTATATACAAATCATATTATGTACATACAATAAGTGTATATATATATATATGTATTTATAATATACGCATCATATACATGATATATGTCATATCGATCCCAAGCTTTTCAAACGCCCATGTGGCCCACCTCCAGGTTCTGCAAGTGATCCTGCAAGTCAGGTCAGGGAAGTCTGAGGTGTATGATTACGGAATCAGCTATGATTATATTAGATATCTAGTTTAACAGGATCTATTGTGTATATATATATATATATATACATATGTCTATTATGGGATCTACTGTTTGATGAGTTCTACTCTGAATTATGATGGTAATTATGTAGCTGTATTGTGATTATAGTAAGTTTTGTAAATATGATGTAGCTAGATGGTATTTGTATGCGAAACAGTCTTAGCAGGCCAAGGTTCTGAGAAGCCCAGTCGAAAACAAAACGGTCGTGGTCATTCCGTTCCGCTTTTGACTCAACCATCCATCCATGTATATCCATGTAGAGGGCCCATTTCTTTCCTTGTTAAACTATACCCTCTGGTAAACAAACATAGCTATTGAACATGGCCATTTATAGTTGATTTACCCATTAAAAACGGTGATTTTCCATAGCTATGTTAGTTTACCAGAGTGTACCCTGAATTTCAGCAAGGTCAAGTCTGTCTTCACGTCAACGATATCCCGCCCGCTGTGCGTCATTCGTTGGTTGCGACCAACAGCCGTAGGCGTTAGCTCTCCCAAAAAACAACCAACCAGTTAGTGGGAAAAAACAACATCCCATGATTCTGAATGATATACATTCCCCATATTGTCATGGATTTTGTCTACATTTGATCATGTTTTTCTACCAGTGCCCATCACAAAACTCCCGGTTTGAAGGTCGGATGGACCTTCTCTCGGATTGAGTTCCAAAGGTCGGCGACATGTTCCTCCGAATTTCCGTAGAACTTGGCAATCTCAGACCTAGGCAGCCACGAAGTATCGTTTTTGGCAGGGGGTTTGAGGAGGAAAACAACTGCAGCTCTTTTGTTGCTCTCAAAAATATCATGGTTAATCAAAGTCCAAATGAACATGACCATGAAAACAGTGTATATATATACATATGTAACATATTGTAATACATACATAGTAATAATCATCTTAAAGCAAATAGAATATTGATTCTTCAACATCATTCCATTTAAGTGTTTATTTCGTTCGAAAATTTTGGGCTCTCTATCTACTTCAGGATGATTTATTGTAATATATATATATTATTATTGTCATGACCACGAATATATCCAGTAGAGGTTGGTTGTTTTAACCCCTCTGAAAAATATGAGTTCGTCAAAGGGAAGGATGACATCCCATATATGAAATGGAAAAATAAAAGCCATGTTCCAAACCACCAAGCAGATAACGAATGGACCATCCCTTAATTGATTCAGGTTTCGGAGATTTCTTGGCGTTCGTCACCAAGCTCAAGCGACTCCTGACAGCTGACAGTCTGAGCCACAACTATCGTTGGCACAGAATATGTCATGTGGATATGTATATATATATATATACATATGTGGTAACATAGTATGATTACGATATATGGTTATAAATGTGTATATGTATAATTATATATATATTAACGTAATATGTATTTAATTGTATTTATGTGTATATATATATATAATAATAACTATATACAAATGTCTATAGACATCTGTATCTAAGAAAAAAAATGGTAGTTCAGTTCTTGGCCCTGAAGCTCTTTAAATGGAAGGAGTCTACCCCGAAATCTGCTGATCATCACTTTCCCCCTCCGAATTGCCATTGGGACTTTCATCCCCCATTTTTTGGCCGCCCAACAAGTCAGCCACCAATCCCTTGCCTCTCATGGAAATACGCCACCAATGCCTGCTGTAGCAATTCTTCCCGCGGCACCACGGCTTCTGCCACCGGGGCCTGAACGACATGGCTCATCAACAAGCTCAGGACAGGGAGTTGTTTATTCTATATTATTTGTCTATTAAAAACAAAAACTGTCAACACCTTCCACCCCCTAAAACCCGATGTTGCAGTAGGGGTCGTCTCTGAAATTGCGGCAAAACAACCTCTATTTTATGGCACTTGTTTAGGAAATACATTGAAAAACACCTCCCAACGCCCAACCGGCTCAACATTTCCCACCTCCTGAGCTTCACTCAGCTCTGCCGGAGCCTCCTGGCCATATCGCAGACCAACATTGATCAACTAACATGGACCAGAACCATCAAAACCTATGAACATATTGATTATTCTATCAAAACATATCAACACGATTATATGCTCAATGATGTTTTTGTTTATATTCTATCAAATCACGTAATATTGGTCTAAATGATCTACAAACATTGAACGTGGCCCATGTAGTTCGATATATAGTTCGATGATTTATGCTGATTTGCCGCTGTTTTTTGCATGGTGATGTTCCAATTCGAAGTGTTAGTCATAACCAGAGGGTCATAGGGAGTAGCTTCCAATCCATGGTAACTACTGTGGATGGAAGAAATCTTGCACCACCTGGGATGGTTAAAACCCTATAAATAATGGGATAAACCATCTATCAACTGGTGCAGGATTTCTTCCATCCACAGTATGGTACCCCAAAGACACCCCAATCGTCAGCGGGTCAAGCTATGTACCCCGCTCCTCAGATCTGGGAGAGATGGTCTCTGCAGCTGTGGAGCGAGTACTCAAACGCCTCAGGGCCTGGCCGATGCGAAGGGAAGATATTTCAATAGAGTTGATGTGTGATGTATATATATAACAATAATTACTATATAATAATAATTAATAATAATAATTAATATTAATATTATTAATAATAATAATGAGAATAATATATTTATAGTATTTCAGATTATATATCTGGTAGAGTCTAATGTTCAATAATGTTGCATGACTTGGGGTCAAGGTATTGGGTATATCCAACGGATGGTTGGTGATTGATTTGTGCTAACAGTGACAAGGCTATCCCAAGGTAGGATGATGTCGGATGATGTCGGAACGATGACATGAACATACAATAGGGCCGTCTGGTCAATTCAGACCATTCGACATTCACTATAAATGTGAATTGACAAGACTGCAGAAGCTGTGACACACTTTATATATCTTTATATGATGACCATTCTGGACATTTTCTGTATAGATGTCCGGAATCGAAGAGCCAGGCTCTGGAGAGGTGACTGGTCACTGCTGCCTCAGACATAGACTTTCCACATGTCGCTCTCCTCTGAAGAAACCTTCAATGGATATTCCGTTGAAGTCAACTTTCGGGTCTCTAAAGTCCCATCGGCAGCCCACCTTCACTTCATGTTGGAGTTCCTCAATTTCTTCTTGTTGCTCATCCAGATGCGCTTCAGACTCCTGGCAAAATTTCAATCCAGAATCCACGGAAGTTGCTGGAAATTTGAGATTGCTATGACTTACTGATCATTCCAAGTAGGAACAACACAAGGAACCCAGTTATGTGCATGTACATTTGCAGTATAACTTGGAAATATACTTTGTACTTTGTACTCTCGCATTCAACACTTTATGAATCCAGCAGCCAGCCACGCCGGCAAGCTTCAAGTCTTGTTGATCCAAACCCTCCAAGGTGGATCTAACAGTTAAGACCTGTCTTCGGAACCTATGTTTTACTCTGCTGTTGAGGCACACATAGGCACACCCTGTCTCCTCGATTTCCCTCTGGCAAACTTGGATCAAACAATGTTTCTTCCTTGGCTTCCAGAAACTGCGCCAGTGGTTGATTCGCAGAAAGAAGACTCGGTGATGTTATGACGAGTTATCAGCAAGGGAATAATAGAGCGGAACATGCTTCCCATCAATTTGAAATACTTCCATGATGGGCCAATACTATGGTAATTATCAATTGAGTTCAGGTGCGAAGCAGGAGTCGACTGGGACAAGAGTCCCATTGCAAGCTATGATACATTGGGCCCCATGCAGTCACTTTTCCAGCTCGCAGGGCCCCATGGGGCCCCTCGGCCGTGGCTTGCGATCAAGTTGCTCCTCTTTGCTCAACGGCCAATCTAGAGCTCCTTGGTGGGATCCCCATGGCCAGGCTGCCATTGGGGATGGAACAAAAGATATGATGTGGTAAACCCAACAATCAGTTATCCCATGTTACCCCTGATATCACCAGAAATGGGATGCTAGAAATCCTCTTGGAGGCTTATCATTGGAATCACATTATATAATTATATCACATTAACATTTGGAAGCACATTAACGGAGATTTTCCTGCATGTCACTTGGTGGCTGGGGAAGGAAAAATCGGGTGGAGCTCCACATGTCCAGAACAATTGGGCCAGCCAAACAGCGCGCAGTGGGCTTCCGCCATACACAGAAGGCATCTTAAAACCTTGAGCGATTGCTGGATTATATGTATATAGATATATATATATATATTTATATTTATATATAAACCCAAATGATTTGAAAACACAGAAAACTTGTGAACCTTGGATGCACAATTGTCCCCTTGGCCCAACTGCAAAGCATTTAGCCCAAGTGCGAGCCAAAGTGGGCAGCGGACCTCAGTCAATTCTGCAGGCAGAGGTTTAATCATATACAGAAGTCGTTTTAAAACTAGCCAAAGACGGAACAACCAAAAACCCACACATCAAACCCGCAATCTTCAGGATAAGTTCAGTGAGCTCTTCAAAGCCCCATTTTCAACATTGGAAATGGGACCAACCGTTCTATGTATGATATTTCAAGGGACCAAATTTGCGGCCATTCGAGTGTGTCTAAAAATGGTATATACCCCTGGAAATGGACATCAAACAATCGAGAACATGAGGCTTTGAGCCGAATTAGGAGTTTTCCCAAAATTCTCGGACAAACCTGTAATATCAAATAAATCTTGGCTAGTCATAGCCCATAATGTGTTCCCAATGTTATATATATATATCCTACTATGTTCCCAATAATATCATATTGGTATAAAATTGCCACTGTATCATTGAAATTATATCCCCAATTGTATATCCCAATGATGTGTTCCAGTTATACAATATGCTATATCATCTCCCCAATATTATCCCAAATGAGACATCAAAAATGCCCCGTTGCTTAGTTCATTATACCCGTGGAAAAAAACGGGTAGAAACAACTCATGTATGTCATAACCAGAAATCATTAATCATTATAAAGATGTTATTAACCATTAAGATACTTCATTAATTATAGTTAGATTCATAACCAATCAACCAGGTTATATTAATCATGAAAATCAGCATTCGTCAGCACTAATCACGACTGTTGACCACTATTCACCACTATTATACAACCATTCTGATTCATAACCAGGGTATAACTTGCATGGCTCAAATATCCCCCAAGATTATCCCAATATACAGTATCTCATCATATATCCCAAGCATCTGGGTAAATTATAATATTTCACTAACCTGAATTAAGGCCATTTGGGGATGATTCCCCTTACTAACCATGATTCCCAGTGAGGTCGCAGTGAGCTCGTTATAATTAACCCAGAAGCATGTATATCCCACCATATATCCCATCACAATCCCATCATAATCCCATCACATATATTATATTTATAATATATATATATACACCATATGTCCTATCAAATATCCGATATATCCCCAAGGTCCAAAATGATCACCAATCTCTTGGAGCCATTTGTCGCTGGCAAACCAGGCGGCGTCGACCGCCCGGACCGAGGCTGGAGCGACCTGCGAGATGTTGGACTGGGAAGGGAACATGTCTTATACTCTGTATGTGCACATGTACATTTACATATATGCATACGTACAGAATATATAATATGTATTCACTATACAATATTGAATATGAGGTGTAATAACAGTATAATGTATTAATGTCTTAATGTATATATGCATGCATGCATATATATATATATACATATGTATATATATGTATGTATATATATATGTATATGTGTACATATATATATATATATATATATATATATATATATATATATATGTGTATATATGTGTGTATATCTTTGTATATATATATATATATAATATATATATATATATATATTTATATATATACACTATATAATTACATTACATTATA
>Ga0126342_10001211_pt1 | contig 35012 bp, 36 predicted proteins | sample Cyp1metagenome_FD_92528 | JGI IMG/M metagenome (GOLD analysis project Ga0126342, IMG submission 92528) | Coral microbial communities from Lord Howe Island, Old Settlement Bay, Australia - Cyphastrea 1 metagenome | ecosystem: Host-associated > Invertebrates > Cnidaria > Coral ...
GTCCCTTCCTATCATGAGGTGTGCTGAATGCTCAATGTCGAAAACCTTGATGGAACAAACGATGTCAATCTGGGAACCAGAAGCAGTCGTACCGATGGCCATGGGGTAGCTCGAAGACATGGCAAGAAAAGGGGGTACCAGAACCGCCCAGCGATCAGTTAAGAAACGGCCGCACTACTGGTAAGGGCTTGGGCTGTCACGGCTGTTTGAAACCACCAACCAAATATATATATATATATATAATCACTGTCATTATAAGTCATTATAAGAAAAAAGACCATAAATGGAATTTTAAACAATCATGATAGTCATTTATGAATATGTCAATATACATTTGCACAGCATCTTCCTTCATTGATGTCAAGGGTTTTTCAGTCATCGACCAAGGAGCACTTTGCCAAAGGGCATCCTTGCTACACCCGTCCAGGCTTGAGCGTGCGCTGAGGAACATCAACTCGCAGTTGTGGTCTGTCGCGCCGTCGAGATATGGAGCTTTTCTATGGGGGTACCCCCAAATCCTATATGTTATTTTGGATGTTTCACTAAACCATCCAGCTATATATTTATGGAAACCACCACAATATCCACAACTATTGATTTCTAATACGATGTATCCTGTAGAATCCTGTGCAACATCCCACCAGCTTCCATTGCCCCGTTCCACCTTTCGTTGGCAGCATATCATGGCACTTCTGGTCCTCCCAACTCGACGCACTCGGAGTCGGCGGGAGTTCGGGACTTTCTCCTGAGCAAAAAAAACGCTCTCTCGCGTCGCCATGTCGCAACTCCCAACAAATGCGCCGAAAAGTGGAAGTCCCTGGAAATCCCATTCCAATTTTTGGGTAAGTGATTAGTAAGTGATTAGAAAATGACTCTTCGATCTTGTTCAACGGTTGCGAACCAACGTGTCTTTTTCCAATGATGAACCCAAATTCCTTTGCAAGGTTTTTCACGTTGTTCGATCATGCCCGAGGTAGCCGGTAGACCGGTTTTCACATGAAAACAGCTGTTTTTTCCGGAGGTTTTTGCACCTGTCAGGTCTTCAGGCGACTTTTGACCAACTTTTTTGCTGCGGTATCTGGGTACGGGTCAAAGTTAAAGCCCCAGAAGGGACCACAGATTTAAGTATATATTTATTATTGACCATCTAATTATTGGGGTACCCAATTTTGACCCATACCCATCTAATAACGTTTTTCTCAGACTTCAAGGTTCCCTGTTGACCGATACTGGCCATGTCTTTGCTTTTCCTCTCTTGGCTTTACGCCTCTGATAGCAACCCAAAACTCCAGGCGCAGCGGCGTTTGCATCATCAACCATCCATCATGTATCAGGTTGTTATCCCTACATGTGTGATGTTTGAAACCCCTGTAAACAAGGACTATCCTCCGGTAATCCAAAAACTAGCAATGGAAATTTATCACCCATTTGCAGATGAGTTTCCCATTCAAGCACCTTTCATATCTTTCATCAAGATGAGTTTCCGGCGGGTATCAAATCCATGTTGATCCATATGGTATATGAGCCATGGTCAATACTCACTATATGGTTGATGGTCATCCCATCCATAATAAGGATCCCCTATTAATGGTTATTATAAATCCCTATGAACCATTGGATGACTAGCCCCTATTAATGGTTATTAACCATGAGTATTGACCATAGCTCATATGTCCCCATTACTGACCGCGCGTCCTTCGAAGATCTCAGGAAGTCTTTGTCCCAGATCATAACCCATGGCTCTTGGGGCGCCTCAAGGTCCAGGAAATGCCGGACAATAAAAAAATGCACCATATATATATGTATATATATACAATATGATATAGAATCACCACATATAGAATCACCAGAATGTCAATTATGTGTATTTCAGGAGATAGAGATATAGTACACGTCATACATCTTGTTCTATGTCGTTTCAATGTTCGATCTTGGCGCCTGCCCGGGCCACTTTGCCAGCGTAAACAATTTGCAGAGTAAGCCGCACGCCTGCCGTATCGAAGGTTGGGAACCGGCTTAAGGGCCCAAGGGTAAAATGGCGATATAACAAGCTACTAACCCATATAGTGGCGATTATTATGTGTTATGTTTGTTATTTTTGTTATTATCATTATCATTGCTGTGTGTGTGTGTTTTTGTTACTGTATCACTATTGCTATTACTATGATTAGTGTTATTATTGTTAATGCTATAGGTTTTGTCATTATTGTGATTGTTGGTATCAGTTATATCATAATAATTACTGTTATTATCATAACAAAATTATTACTGAAATGGAGATATTGGGGTTATTAAACCACTATTAACCATTGAAACGGGGATATCATCCTGATCGTTAATGGTGATGCAACGAATAAGAATATGATGTCGGTGTATCTGAATATGGCTGCAAAAAGTGACAGACGGGGAAAATGAGAAAATGATGATGAATGGCTGGATTCAAGGTTGCTATACTCATGGGTTTCCCCAAGAAAAATGACCTGGTTGCACGTAGTGGCTTTGCCAGATCTACTTTTCGTTAAAAGGCTATGACCAAACCAAACCTGCTGATGAGTGGTTCTCCACCAAGTGTGACTTAGCGGCAAAACAGCGGTCTTGCCGAGCACGGGGAAATTAGCAAAAGGTAAAGATATTTTACATATATATATAATATTATATATATATACGAGTATGATATTAGATATATATATATATATATATATAATATATATCTGTGTGTATATATATATGCGTGCATAGATATATATATATATATAGATATATAATTCTCACCCACAGGAATCGAAGGATTCACCAAGCAGAATTGGATATTGATCACCGAGATTTCGGAAACACCAACCATCAGGGCCCCTTATCGCATGGGAACGGCGACCTGAAGACATCTCCGAGTTATCAAACCAGGTGACTTTTCTGGGAAACCTGTTCTGTAAAAAACCTAGTTTTGTGGATATGGATCTAGGAAATCTAGGAAATGTGGATGACTGGGGTCCCTAGTTTTGGCTGTTCCCATCATTTTTCTGTACCGCTTAGCTCAGTCCAGCCCTCTTTGCAATCCCCCAGTCTCGCCGACACCTGTGGGTTCGCGACGTCCAGGACTCACTGCGTGCCAGGAGTGATTGCTGATGCGGAAAATAATCCTGAGTGCCACCCGACTCACCTTCGATGCTCCCTTAAATATGTAAATCCTGTCTGGTTGGTGGTTTTAACCATCTTGAAAAATATGAAAGTCAATGGGAAGGATTATTCCATATATTATGGAAAAATAAAAAAAAATGTTTGAAACCACCAACCAGCTGTAAATCATGTAAATCCTCAAGAAAAAACCTATTTTGGGGGGATGTGGAATTTTGCGGGGACGGGATTATGACAAACCCAGAAAAATGGCAAATTTCAATTTTCGTTACCAAAATGGACATGGAAATATACAAATCATTCAAATCCTCAAGAAACAAAAAAGATGTTCTTGCCAAAACAAAATAGTAAACCATGAGTCAAATCAGACGTGGTTTGCTTCTTTAAAAAAAATGGGCAAACCAAGGTAAACAACATGGGTTTGCCCAATTTTGGGGGGGTATCACCCCAAATGGCACTCATCATGTTTGGAAAATCATGTATTAAACCATATGGCCGTGGCTTAGCTGGATTGAGGCGCCCCTCCGAAAATCATGTTGACACATTTGGATGATTTTGGGGTCACCCACTGTAGGAAACCCCAAAAAAAACATTATTGTTGGTTGCATGACGTTCCCATTCTTGTTGGCTTTGTCCCATCACATGCCCATGATGTTCTCATTGTATGGGAATTCTACCATCGTTTTGCTTGCGAAAAAATCGCTAAAAACATTGGTGAATTTTTTTGAGCTTTGCGAAAAAATCCCACTTTCGCAGGGATTTCATCCCGAAAAAACGGTGTCAGTTGAACTTCCCAAATGGTTTTCTTGCGGAAAAAAAAACACCACTTTTCTGGGTGAAATCAGTGAAATCCCCCAATGTTCTGTGGAAAATCACCATTTATAATAGGTAAACCCAGGTAAACCATCTATAAATGGGACATGTTCCATGGCTAAACCCGAGCAAAACCCGAGCATCACCGAAGCTTTTGGCGCGGGCACCCAGCGTGGCGCGCCGCCGTTCGCCACTTCGCCGCACCAGAGCAAGCCGCCGTTGCCGTGGCCGGGCACCTCGTCACCACCCAGATTCAAGTTCACCTAAGACAGACAGTCGGACCATGGGAAATTTCCCCAGCCAATAGCTGGAAAATCACCATGAAAATCACCATGTTTGAGTGGGAAAAATAGAGGTTTTGAGATGTTTATATATATATACCTGGGTCGCCATTCGTACTATAAATTTGTGGTAGACCCCACTTTCGTAGTACTTATTGAGAAAGCACCCACAAATTGGCAATTCGACTGGAAATTGGAATAACGACCACTTTTCAGGAAACGACTAGAAATTCGGGCCAGCATGAGCCCCCGCTGCCATTTCAACATCAAGAACCACAAATTGTGGCCTTCTTCAACGTGCCCCCAAGTCTTTACACATAGTGTGAATATGTGTGAATGTTTTTAGTTGTGTATTTGCTCAGGTGTACGCAGTCCACTGCCCTTTCCAGGTACTGCCCTTGATGCTTCATCGATCTCCATAATGAGGCCTGGCAAAGCCAGACAGTTCAATGCACACTTTGATCCCTGAACACTTTCACCTCTTTACATTTACCTACCTTCACAGCACTGGCTTCAAGTTTTCAAAGTAGTTGGCGGCTGGTTGCCCAGGGTAGCCTAGCCGGTTGGATGTCCAACTCATCCCTGGGTGACGATTGGACAAATAAGGGGTGTGTAGAATGCCCTGTGGTTCAGCGATGGCTGACACTCGATGCTGTGGTGACGCGCGGGGGGGATGGGAAAATCTGTGACATTAAGAAACTTCCTTTGACGCGTGAAGCTGTCGCGGACAACTCTGAAGTCCTGTACCCTGTGATCGAACATTTCGGCCCCTTAGCTGGTTTAAATACTGTATTCAATCTCTTAATATGGGTGTGGCTCAATTTGGGGACTCTTTGATATAGCAAATTCGCCATGTGGTAATTTTTCATCCAAAATTTGGGGCCAACACACACATATATAATACAAAAGAATATATCCATATGTAAATCCACCTGTTTCCTCTACTGTGATCAGGCTGGCCTCTGTGAGAGTATGTCGGTCGCAGTCATCCCAGGCACACGACCTAGCATCCACCAGATGATCGATGTGGCTGCCCGCTTTCTATATCTTGCACGCCCAAGAGGGAAGGCCCTTCCAAAGAGTTCCTAGACAGGAAAAAATGTAGGAAAAGTATAGATTGCAAACAATCATTGATTGAATGTATCCGTCCATATCCATCCATATCTATCCATATCCATCCATATCAATCCTTTACTTTGTCCCTCAACATTCTTTATCCCAGGTGGTGCTATCAAGACAGAGGCGTGGATTCTACGTCGCCTGGTGAGTATGTTCTCTGCTGTGGCAAGGAGGCCCCATACCCCTCGGGAGAAAGGCCTCCGAGACCTCTATGGTGCTGTTGGGATTACTCTCGGTTCCGTTGAAGCTGATGAGACTGCAGAAACACATGAAGGACCAAGTATGTGCAGTTCATAAGGTTTATCATACACCACAATACTCCATGCTGTTTCACAATTCTGATTTAGCTCTATCTTCCCCATTTGTTGGCTAGGAGAACCTGGTGAAAATTTCGAGGAGGATTTGGAAGGTGAAGACACCGAAATGGAGTTCTCTGACGATGAGGTGGTTGAGCCAGAAGAAGTAGAAGTTAAGGACTGCAATCCTTCATAATCACACTATGTCTAATAGCCCATTTGATTTTGATTTTGATTTTTACATAAAGATCTCAAGGACAAGACTGCGACTTCACCTTCGTTGGCTACAACTTTGAAGAAGGAACCATGTGACCCACGTTCTTTGGCTAATTTGTCTTGACTTTTGGGATTGGATGAGACCTGATACCTGCATATACAATCATATACATACGTAAAATACAATCATATACATACGTAAAGACAATATGCACCATATCCCCGCAAAGTATTGGATTCTTTCTGGTTCTTTCCGGGTTTCGCCCAGGTCCAGAAACCAGGAAACCGAGCCTGAGCACCAGCGTGTCACCTTCGGAGAAGCTGGTGACACCGCCGCCTCGCAAGAGTCGCTTTGGCAAACAATGGCGTTACGTTGTTTCAAAATCGTGCTTCACTAAGATTTACGTGCTTATATATTCGTGTTTTTTTACAGTAGTAGATACTTTTTGTATCGTATTGGTATGGTATATGATCTATGCATATCTATGCCATTATATGCCGAAATCTAAGGCAACGATTCCCCCAAGACGGGGACCAAAGAGAGTTGCCATCGACCAATCAAGTGTGCTTGGGTGTGCATCTACTGCAAATCTTACCATCAGAATCGAAAGGTTCTCGAGTTTGCGCAGTGCAAGGATGAAGTCACAAAACACAGGTTGGTAGAATCATGTGCCATGTGCAAGTTTTGCCACCAGTTGAGTGATACGGTGGAGAGTTTGGAAAACACACCATGCCCCAAGCGTCTTGAGTTCACCGAAGAAAGTGGGAAAACTGAGAAATGTGAGACACCCTTGCCAGTGACAAAGACTCCATCCCAGATTGCCTCGAATGTCATTTCCGAGATGGAAAAGGCGAATAAGGAACTCAAGCGATTGCAGCTCCTGAAGGCTATGGCCGAGGAAAGGGATCGCTTAGCAGCACTCATTGCACGCAAAAACAAAAGTTGTTTCTTGTTTGCAAAGATTGAAATACCAGTGTTGTTACTTCAGGTGCAGCTGGCAATTCACGCATGGCTGGTGTACGAAACATCAAGTACCCCTCCCAAAAGTAATGATGCATGATATCATTATATACAATGTCCGCGAATTTCAATCCGAATCACAGTACTTAATACCAATCCATATCAACATCGTTCTTGAACGCGTCTGAGGCCCAGATGTCACCGATACTTTGCCGATGTGCGAGGAGGAGATCCAACACATAGCGGCAGTTGAGGCTCATAGATTTCAAACAAAAACAAAGTCTTGAAGTCAAGCAGTGTTTTCGAAGACAACCCATGATTCCTCTCTATATAAGTTTCTTGCCTCCATGTTCTCATGTATTGGCACATGTAGGCAGCGAAGAAGTTACCAAAGGCAATCACCGTTGATGATCCAGCTGAAGAGTTGAGGGCCAAATACCAGGGTCAGCGTTTGTCAGAAACTGAAGTTATGGGCTCTGCACCTTCAGATGGAGAGCGCGCAAACACAGCCAAGGGTATGAACGAAAAGGTGAACAGTCACCCAGTAGAGACAGAACCTGCAGAGGCAGCAGCCCCGGCACCAGCCCCCCATGAGGATTCTGAGCAGACCCCGGCAGACAAGGAGCCCAGTCTTTCCCCAGCTGAACAGATGGCAGCCTTGAAGCAGGCCAATCCCAAAAGGCGAGGACGTCCACCCACTAGGGCACCAAAGGCAAAAGCCAAGAGTAGAGCTTCTAGATCGTCCAAGCCCAAAGCAAAAGCAAAGCCTGCAGCAAAGAAACCCAGGTCCAAGTCAACAGCGGGCGCCAAGACAACAAAGCGCAAGAGGAAAGGTTCTACGCGTGCGCTGGTAGAAGCAGAAGAGGAACATGAGCATGACACTGCAGAATATGAGGGTGATGCAAATGAACCGGAACACAATGAACATGAACATGAAGATGAACTGACACACGATGCAAGCAAGGATGAGGATGAGAAGGATGAATGCAAGGATGACTCTGAGCATGTCAGCAGTGGCAGAGCTAGGAAGACTCAAAAGGGCAAAACCAGCAAGGTCAAGTCTGAGGCCGAGAAGCGACCTAGCAGAAAGGCCCCTGCAGCAAAGGCAAAGGCAAAGGCCAAGGTTGTTAAGGAGAAGAAAGCTTCCAGTGAGCCCGCACCCAAGAGAAAGCAGAAGACAAAGAGCAAGGAGAATCTAAAGGCTGACACCGCTACTGAAGAAGCTACAAAGGATAGTGACCGTAAAAAACAACTGTCCCGAAAGTCATGCGCATACAAGAAGGCTCGAAAACAAGCGTTGGATGATGGAAAGAGCATGGAAGAAGCTGTGCTGGCTGCCAAGCGGGCAACACGTCTTAAACATACAATTTTGTTCGTTTCCGGTTTGAAGTCTTATGTGTGTGCAACATGGTTCATTACAATTCATGTTTGTTTCATACACAAGATGCAATAAACAAACACGCTTTGCAATCAGCTTAGGCATACAAAGATGCGAACTGAAGGCTGAGGAGTCAGTGACCAATACTTGGGGTGTTAGCTGAAGCCTCATTGTTTCCTTTAAAAACCAAAACGGGTGTGGAACTTCTCCAATTGATCAGATTGAAAATAGCACTCGATATATGATTGAATATGATTGATATTCAAAAGATTTCGAAAATGCAGGCTTCAATATGGGTCTTGGGGCCACGTGGCATGAGCAGCCACAGAGCTGGTCATTGAAACGCGTGGGTTGCCGTGTTTGGCATTTCGATCATGTTGGCACCGTGAAAAGCTGGTACAAAAGATTCATAAGCAATTTGCTTGGTTCTGAGAAGGTCTTCTTTTGAATTCACCCCATTCTGATTATTTCTGAATTACATTTTTTGCACCCACCACACTTGACGAGCCGATCAGGTGTGTCTTTGATTTCCCATGGCCGATGGCTGGGCTGTGAGGGCCAGCCTGAGCGGTGCGACCACCCCTTTGCAACATTTTTGCAACTTTTTTGCACATGGCAGTGAAGCAACATAGCTATGGATAAACATGGATAAATCATGATAAATCATCCTTCTGTAATAGTTTTGCTTCATAGCATTTGGCTTGAAATCAGAGTGTGCAAAGAAACACTTTTTCTGGGGATGGCTCCTCCGTCGACCAAGCGGCTAGTGACAACGCTGCTACAAGTACAAGCCCCAAAAGCTCGAATCCTAGTGTTGTATCGCAACAAGATCAAGAAGATGATGCCCCCTTACCGGTTGGACATGTTTCTGAGGTGCTGATTGCAATAGCCAGCACCCTAATTTGGTCATATGGAGTCATATAACAAGCCATTTGATTTTTGCCTGAGTGCATGTGATGTTTCTGAAACAACGGGTCGAAGAATATGTTCGGCATGGGTGAGGTTCTCTTACTTTCCTGGAACTGCTCTTTGGCATGGGAACGTGGCTACACCCTGCTAGAGGTATTCTCAGGGATGGGGAAAGTGTCACAAAAATGGCACTTTACCTGCAAGAGTGCAGTGCAGATATGTGTGGTATTTCCGTTTATTCTGCCAACAAAAAAAATTGCACCCCGAATTCTGATATCTAATAAGGCACTCCTTGGGGCACACTGTGGCTAGCTTTGACTACGACTACAGCAAGGAAAACATGGACTTCCTATCCGTGAGTGGTTTCTTGTTACTCATCAGCACTTTGGGTTCGATATGGATCTGATCTGAATCGTTACTTATTTCATCTTATTTCCAATTTCTGATTACCATTCTCCAACTGCCCAGGCTGATCCTGTATGCGATCCTCAACATGGCCCCACGTGCCCTTTCACTCTGGGCTCCGGACTGTGGGAGCTGGGGGATCCCCTGTCGCGGCACTTCAATGAGATCATACATTAATCCAGATGGATATGTTGCCTATGGATTTGTGGCCCGTGCCAATATGATGATATCAAGGTTTCTGGGTTGCCTTGTAAAAGCTTCCACAAAGTTTCGGACTTAAAAAACATTGACATTTATCAAAGTTACATTCGACAAGTCTGTCTACTAAGGCTGACTTTGTGCCTTTTAGTTGTGGTGTCGCAATCTTGCTTCTACCTACTAGAGCAACCTGCTCCGAGTCTTCTCGTTCGGCACAAGAGGTTCGAATGGTTTTGCAACCGGGTGGCATGGGTTTCTTGGTGATGGGAGAATTCAAAAAAATCACTCGTTCAAATTCAAAGTACTTGAACCCATAGTTTCCCACAGGTAGACATTCTTCAACCTTTATTGGGCCTTCATCCATGGACACGCAGCACTCAGGTTTTCTTCACCCGGTTCTGGATGCTACACCATGGTGGGTCATCGAGTAAGAGATCCGTTTTTTGGGGAAACCTTTCGGCCATGAATGCCCTTGACAAAGGGAAGATGACCCATGCTGAGCGAATGGCGAAAACAACAGTGAAAACAACCCGAACCATAGCAACATTAAGACCCACCTTGAAAGTAAGCTGATACTTGTTCATAACAAATACCCCCAAATTTCAATATATTTCAAGGTGGGTCCCCCTGTAAGATCTGATCTTTTTTTTTGTGCCAAAAGGTTGAAAGGTTTCGAATGAGGCCACATGCCATATGCATTGCAACGCTTTTCATCAAACTAGAATATCAGTTTGTGTGCTGGGGTGGCACCTGCCCCAGGAAGCTACTTTGACAAAGCGGGGCGTCGCCGATTTGTTGGCCAGAAGAAGGAGCTCAAGAGTACACAGACCCTGGGCCACAGTTATTCGTATGTGCATTGTTTTGTGGGGCCACTGGTGCATACCTAATCATACTTATTGTATAATGAAACACATATCCTCATTCGAGCATGCCCAGGGCCTATCCGGAAGGGCTTGGCCAATCCCTACATGATATCTATATGGAGGAGTTGAAACGTCCACCGAGAGGTGATTTGAGGGTGAATTTAACACCAGACCACGAGAAAAGCCCCGTCCAACTGTTCACTCAACTCCCTCTCGGTGATTGCTGGCGCGATGCTGATCTACTACCAGTGTTTGAATATGTCTACAAATGCCGCCACACGAGGACCACACATGTGGATAGTATTGATCACAAAACACACAACCTTTTTTCCACAACTGGTCCAGTTTAGTCCCAACCCATATGCCTGAAGCAAGCCCCACAACTTGACCATCTCCAGCCACTGCCTGCGCAGGATCCCCGATGAGTGGCAAAGCGTGATGTCGAACTTCCACAAGGAGTTGGAAACTAGACAGCATAAAGGGCCCTCATTTCAAAAAAATGAATGCTGATAGCTGATTACTTCAAGCTACTTCTTCATAATAAAAATTGTTTTCTATCTTTATCTAAGGTGTCAGCTCACCAGCCCTGAATATATGTTCAAATACGACATCGACCTGGCTGACGGCAGCCCAATTCGGACAGTTCGGACGCTTGACATGGGGCCCAGGGCAGTTTTCAATTGCAACTTTGGCTGAACGTAGCCCAATCCAGGAAATTCGGAGAAATTCGGAGGAGAAATTCGGAGAATAACACCGTTTTCTCAAAAAAATGACTGAGTTCGAATTAATTCGGTCACTTTTTGGAGTTCGTACGGATTTCGGACGCAAGAATGGGGAAAAACGGAGTGCAACTCGAGCACAATTTTGCGCAACTCGAGCACAATTTTGCGCAACTCGAGCGCAATTTCAAAAAGTGGTAGTTTTTCGGCATTTCGAACGGAGAAAACGTAGATTTTTGGGGTTCGGAGGTCGAAACTGTCACCATGTCGGAATTTACGACAACGTAGTTCGGAGATGGATTTTGAAGGATTTTGACGCAAATGAACAATTTTTGCGAATGAATTGCGTCTCTCTGTCTCCGTCTCTGTCTCTTGTGGCAGGCAGCAGCACTGAGGCTTAAGCAGCTTTAAGTCTTGTGAGCACGTTTGTTATGTCTGCTTCCTGCAAGACTCTTAAAACCGGTACCACCATGCTTGGATCACATACGGAGAAGCCTCAAGACCAGAGCCTCGACATCGACGAACTAATTCGAGTTACTTAGCTAATGCATTTCACCTCATGATCCCCTGTTTTTTCCATATGTGCTCTGTTTTGCTTAACCTTTAGCGTACATGACCTTTCTACTGCCCCAACACTCAGGTTCAACAAGAGAAGCTTGCACAGTTGAGGACTTCACTCCGTGAGTGTGGCCAGGAACCGATGGATGTTGATGATGATGATGATGATGATGATGATGATGTGGTGACGGTTGAAGGTGGGTTGGTGTTCATGTCAAAGCTGTTTGTGCTTCAAGTGTTCAACTTATGTTCAGTTTCATTGTTTCCAAAACACATGAGACGTTGGGCTAGGTGCTCCCATCATTGCTCACAGCACGGGGGAGTATCCAGCTGGCACAGTTACCCCATCTGATAAAGTTCGTGGGAAAGGCCATGGTGTTCGACGTGTGAACACCACCGAGTCAGACTTCTCCACACCATGGCAAAATGCACAAACTCCTATGACCTATCGTCGTGAGTCTGGGGAAGAAGTTGGTGAAGGTGGAGATGACGTTGGAGTTGGAGGTGACACCATTGATAAGTCCTATGTCAATCCATTCGCTGAAGTGGGTGATGATGGGGCAGAGGAAATTGCGAACACGACGGTTATGGACACACCCCGCAAGCCTGTCCCCAAAGCTTCTCCCACCCCGGTGATTCCCACTGTTGCAAAAGGGGGCCACGAGAAGGACTCCTTGTACTGGAAGTTACCTAGCCCAAATGGTTCTCTTGATATCATTTTGTTTAACTTCTGCCCCTTCACCAGGGTGCTCATGGTGCTTATGTTTCTGTCGTGCTGAGGCTTCGAAGGCATTGCGTGATCAAGAAGGGCGAGTGCTCCAAGGCTGCTTTGGATTTGTGGAAAACAAAGGATGGCCGTGCCTTGGCCTTTATTAAAACCCTTCTCCCCAGCCTAGGTTGAACATAACACACAAGACAAGATCACATAAGTCATCATGTGTTCTTATCATTTTTTTTTACAAGAATCTTCTCTGGTGGTGTTATTGAAATGTCTTGAAAACAATGATATACTTGCCTGCTATAGATCTATAAGTCCTACAGCGTCCCAGGAGCAAAGCTCAAGGAGTTGATGATCAAGAATGGCATGGACTTCGGCAATGTTGAGGTGGCGCTGAAGCGACAGCAGCGGACTTCAATAGGTCACAGGAGACAGGGAAGGTGGGTGACCAAGCATTACCTACAGCAAGTCATGAGCTGGACGAAGACAAGCCCTTAGCCTACCGTAGTTTACCCATACTGTGTGTTTGCAACATGTGCATGTTTGGTATCAATGATAGCCACTTTATAGTTATTTAGATTCGCTGCATGGCTGTTTTAAGGAAGATGGCCGACTCTTCTTTCGAGTGGGCGTCGAAACAGAATCTGATCAGAACAAACCCGATGCATGGTGAACAAGAGGCGAAACTGATCCTGGAAGATGGCTTTACCTATGACCATGTCCAAGATGAGGTGGTTGAACAGTCAAGCTCAATGACAGTTGAGGAGTCATGACAAATTTATGTTCTCCTTACAGCTTTAAAAAACTAAATTCAATCCCGTATCTATGCCTATCTAAGTCTAAGCCATAAAACATATTCAGAAACCCAAGGACCAACATGGCAACTTCCTGTCGGATGAGCTCCCGACTGGATCCGGCCTGGACTTGCTGAAGATGGACACCCATGATGGTGATGGTACCACGCCTGAGGATCATGCTGCAGCTTGCTCGGGCTCGTTCAAGCTACTTGGCATATCATAGTCTGCCCCTGTGACCCCTTATGGTCCATTTTCCATGTGGCATCAACAGAAAAATATCAGCCGAGGCTTACCTTTCCCACCATCCAAGAGAATGCATCGGCCCTGACAGTGTTGCCCCACTGGATTGAAGTGTGTGGCCGCAAGATTGACAACACGGCTGCTGTTCTGGACTGGGCCGGGGTATCAAGTGCACTTTGTATTTTCGACATTACTTCAATGTTGTTCCTTCCCATGTACACCCAATCAGTTTCCCTTTTAGGTTTCCCTTAGATTATCCACATACATGCGAGGAGAAGTTGGCTACTGTCCCATCCCAACAAGCGAAGGAGTCCAGGTCTTAGATTCAACTCGAGTTGAAAGTTGTTAGATATGTCCAAAATCTACTTGCATTATCCTGGGTAATTGACATTCCTTTGGTATCCTACCCCGCTTTCCCAACTGGGCTCAGGATTGCCAAACAAATTGGCATCCAAGTGAACCACATGAAGACTATCTATGAGAAGCTGGAAGGACTTCAGGGAGATCTTGCAGCGACCCGAACCTCTAGGTAGGATGGAGCAACAAATCTATTCGCAACAAATATACTGTGCAATCGTACATCTTCTGCATCTTTTAGGATATAAGTATTGAACTAAATGTCCATGTGATATAACAGGCCAGAGACGCAGAAGAATATCTTGAAGCTTTGCGCTGAAGCCACCAAAACCGACGTGGCTTTGAACAACTTGGTGGTCCGCTCCAGGACTGACAGACTTAAGCTGCACTGGGAACGGTTGCCCCGTAATCACCTGAATGGAGTTTCTCAATCCACTCCCCAATGGAATGTCCAATCATGTCCAACCCAATCCTAAATCCGATCCCCAATCCACTTTCCAATCCAACCAAAATCCGACCCTCAGTCCAACTTGGGGTATGGCCTGTCGAGGAGTTTGAAGGGTGCCCCGCGATCCTCGACCAAGCCGGGATCTTCGGGAGCCAAGCCACCGGGATCTAAACCCAAGGCGACTGTGAAGTCTAAGACTGCCAGAGTCAAGAAAGACTGAGGCAAGCACTAAAATGTGTTTGTTTTTATGGGATATACGCCCTGTGCTTTTGACTGGTGAAGAAACCTTTACCTGTGGAACCTTGCAATGAGAAGTTGCCAGCCACTTTGCGTAGGGGTTGGAATACTTGAGTATTTCTCGGGCACTTTGGCGCTTCCTAGGATTGCAGGGCCTGCGCGATAGCAGGGCAAATGATTTCAGAGCAACGAGGAGGAAAAATGATTCTTACTTTCCACAATTGTCAAGACCAAATCCATTCAGGTGTTGCAACTAGATTGTCAAGACAAAAATGTAGTGGCAACATATCCCAACAACACTCACCACCAACGACAAACAAAGAGGTAAAACCCATTAAAGCCCCTTCGCAGGTATATCCCGGGATAATGTGATCATTGCCCGAAACTTCAAAGAAGTACAAGGCTGGGTTGGCGTTGGCTTCAACATGCCTTACCCAATCCCTGTAGGATTCCAGTCCTGCTGCATACTGCATAGGCCCACGAAGCGAAGATGAGACTGACTCAGACCTGGCGGATGAGCTTTTGGTTGGCTTGGAGGAAGGAGTTTCCTGGCTCACTGATATTTTCTAAACGGGACTCCTGTCAACAATAGGGATGTTATTGTTGATGATCTCATAAGGGTTTTATTGTTGATGATCTCATAAGGGTTTTATTGTTGATGATCTCATAAGGGTTTTATTGTTGATGATCTCATAAGGGTCTTATTGTTGATGATCTCAAAAGGGTCTTATTGTTGATGATCTCAGGCCGATACAGCTGCCCGTGTGGTACGGCTTGCAACTGTCGCCAACAAAAAACTACGAAAACATGGTATCTTGGCTGAAAACTGTTGGGTGGTATGGTCATAAAATCAATGAAGCAGGCTAAAGCAGAATCACTTGAAACTTTCGATTTGAAAAAGTGTTGGAACAAAAGTGCCCAGCCAAAGCCCTTCTGTTGAGAAGATATTGAACTCAGAAAATAATCTTTGAGATCGCTCACAAAACTGAGGCATCACAGATCCTCTTCTGAAAAAAATGGCGATGCGTGGCAAACGAAAGGCTGACTCTCACTCGCGTGCAAAGCTGCACAGGCTTGTGAAACGTACTGGAAGGTGTCTACCTGTCAAAGTTAGTACAGTGAAATGTTGGATCCGCACTTCCAGAAAGAGAGTGTGCCAAATTTTGTGCGACTACCCAATCTTACGCTTAACAGATTGGATCGACACCATCTTCAACTACGGAGGGCACTTCTTGCTAGGTGGACGGTCTTTGGACCACATTGACTCCTTCAAGAACGAGTTGTTCACATTCTGGTCCAATTACAAAGTTATTGACCCCGAACTGCCATTCTTTGAAAGGGGCGGGGCTGATGAAGACTCCTGGTCATGCACAATTCCGCTAGCAATCCACGGAGATGAGGGGCGGGGAAGAGCAAAACAGCCGATAATGATCATTGGAGTACAGCCTATCTTACCACTGCTCGGTGAGAAGACCAACATGCAAGGGTATCCTGAAAGATTTTTAAATGTTTAAACAGTTACACATGTGTTTAAGTCTTGTCTTGGGATGAATTATTTATTCTACTTGTTTAAACGCATGTTTTTCCATCACTGCCCTCTGGGAGTCCAGGCATTCTTTGTGCACTCGGCTGCTGTACGCCATCCTGCCATCACCATACACCAAGCAGAGCTTCCACAGACTGCTGTCAGTTCTGAAGGATGATTTGAATAAACTTGAGGACGATGGCGTCACTGTTTCTCCCCTGAAATTTTAGACAAATTGAAAGTTTCAAAATGATGGCCCCAATTTTATCACGACATCTGTTTTCTAACCCAGCAGCTTAGCATAGGTTGAATGGAAAGGGCGAACATACCACTTCAAGTTCGTAGTCACTGCCACGAAGGGCGACTGGCCATTTCTTCGATCTGCTTTTGCACTTTCTGTGGGTTTCAACTGCACGGATAAGTGCCACCGCTGTGATATCAAAGACTCTAGTTTATTAGAACCGGTCTTTTTATTGTGACTTGTTGTGCTGCACCCCCAGAACTCTTTGATAATTCATTATGGTTCACTGCCCCAAAACATTGTCAGCCCAAGCCCTTAACTGACTGGCGCCTTTGCTGAGGACTGGTGGGATGTGAAGGGCGCTGTGAAGACCTTGCCACCGGAAGCGAGTCACCCTAGTCCCTTCAAGGCGGGTGACAGAAGCCCACTGAGGGACTTGCATCTTGGGGATTCGACTAAGTACATCAAAATCGACCCAGCCCATACGTTTGCTATAGATGGTATCGGCAAAGATTTTCTCGCATCTTCAATCATCATGTTAGCAAGGGCTGGGCACTTCGGGAATGGACCCATTACCTATTGCTGGCAAAACGCCTATGCGAACTTCATTGCCTATTGCAATGCCTACAAGAAGAGCACCAGCATCTCTGAATTTAGCTTTTCCACCTTCAAGCTCCCACAAAATTCGCACCGTTCATCAAATTAGGACATTTTTCTATGGGACACCCCTGGGATTACAATTACAATATATTACAATATATTATAATAATGTCCAAAGAATAACAGATATGATATGATCTTGAACCTCATTGTTGTGGGGGCCAATACTTTCTCTGGCTAAAACCAACAAAGAATATCAAAGAATCCAGAAACCACCGTATGTGACTGGGTTGCCGGGCGTTGGATTGGATCTGAGGCTCAATGCATTTCCACGTGGCCTTGGCAAGGGTCATGACGCAGCGGTTTTGGGAGCTTGGCTGGCTGAAGAAGTGCAAAGGATGTCAATTCCAACAGCTGACTTTTGGCTGGTATATATATATATAGTAGATGGTTCCTGTATGTTCCTGTTTTTATTATATAGTTGGGGATATGCGATATTATGCAATATTTTTGAAGGGAAAACATTGGGCATACAGGAAGGCAGGTTCAAAGACATCTTGGCCGTGATCAAAACCAGCATTTGTGCCAACGATCGGTTTTGGAGGGCCATCTACGCACATGGGATTTGGATACCACGGCTGGTGGCTGAACAGATTGTGAAAGATGGCTGGCAGTTGACAGTCACTAGGCACTGTTTTATTTTCATAGGCACCAACTTCCAATAAGAAACCCTCAAAATATTATCCAATGCCACTGGTCGTTTCTACTTTGATGTTTCGTTCTCTCCAGGATGGGTATTCAACTTTGGGGGGATTGGCAGCGAAGCTTGGATTCTACGGCTACCAGGTTAGGCCAAAACTCCACATGATGTCCCACATCGTGTCCCTGGGTTCTTTAGGTGTAGTTTTTATGTTCTATGTCTATGTTTCTGATGATCTTGACCAACATTTTTTTTTGTCCAACAAAACGCACTTTAAGGCTTGACTTACAACACCAACTGCGCGATCCATCCTGCCAATATGCCTTAAATCCTGCCGTCAATATGACATGGCAGGATGAGGATTTTATTGGACGAATAGCTAGAGTGAGCAGACGTTGCCATACAGCTACTACTGCGAGTCGAACTACCGAGCTGTCTGGGACTTTACCGTAGGCAATGGATGAGTAATTTTGATGACTGCTACAAAGATCCACCAGTGACCACATGATAAAGAATCCCAAAAGCTGATCTAGAAACGATTATGATAGATAAAAAAAATCTGTGTTGATGACTTTGGGAGTTACATGGTGGAAGTTGCGCCCTGGCCTTCATGGCCCTCGGCGATGCGAGATCTTGGAAACCCGACGGGTGAAAGGAAAGAACTTCTTGATGTTGTGCGAGAAGCTGTGGTTGTGGGCTGGAAAGGGGAGCTGCAGGAATTTGGCTGGGATCTAAGAATAAAACGACCACATTTTGGGGAAACGACCACATTTTGGGGAAACAACTAGAAATTTGGGAAACAACCACAAAAAAAACCGACCACAAATTTCTATGTCAATTGGTCCTCTAGGTATATATATATATAGCTGGGAAATCAATGAACTAAATATACCTATAGTTTCTATGGGTTTAAGTTGAAACGGTTAAACTATGGTTTATATAAAGTTTATTTTCACTAGGTAGACCAGATCCAGACCCACACCACTAGGTGAACTACTGTGGAAGACCCAAGGCCATTAAGCTACCATGATTGGGGATGCTTTATAGAACTCATCCCAACATGGCTGGGGAATTCCCCAACCAACAAAATAAGCGGTTTTAATAGGAAGATCATCTATAAATGTCTATAAACTAGGTGAATCATATGGTTTATAACTAGATTAACTTGGTTTATAACATTTTATAACTAGGTTAACGATGGTTTGTCTACGCTTTGTCTATGGTTTCTGGTAGGGAAACCACGATGTTTTTGGGGTCCAACCTGCAGGTGGTGTCAACACTTTAGGATAGACTCAAGGGACTCAACAAGTGTGTCACTAGAAATGTTGGTTGGAGTAAAAGGTGATGGCCCCCAACAGTGGTTTATAACTCCAATAACTATCACCTATGGTAGGCTGGTAGATATATGCTACTTGGTGTCACACTTGCCCCACTTCACCAAGTCAATTGGTTGGACATTGCTGGTGAAAATGTGGCAGAGTGCTGGTGATTGAGGGATCTACGAATTGAATTATAGCATGGACCAAAAACTAGACTTCAGACCAAGCATGAATGTGTATTAAAGGTGGTCAAGCTGCTGAACTCGCAAGCTGCGACCAAACAAATGCACATGAAAACAAAGAAAAAAAGATGTCCCGAAATGAATGGCAATCCTCGCGCTACCATGAGAAGCTGGTAAACCCAATTAAAGTTCCAGCAACGTCAACATTACCCAAAGACACGCATGTTCGATTCCAATTTACATGGACCTTTGACAGCCTGCAAAGAATGGTTGAGGCAAAATTTACATGGACCTTTGACAGCCTGCAAAGAATGGTTTTTTCGGCAAAGGTTTCCCTGGAATAGAAGTTCCTTTCCAATTTTTCATGAATTAGAATACCTTCTGGTAAACATTATCAAAAACTATGGAAAATCAGCATGCTATCAATGGGTAAATCCACTATTTCTATGGCCATTTTCCATAGCTACGTTAAATTACCAGAGGGTAGTTCCCTCCGCTTCCCAAAATCGGCTTCCCATCGAACCGCCGGGGAGTCACAGAGACCATACTCTGAATGGGTTCCCAGGCAGTGGAGTCGCTGGATTCGCCTTCCGCCAGCTGCGCAAACATCTCATCCTTGGGAAATTTTTGGACCTGGTAAACATACAAAAAACCATGGAAAGATCCATAATTATCCATAATTATCCATGCTTATCCATAATTAATTATCTATAATTGTCCATGATGATCAATAAGTATCCATAATTATCCATAGTTATCCATAATTAATTAAGGATTCAACACTCGCTCAGCTTTTTCACTGCTGCGTATGCAGTTTCGTGTGGAGCTGTAGCACCATTCCATTTCAAATTGTGCCAGCGAACATGCAAAAGCCCAGCAACGGAGGTGTTTGGGGAGGCCGGAGGGAAGCTTGAGATGAGAAAAACCCACATGTGAATCATCCTTACCAAAGCAAGGATTCAACACTCGCTCAGCTTTTTCACTGCTGCGTATGCAGTTTCGTGTGGAGCTGTAGCACCATTCCATTTCAAATTGTGCCATCACTCCCAGTCACCCCTTGCTTTGTGCTGTTAGTCTGGGCTTTTGCTCAAAAGTAGGAACCACGTGTTCTCAGGAATCTTGCAGCTTTTGAATTTAATTATGGCCTTGAGAAGCGAGGGAAAAGCTCTCAATGCCTGCAGGATGAATTTCTTCGCACCTGGGTCAATCTCGTTGAGGTAAGTCATATACGTGACTTCTTGCAGATAGCATTCCATGACTTTGTAGCTGACCCACCTTCCTCTTCGACGTACTAGTTCCGCCGACTCTGTCTGTGTGATCAACCAAGTAGCTCCCCCCGGCCTGAGACTGGCCAGCGAGAGAGCCTGGGGCTTTCCACCTCCCTTAATTGGAAGACCAAGCCTTGACAGAATCTTGGTAAGGCGCAGTCTCAGAGTAGGGCCTGAGTATGGCCACAATCGCTCGTCAGCTCGCAAGTCGCCCAGGCCAATCCGCACAACCTCAATCAAATCTGGCTGCTCCATCTTGCTCATTTGATGTCTGGCAGCGCGGAACCTTGTTTTGGGCTCCCAAATGCGGAGCATCACGTAGTCAATGGAACCTCCTACATCTGCAGGTGTGATGAGGTCAGCTCTTGTTGCATTGAAGACTTCTCCAATCCTGAGCATGGCTCCCCAAGCCAGGGAAAAGATTGCAGCTTCTCTTGACCAACCCCAACAGAAGGCAATGCTGATGATGGCAATCAGGATTTGGAACGGCATTGCAGTGTGGTGCGTAGTTGGCTCATGAGCCCCCCACATTGCGGCCAAATCCCAAGCCTGCTGTATCACGCGCCTCACTGCAGGCTTACGAGAAGATACACTGTTCAGCGTTTCCGAATAATGGTAGTAGGGTTTGCCTGAGGAAAACAACCACCTGCCATATTCACAGAGTATCTTGTTCAGCTGGTCAATGTCAACTGCATTCGTGAATAACAGCTGCTCTATGCTGAGACCCCTTTCCAACAACCATGAGCAGAACTTCTCAAACAGCTTTTCCCGCGTCAGATTGGTGGTCTGCGTGACCTTTCGCCCATCCTCCAGAATCACGCCCGCACGGGCTTTCATGCGCGCAGCATCGCCATGGCTAGCGCCCCTAGGATTCCCCACAGTGGCACAACTCAACCAACTAGTGAAAAGGAAAATCCAAAAGAGTGAAAATCCAAACGGCTGTGGTCCCTCTCCAGGGAAACCCAGGGTGGAATCGAAGTCCATCGTCCACTCGGAGTCCTGGGTTGGGAAGCTGGCATTTGATCTGACCTCAGAAGGAATGGATAGGAGAAAGACAGTGGCTGGAGAGAGGAGACACACAAGCCTACACCAATTCGCAGCCCATTTCTTGAGAGGGGGCAGCAATGCAAGGGCAGAGGCTTCGGCAGGAGAGAGAGATCTGGCTATCATATGCTGCACTGCCTCTTCAATCTCCCCATCTCTGGAGGGTGCATCTGCGGGATTCAATCTTGTTGGTGCAAACCTTCCAGCAGGGTAAAGTCCAAAACCCAAGCAAAGAACTGCCGCCCGCTTGAGCATTGGGCGAAGGGCAAGTGAAGAGGTACGCCCTCTTGCCAATGCACTCCGTGACACGTGTGAATCACCGAAGTACACAAATCTGCTGTCACCACCTTCAAGTGCTAGGCATCTATACAGCTTCAGCGTTGCAGATGTTTCAAGCAAGTTGATGTGAGAAGCTCCTTTCCACTTCCATGAGTCTTTTGCTTCCCACTGCAAGCCCTGTAAAACATCATTGGACAGAACAGATTCGAGGCCACCTACATCAAGGTCCAGGCGTCTGCGAGTCCTTTGCACAGCTGTCAAATGGTCATAAAAGAACTGGGCCAAATGCTCCGCCAACTGGTCCGTATAGGTGGCAGAGGGCTTTGTGTATCGGCCCTGGATGACCACATGCTGATGATCCCTTGTGCACCTCCTTGACAAAAGCCTCATGTGCATGTGAACCCCCACAAAGCAAAACTCCTTCTGGTGAGGGCTACCAAAATAGCACGACGCCACAAAACTTTCTTCAGCCCCCATGGCAAGGAGGCGCAACCACTCAGCTAACCATCTCATCTTGCTCCTCCTGGGCTGCTCTCCCATGCCAAGCTTGTGAAGCCGCAGCGCAACAAAAAGCAAGGTGATAGCCGCAAACGCCAGCTTGTTTCCCAGCCAAACTTTGAAGAGATCTTGTTTGAAGCCCCTCGGTATCTTATAAGACCTCACGCAAGGAGGGGCAGCAGGGGAGAATGTAGTGCATGGAGGAGACACAAGAAAACTGTCTAGCCGATCTGACTCGAGCATGAAGATGATCCATTGCAAGACCCTGCTATCAGCCAAATTGAAGTGCTTGGAGTGGCTCAAATCAAAAACCGGTCCACAAACAACTGAAAGCTTAACCAACTTCTGCGTGACCTTCCCTGCACCTCCACAAATCTCCAGGAACTGAAACCTCAGGCCAATAGGTCTGGGAATGGCTGCATGCTGCGCATCGCTGGCCTCAGGCTTGTCCTGATATTCAGAAAAATCAGGCTCATAGTCTCTGTCATGCTCATAGAGGACTGCTGCTGGTTTTGACAGCAAGGGCAAATTAGCTCCTTTATGATCAGCAGTGCGCCAAAGGATCTTTGCCAGTTCTTCAGGGACATTGGCTTCCGCTATGCCTCCCTTCAATGAAGAGGCATCAGTTGCATAGACTGTGGGTGAAAACGGTAAAGCCACATTCGAAGCCAAAACTGGTGCCAGGGCTGCCAAAAGCTGGAGCTCCTCTGCAGCATCATGCGACAGCCTATGCAAGACAGGCTGTGCCGTATCAAGCATGCTAGGGTGAACAACCTTGAAAAGCTCATTGACCAATGCCATTGCTGGACGTCTAAAAGTGAGCACTGAAATCCATGAGCCCACCAAAGTAGCATGCAAAGCATCCGATGTTCGACGGCTCTGCGCAACCAGCGCACTGACCAGCCCCAGCCCAAGGCGTTTCTGAAAAGGGGCGCCAACCACAACGGCACCCCTACGCACAGTAGGGATGTCCGACACCACTTCAGCTCCTACCACCTTGAACCGATCTTCACCAATGATGTCCTTGTCGTCAGAGCCAACCAAGCCTTCTTCCTTGTAGACCTGTTTTGCCGTCACAAACTGCAAAACTGAGGCCGCCTCATCTCTGGGCGTAGAGGTCCTTTCTGAAGAAATGCAAAAGAAGTCATCAATCACCAGGCCTGAAACACACCGATCCTCCCAAATGGCACCACCAGACAGCAATCTTGAACCGTGATTGAGCAGCCCATGTTCAGCCAGCAACCTTGAATGAGCATCTGTGGCTATTTCTACCCCAAGGTGATCACCTTGGAAAATTGAAGCAAATGCCACACAAACCTTTGCTCCTTCATCAGCCCAGAGAGAAACGGGGGGGCCATGCAGAAAGTCACCATGCTCTTCCCGGCTCTTCGCCTTCTTGTTCGCAACAAACTGCTGATGGAAAACTGCTGCAGCCCTAGTCTCTATCAGCTTTGCAAGAGGGACTGTAGGATACAAGCAATTTGTGACCGCCCTCTCATCAGTAACTTGAAACTGGTGATAGAAGTCTCGTCTATCGGCCACACATCCAATTAGCTGCTCACAATAACGCAAAGGAGCTAGTGCAAGCAAGGCAGACCCAGTAGGCAAACTTGCTGAGGGTCCCTGAATCCTGCCTTCCCTGAAGTTTTGGGAGCGGCGGTCACCAATCTGACGATCGGTAGATGCTGACTTGAAATTGTTGAAGACCTTTGTGCATCCCACTTCAGTTTCAGGCCCGAAGGACCGGGGGAATATCTTCAGCAGCCCTCTAACATCCCAAACTTTGCACAGATCAACCACCAAATCCTCTGAAATTGTAGAAAAATCAGGGCAAAATTCCAAGGGAGGCTCGACGTCAAACGTATTGATGAGGGGTTCCACAAAGGGCATGAAGAGCAGGTCAGACAAAAATGCCCTGCAATCCCACTGAGCCTCACCAGTAAGCTTAAGCCTTGAGGGATCCAGTGCCCGGTATGGCCTCAGCTCATCTTTGTCGTTGACAACCGGGACATCGACAGCTCCAGTCTCACGGCAATACCTTGACCCATCTCCTAGGCCCAGACTTCGCAGGGCCTCCAAAAGTTCATCCAGTCTTGCATCTAATTGAAAACTCTTGCGACCACAACCCAGGGCTGAGAAAATCCCTGTCGGGCCGCCTGCTCTGACAAGTGCCTCAATCCTACGAAACACTCCAAAATGGATACGGCTTGGGCACCTCCGCAAACTCGGCAAAGTTGAAAATGGGGCAGAAAGGTAGGCATAGTTCAAAGCCATCACAACCAAGTGCACAACCTGTCGAACCGCTCTTCTCTCTCTGCGGTTTCTGCCAAGCCTTTGCGGGCGACTCAACCATGCATCAACAAAAGGCACAGGAATCGGAAACAGAGCAGTAGAGGCAGAGCTACGCCTACCCCGGCAGCAGTGAATAGATCTGGAGAGGTACAGTGCAAACTTTGTGTCTGACTTCAAAAATGCCTTCACCAGAGCTTTGACCCATGCATCAAGGGACCGAGGCTCATCTTTGTGATCACTGCAAAAGGCCCCTGAATTTCTCCCATAGTCCTCCTCCAGCTTCCCAGAATCAAAGCCGCCAGACGCCGAAATGCCCCTAGGGTCAGTAGCGGATCCCCGACCAAATATTGCAGTCCCAGAGGGCCGCACTGACATAGTAGAGCCTGGCAAAGGATCACTACTGGCCTTGGGCAACGTGGCGCTCAGGCCTCCTCTGTGGAGGCAAGGCTGGCTTTGCCTTTTGAGTTCCCTTTCCTCTTTGGCCCAGGCTGAGAAGGCTGGTGTGGTGCCTCCTTCTTTGTTGTCTCCTGCCGCCTGTTGTGGATGAAATCTATCTCCTTCAGGTAGGCCAGCTGAATAGTGGCCCAGCGCTGCGGGCAAAGCGGAGCAAATGCCCGCAGCCTCCCTGTCTGAGCTCCAACAGGGTTCCGATAGCTCCACATCTGGGGCGGTGGGTCTTCCAGCAGCGTCAGCATGAAACCTAAGTCCCACTTCCCGTCCTGAGCATACTGCTCGATCGCCACCACCAACAGAGCCAGATGCTCTCTGAGGCCCTGAAGATCGCCCTTGAGAGCTAGGTCCACCACAAAGCTGAGTGCATATTGGCAGATGCCCATGTCTCGCACATTGCCGTATCCTCCAAAACGCTCTAGATAGTGGACCATTGACAGGTCTGTGCTCGCCAGCTCTTCGATTGTCTTGGGGACGGATGAAGCCGGCTTCATTCTCTTGAACATGTTTTGCATCACGGTCAAAAAGAAACTCCCTGTCCGATCTGATAGCTCTCTTTGCAGCTTTTCTCTTCCTTGGGCCCCCCTGGACGATGTGGAAGTCCCTGAAGCATGGGTGTCCAGGAGGGGATCCCCTTGAGCGAGGTGGGCCATAATCGCTGTGAGCGCTCTGCTCTGCTCCAGCATCGCCAGCGCCAAAGGAGACATATCTACTTCTGGTACCCCTTCCTCTGCCTGCTCTTGAACTGTCAGCGGAGAGTCCAACTGCAACCCCACTCGCTTTGAAGGAGGAGGAGGAGGAGGATGAGATAGCGCCAAGCCTTTGGTCTTGGGAGGAGCACCAACGATCCCTGCAAACTGCTGGGGGCTCATTGAAACAGGCATCTGACTTGGCCGAGGCTGGGGCTGGCCAGCTTGCAGATCCATCTGTTGCTGTAGTGATATCTGGTTCTGCTGCAGTTCGGTCAGCTGGGCCGCCATAGCTGGAAGCAGCGAAGCCATTCTTGAGATGTGCTCTGCTGTGACCTGAGCTGTAGACGGCCTCTTCGCCTTGGCAGCCTTTGCCTTGGCGGCCTGCTTTGGGGGCTGTCCCTCTGGCGCGCCCTCGTCCGCAGAGTAGAAGTTGGCCCTCTGGGCGGCCGAAGCAGCAGCCCACTCCATGGCGTACCTCAGGAGGGTGGTTGGATCTGGCACCACCGCGGACTCGTCCGTGAATCCCACCACAAGCTCTTCTGCAACCTGCGCATCTGAAAACTTGACTAAGCCATGTGTGACTCGGTCTGCAAAATCTACCACCTGCACTTCTATGTCTGAACCATAGGGCGTAGGGCCGCCCTCTTCCATGTGAACTGCGGGAACTGACAACGTAGTGAACGGACCTATGAGACTGTCCTCCTCTGTCGTAGCAGCACCTTGGAGCTCTTCCAAAGGAATGAATCCCACAGGGACCGCCAACAGCAGGCCTCCAACCCGCTTCATAATCACCACTGCCAAACTTGACATAGCCTCTTCGAAACTTGCAGCATCTGGGGGCCAAAAGAGGACATAGGCCTCTTCCACGCCTTCCTGCAAACTCATCACTGCCCCTGGCTCCATTGAAAGGTCCTCTGAGGGAACTCCACGCCTGCTCCCAGGCAATACACCTTGGCTTCTGATTGTGAAGCGAAGCCGTGTGATAGGGAGTCTCCTTTGAACTCCTTGACAATGGCTCTGTAGTCAGCTGCCCGGGTGACAAGCAAAGGGCAGTCGTAGCCTTCAGCTCGCAACACCACGTAGCAAGAGTTGGCCAGATCACAGGGCTTTGATGGACGGGGCTTCTGCAGCCTTCCCTCCAAGCAAAACCGTGCCCACCAACCTGACTCCCACGCTCTCCGTGCTCTTTCACGCCCACACAAAGATCCACCAGTGAGGTTAGAACACAGCCTAGCAGCAAAATCGGGCAACGTAGGGATCTCTTCAGCCAGGACGTTGTAGCCAGACGAAGCCACGGAACCTGCTCCCACTGAGCCGGCGCCGTCTCTGCTAGGAGATGTGACCAGATGAAACTCTGAAGTACTTCTGGAAGGCTGTCTGGAATTCAACCGAAACTGGTTGAAGGCTGATGTCAAATCAGCAAGTTGCAACTCCAACAAGGCCACTCGTTCTGAGAGTTGTTGGAGATCCCCAGAACTCATACACGGTAGCCCCTCAGGCGGACTAAGGGATGTGGAATGGGATGGCCTGGAGGTGTCTGATGGTCAGGAAGGGAGCAGAAAGTTCTGAAGAGCAGCCAGCAGAGGAGGGCACAGGTGCAAAATCCAATGAAAGTGCCGATAGAGAAGGCCAGCAAGATTGGTGGCAAAGTCGATTGGCCACAGTGGTAAGGGCAGCCGAGACCAAACCAATTAGTCGAGAGTGCCAACTGCAGAAAATCAAAAGCTTCAAGAAGCCTACCCGGAGGGAAAACCATGAAAGCTTGAGATGAGAAAAACCCACATGTGAATCATCCTTACCAAAGCATCCATAATGATCCATAATTATCTATAATTGTCCGTGATTATCAATAGATACCCGGCCTGGTAAACATACAAAAAATGATGGAAAGATCCACCAAGATCCAGCATGTTCAAGTTCGGTAAATCCACTATTTCGACTGGGCCATTTTCCAGTTCGCAAACTGTAAACGTTTACCAGAGGGTATCCACCTATAGATGAGATGTTTTTTGGCAAATATCTCTAACGAAAGTCATCCTTGAGGGACCCAAAAACACATCCAGCTCTTCCTTCGAGATTTTCCAGTCACTGTGGATTTCCCCTTGGATTGTTGGCCAAATGACCCCCTCAACATAGCCGTAGAAAAAGGAGAGAAGGGAAACCACGGAAACAAGTCTGAAACCCAAATGTTTGGGTCCAAAACCCCATCTTCACCCATTTTTTGGGCTGTTCTACTTCCCTTTCATGGGATGGATTCGCACAACTCTCAAGATGATCTCAGCATCTGTATGAGGATTGGTATAGTGATACCATCTCTTGTGCTGGTAAATTCGCCTCAGAAATTTCGGTCACAGCTGTTTCCGTTGCGGTGGGGGGAAAAAAACTGTGTGCATCTGACAATGGCAATCTGGTAAGCGATGCCAACTAGTTGCCCCCAGTGGTCTCTGTCAAATTGGAGTTCTGGAGAATCTGTCCCATCTTCCAGTCTCTCTCCGCCAAAAAACAATGCCCGATGAGAATGCCAACATTATACAACATTGGCATCGTGTCATAAACACTCCTTCATCTGGGTCAAATCATAACTGGTTGGTGGTTTTAACCCCTCTGAAAAATATTAGTCAATGGGAAGGATTATCCCATATACTATGGAAAATAAAAATCATGTTTGAAACCACCAACCAGACAATATTTCACTGACCTGAAAAGTTCGGCCGCCCATCTTCCATGTTTCGCACCGAAAAACAGCAAAGCTACTGAAAATTCGGCCATTTCGGTATGATTCCCCGCAATCTAATCATGATTCCAGCGTTCCGAAGCGAGGTCACAATAGTTTACCCATATATACACATATACATACATACATAATATACACACATACCCTTTGGCAAACTAACATAGTTCTTGAAACTGGCCGAGTCGAAATAGTTGATTTACCCATTAAAAATGGTGGATCTTTCCATAGTTTTGTGTATGTTTACCAGGCCGGGTATCATGGTGAAATGTGTCAACAGTGGTTTCGCCAAGGGACACCAGAAAAGGCAGTAAAGGTACCGAGGTGCCGATGACAACGCCCAGCTGTTGACGAATCTCCTGGTAAGTTCCGTAGGTTTTCAAACTGCAAAGAAATAGTGTACACGTGGATAACGGTTTGTACATATATATGTATATGTATGTATATCTAATCTAATCCAATCTAATCCAATCTAATCCAATCTAATCCAATCTAATCCAATCCAATCCAATCCAATCCAATCCAATCTATCTATCTATCTACCTATATATATATATATCATGTATTTAAAAGAAAAAATACTTTTACATATACGTATACATATTCATTTACATATACATATACATATACACGGACACATGCCTATTTACCCTGCAAATACATCGACCGAACTAAGCCTCTCTCTATTGTTGGCCAAACTTGACGTTGCAACAAATCGGTGATCTGTTTCTGGATTATGGCAAACGTGTTGGCATAGTCACTGAATTTCAAATTATACGCAATGACCACTTCGCAGCAAAATTTCTGAACCATGTGCCGCCCGAGGGCATCGCAAGGGCCCAAAAGGCGGACAGGATGATGATTCTGACAACAACGGTGACAATGATGATAACGATGATAACGATAATGATGACGGGTATTAAACATACGATGTGTACATGTCTGAGCACAGTTCACTTGTAAGCTACATGTTTGCTTTGGTACATGACTGGGTTCAATCCAGGCCTCTTGAAAGATACAGTCAGATGGTAAGCTACAAGGCAACAAAGCAACAGCAGTTGAGAGAGCACAACAAGGACAAACATTGCCGCAGCTGGAGGAGAACCATACTTCACACAAAATGGTATCATAGCTTGGACTCCAAAACTCAGAGTTCCCACGACTGCCAACAGCGGAAACATCCATGGAGCTACACCATTAGAAGCACAACTTTGGGCACAACTCAGCGGAGACCTACACTACATACCGGTCAGCGTTTGTTCAGGACAAGCAGCACAAGGTGGAGACCTGCAACTGCACAACAGATTCTGGATACCAGTAGGTAATAGTAGGTACATGCAGTGTAGGGTACCTTACAAAACTACTTACTCAAGCCGCAGTTTAACGAACGAAGTTTGCAGAGTCGTTTACAACATGTCCCATGTTCATCTCAAAAAATCTCATGGCTTAGGATTGACGTCGCGAAGAGCGATTGACATCGGCATCTTCCGCCGCGTCCATCTTTGAAGGAGCGATCAAATCGTCTCCTGATACGTTAATTGGAGAAGCACTCTGTTTATCATTCACTGCGAACTTGAGCTTCACATATTCGTAGCGAATATGTTGCGTGCACTCCACATGCAGGCGCTCTCTTGACAGTATGCCGGTGTGCAGAATTTGCTTGCCAGTCCCTGTTGGAGGTAGTAACGTTCAAGCGAACTTCAGGATTTCAGTGAAGAGTCCACCACAAGCAAACATGGAATGTCGGCGGGCCGAAGATAGTTAAATACAACTCTCTATCTATATACATATTTATTTCTTTACTAATTAATTAATTTGTGTATTTCTTTATTTATAATTTATGTATGTATTTAAAGATATTTATTTATTTATTTTGATTTATTTATTTGTTTGTTTATTCATAATATATATATATATACATATACGTATTTTACATACATACATACATACATACAATACAATACAATACAATACAATACAATACAATACATACATACATACATACATGACATGACATGACATGACATGGCATGACATGAAATGACATGACATTACATTGCATGACATGAAATGACATGACATTACATTACATTGCATTACATTACATTACAATACATACATACATATAATATATGATATTTATATATATATATATATGTAATTATACACACATGCATATATATATAATATGATATTCATTATTATTATTATTATATATATATTTATGCATGCATACATACATACATAAATACATACATATATAATATATGATATTTATATATATATATATGTATTTATGCATACATACATACATATATAATATATGATATTTATATATATATATATATATATACGTACATACATTCATTACATATCAATACATTTCAATAGCCTATAACCTTTGGATACCTTTGGCAGGCTTTGGTCGCCCCAAGGACCGGGACCGCTCTCCTGGGAAGCGAGAGCGCGATTCAGGTTCGACAAGCACGGCATGTTGGGCGACGGCCCGAAGAAATGGAACTTGTGAAAGTCCGGGGAGTCCACAGCTCTCCTTGCCGGTGACCGTCACCATCCACTGGACATTTGACAAAAAGAAAGATGAAGAATTTGACAGCAATCATAGGATAAGAAAGATTAATGAAAACCATTGAAAACCTCATGGTGTTATGGATTACAGAAAGATGATCTCCAATCATTCTAATCATAGATCATCATAGATCATCACTCATCTTTCTCCGAAACATGACAGGACTTCCCAATTTTTTGGTGGACCAAGAGGCAGGTGTTTGCTGAACACATTGGAGGCCTTGATGTTCCACTGACCATGACCTGGTGGCCACAGCCCCGACGGGAAAGTTCTTGCGGGTGCATCACACTTAGTAAATGGGTTATAGCCCCAGTCATATATGGAATATCCCTACTTATATATGGGATGCACATCCAAGTTGAAATTTCGAATGCAGTCGGATAAAGTTCAACTATCAAGCTTTCTTTGTGACCATCGACATTTTGCTGGAAGACAGTGTGAATTTTACGTGAAAAACTCGCAGAAAATCTACATCCTTTCATCGGCGATGTCACGCAAAACCAACCCCCCCAGGCCCGCCCAAGTTCCTTCAGGTTTCCTCAGCCTGACTCTGTCTTGACCAGCCAAGGCCAGCTTCCTCGGAAGCTTCCCTTGGCGACAAATTCGAAACGGATTCCCAGGTCATGGATGATGACGATCCCCACATATCCATATATCCATGTCTCTCTCTCTCTCTCTCTATATATATACATATATATATGTATATATATGTATATATACATATATGTATATATAATTATATATACATATATACATACATACATACATACATACATACATTACATTACATTACATTACATTACATTACATTACATTACATTACATACATACATACAAACATACATCCATCCATCCATCCATCCATCCATGCATGCATGCATCATACATACATACATACATACATATATACATATATATAATATGTATATATAGTATGTATATGTATATATAATATGTCTATGTTTATATAATATGCCTATGTGTATATATATATATATTATACACACTGCTCATGTGGATGTAAAGCATCAACCAAAGTGGTGTCACATGAGATGTCTCTGCTTTCTGTCCAAACAAGAATGAAGCTGTACCCTCCCGTGCACAAACCTTGCTGAACAGCTCCAGCCAGCTGGGAACGGGTTTGTCTGAAAATAGGCCCAACAATCTCTGGGTTGATCATGATCATCATCATAATGATGGTAATAATCATCATAGAATACATATATTGCTAATGGTCAAAATGATCATAACAATCATCATCATCATCATCATCATCCTCATCCTCATCCTCATCCTCATCATCGTTTACTCTTTGAACATGTTTGTTAAGAATGTACAGCGATTTTGGGCATCTGCCTCCCGCATTTTTCGACCCATGGCCCTACATTGCCCAGCTTCCCCAGTGAGAACGCCAGGGCATGCCAGCTTGGGGCTTGCCTGCCAGCCACAGGAAGGAGCCCCGTAGTTAGCTAAGTTGACTTATGATTTGATTAACTAGGGTTTATAGTCGATACAACTATAACTATAGTTAGATGTTGTTATGAATCAACCTATATCTACGGGAGCCCTTCCTGCAGCTTTATGCTGAAGTCACCAAAATGAAAAACCATTATCAAGTTTGAAGTGAACTGGTATTGAGAACTTTAAGTTGAATGAAAATGCTGTGTTGCCATTCAACTAATTATGGAAATACATGAAGTGCTATCATGAAATGCTACCATGCAATGCTATCATGAAATGCTATGATTCTAGCTATGAAAATCCATGACATGCTATGATTCTACTTATGAAAATCCATGACTTTTCAACTCTAGTCAACTGAATGGGAAAGACCCTATGGTGGTTTAACAGTTGTCAATAGAAAATCACCATTTTTACCAGGCAAATCATGTATGTATATGTATGCATATGTATGTATATGTATGTATATGTATGTATATGTATGTATATATATATGGGACCATTGTCCATACAGGATACTCATTTTGACCCAGTAGGTTGGTGTAGCAGTGTAGCTTAAGGAGGATATGGACACTTCTGCGCTATTCGATAAAACAACCATAACCAGACCTGCCGGCCTATGCATGAGAGATTGGCCAAGTCCTCTTCTGTGAGGTTCCTGGCCCGTTCACAGAAAAAACGGGTGTACTCTCCGGCAACTTAACATGGCAGAAACCACAGCCCATTTACTTCGAAGATAACTCCCAAACTGAAAATGGAGATGTTTCAGTTTACAAACTGCTAAGTCTGACCGGAGGGTATATGGGTAGTCAAAAGTGGATACCCCCAATACTTAGAACGGTTAAAAACTAAAAATAGACATTCCAATCTGTGGTCCCCCGGGTCTGAAATTGTGAAATCATAGAAATCATCTAGAAACGACAGTTTGGAGTAGCGGTAGCAGGTGCATCGCCTTCATGGATTTGACCCAAATGATAAAAAAAACGAGTGTATCTCACAAATAACAATGTCTCATTTCGGGGCCCAAATCCACTTACTAACCATATAAAAATTAGACGATTGCGTGGCCCGAAAGAAGAGCAGGAGGGAGTAGATCAAAAGAGGATGGAAAAGAAGATATGATGTCAAAATACGAGCCAACATTAGAGAGATAAGCCTGCCAAAAAATAAAAAGTGTGAATGACACCATACCCTTGACAATATCAATATATATATATATAATTGCGTACACACCTATGTGCATATATATATATACATATATACGTTGTATATCTAAAATATACATATGGATGAACTGAAATAGTTCACCAGCCTCAAATTTTGGTCACTGTGGGAAAGTTTTTCACGTCGTGACAGCGCGACGTGAGGTCGAAACATAATTTGTCCATATACATACATACATACATACATACATACATACGTACGTACGTACGTACGTACATACATACATACATACATACATAGAGATATATATATATTTACCGCATACCCAATCCGAGTATATTGTCATATTCTTGCATATCCGTAGATACCGAATACTCTGCCAATGTATACAAAATGCTACTCTACCACCATATTTGATGGCGAAATACCAGCCTTCAACCATATATCAACCATCATTTTTCCGGTAATACCCTATGAAAAAACTGAAAATTTTATGATGTGCCCATGAGTATCTCATCGGGTGATCATCTTGGTCCCTTGGTGACATATATGCCGAAAATAGTTGGCAAATGGAAGTTCATACTCGCATAATGTCGTAAAATAGGTATTGATCCATACCCCTATATAGTGTTGATGGTGAAATAAGAATTCCAATCATCATGTCCACCATCAGGTTGCCATTAATTTGCTAACCACGATTTTCACCATCATGTTCCCCTTGTATTTTGGTTTCTGAAACGACTGGGGAATTGGTTTCTGAATCGTCCAGATGTGCTTGCTGAATCAAGATTCTACTTGATTCTATTCATTCTACACATTGATTCATCCCATCTTTCTCGGCCAAAACCCATTATTGTGCACTATCCATCATTATATACCATCATTTTCCTATTGCATCCCATGTTTGTCCATTAATGTCCTATATATATCTCTCTCTCTATCTCTCTCTATCTCTCTCTCTCTCTCTCTCTCTCTCCCTCCTATCTGGATAAGTCATAACGATTCCCTAGCCTGAATTGGGGTTATTTTGGGATGCTTATCGCCTTAACCCATCACTTCAGGGATGGTCGAAGTGAGGACCCTATAGTCTAGATATACACATATATATATATATACATATATTGATATTGATATTGATATATTGATATATATATATATATATATTGATATTCATACATATATATATTGATATATATATATATATGTATTGATGTAACTGGCGGCAAACCAATCCACTGGTAGATCACTTCCAAGGAATTCCTTGACCACAAGGATGAAATGTTGATTGAAGACCTGAATGTTCACCTTGACCTCGTTGCCAACCCAAAATGTAA